>Ga0302271_10001322_pt1 | contig 24018 bp, 19 predicted proteins | sample III_Bog_N1_1_FD_198767 | JGI IMG/M metagenome (GOLD analysis project Ga0302271, IMG submission 198767) | Peat permafrost microbial communities from Stordalen Mire near Abisko, Sweden - III_Bog_N1_1 | ecosystem: Environmental > Terrestrial > Soil > Wetlands > Peat | place: Sweden: Abisko... | reverse complement strand
AATGCTGCCTCTTCTTCTTCCTCACGCTGCTTCTTACGACGATACAAAAGATCACTGTAGCTACTACCTACTCCTCCAGCGGGCAGTTAATTGCTGTTATTTGCAGCTTTCTGCTCTTCCGTAGCAGTTTAGTCTCCTCCTTCTGCAGTTGTTGTTCCGGGTATTCTCTTAATAGAATTTGAACCTTCAGGAGTGTTCTCTGGTAAGTTCGGAGTTTTATCCTATTTGGTATTCTGCACACCAAAGACTGCGGAGACATCTTCATCGTCATCATCGGAGGAATTCAAAATATCCTCGATGTTATGGAGACCATCACTCACGTCACTGTAAGTCTCAGACATTGGATATCAAGAAAATGAAAAATAACAATAATAATATTAAGAATATTTTTATTCACAGCTTTTTGTTTTCCTTATTCCTCTCCTCCTCCCTTTCCTCTCCCCTTCAAAGAGCAACACATTCTTATGAACTAATTAAATAATTCCTTTTGATTTAGAAGCTCTCAAGCAATTATTGATGATGAACTCTTTTTTCTTCTTCTTTAAATCTTCAAAGATTTCAATATTTCTTTGTTATTACACTCACCCTTTAGAATACTCAACAAGCATGTTTGGTTGCATGATTTACGTTGAATTTAGAGGAAAAGCAGTCATAAAGGAAAAAAAAAAGAATTAATCAATAAGTAAATGTGTGCTATTGTATGTATCCCTGTGCTTTTCATTGTTAATTATCCAAAAGGAATGAATGTGGGGCAATCCCTTTCATTTAATCCTGAATGTGCCTCTCGGAGTGTTCATGGATCTGAATGCTTGCTTAATTTTCTCTAGATGCTTATATTTCTGAAGATCTCTCTCACTATCGATTTCCTTGAAGTTTGCTGATACTTATCTTTGATTATCTGAATAGTCCAGCTTGGCATTGTTCTCAACAAGATAAGCACCTCCAAAGTCACTCGTAGAATGGAAATCCTCTTGAAAAAACAAGTAAAAAGTTAAAAGGGATAATCAATTGCTTGATTGGTTTTTTTATAAAAGAATATCCACTTTGTTATGTAGATTATTAATGGTTGAATTCACTAAAAACACAGAAAAAGAAAATTATTATTTTTTACCTATTTTAAGGTCATCATGTGCTCCCATGGCGCTGTTGGCACTGATCATGCGAGTGTGAAAGGATTCAATTCCACATTTTTCCATTCCTTCTCGTAGTTTTGCTTGGCGCAGTTGCATCCCAACGAAGTATCCCCCTATGGATTATGCACTCAGGAGACAAGTTAAAACGATTATTGCAATTCGATATGAGCTGAAATCAACGGAAACCTCAGCTAAACAGCCATTCTGAGAAGTCGGCTTACCATTCAGAGTCTAAGATACAAAAAACCAAAAATATTATAAATAGGAGAATTCCACATTTAGTGTTGTCCATCTTCAACATTTCAAGCATCGTTTAAATAATAAATCTCTCTCTTTCTCTTACTCCAATGAACGTGAAGGTCGGATTCGGTGAGCAAAATCCAGCACAAGCGAAATTCTCCTCCATCGCTTGGAGCTTCGCAAACGAACTAGTATTCAGTTATCCTTCTCTGGCATCGCATTCCGCAATCGACGTTGCACCTTGCTTCGTCGAATAATTCAACGAATGAAGCAGCAAAGGAGAATAATCACTCAGATCTTTCGTGGAAATGAGACATTAGCAAGTATGACAGAAATTCTTGTATGCTTATGTGCCTTCGTTGAATACTGTTTCATCCCATAAATCTAATAAATTCCTACTCGAGCATGCGGGTGAATCAGCGTAGTTTGAGAGAGATAAGTATCCAAATACGCCAACAGCAAGATAGCATATCGCAAGCAGAATCTACGAGCGAATCGAACCTTTTCTACCGTCGTAGTGCCTGTTGAATAGGAGTTAATAGATGACTCTAGCAGTGCAGATAAACGCTAGAGCACCTGATGCGATCACCAGTGCATACATGAGAATTACACTCTCAGGGAGATTACCGCCCCATTTCGTGCCTCCATTGAAAAGCATGTAGGCACCTAGGATAATCGGTGCGAGACTGCAGAACATCCCAAAGATAAAATACCCAGAGCAGAGTTGTTTCTGCTTGGTATGATGTTGAAATAGATCACAGCAAGCCATTAATAGAACAAGAACAAAAACAAGGCAGGCAGATCAAAGAGAATTATTGGTTATTCTATTATTGTTATTGTTACCGGGGGAGGGGGGAAGAGTGACAATAATAAATATTGTTTTTTATACTAATTAACAAGCTCCTTCAGTAGCTCTTTTCCTCTCTTTCTTTGTTTGTGTACTCGAAAATACTCAGAGAAAAAAAGGGATTATTTTTATATTAGTTCATATCTGCTTTATGATGCAATTTGATATCCATTCAGATTCTCCTAAATCCAATTAGCTTGATTTTTCTTTAAATGGCAGGAATCTCAATAATGGGTTTAATAGCAATATGTCAATAAAACGGGTAAGAAGCGAAAGACTGATCTGCCTTAACCCATCTGTATTAATATAGATCAAATTGATTGAGTTGGGGATATATAATAACATAAGGAAGGGAGAACTATTGTTTATACTACTACATAAAAAGTTAAAGATAAATGATATTAGTGATGTCTGCAGCATAACAAGATTTTAAAAAAAATATTATATTTCTGGGGGGTTTCCTCATTAAAAGGAGAATTCCACATCATTCATGCCTTTAAGTCTGTCAATTGAAGTACCTACTCTCTTGCTGAAATATGCAACAGCTGCAAGGATAGCGAAAATTCTAGCTTCAGATGTACCATTATCTTCGAACGTGATTTCCATTTCTCTGTACGAACGGATATCATCAGTGTTATAAATCGCAGCACCGATTTTGTCACCTTCACTATTCACATAGGTGAGTGTACTCTTATTTTTGCAGCAGAAAAATGAGATCAAGTAAACAGGAGCACAAAGACAGGCGAAGCAGTAATTAAATTAAGTATTCTGAAGACCTAGAATCTTTTGGCCTGATTTTTCAGCATTGAAAGACCAAGATCCGCAAGAACCTTCTGTGAATGCGACGGACCCTGCTAGTTCCTTCTATCCAGTGGTGGGGTTGTAAATAGTTGTGGAGGTATTAGCGACTTCAGCAATGGCAAAGGAATCATCTTTGTCGGGTGTTTCTAAAGTTATTTCACCTTGTTTTGAGGTGTAGGCAGTAGCCAATTGAGTGCTGCTTCCTCTAAGGTAGACTGCGAATGTGAACCCACCGTTTCCACGGAAGTTTGCATCCATGTAGCGAAGTTTACAGGAGTTGGTTTTTTTGAGTTCTTCTAGTAATTTAGTGGTTCCTTCTTTAGCACTTTGAGTAGAAGGTCCAGCTGCTCCTCCAGGTGCTCCACCTAAACCGATCTAGGGTCCACCCATCCCGACTACTTGAACGACTGGTTGCTGCTAGACATAGACTGCCTAAGGTTGGGGCTGTTGGATGAAGACTTACTATTGTGCGGGTTATTGGATGTAGACAGGTTGTTGTTGCTGGATATAGACTGGTTGCTGTTATTACATCATGATAGGCTATTATTGGCCGTACATAGGCTAAGATTGTGCGACATACATAGTGCTTAAGGTGTTGTTATCTTCTTATTTATTATATAACTTCTGAACTTGATTTCTTTGTTTTGTTTTGTCTTTTCGATTTATTGGGACAGTTTAATAATTATATCTTCTTAGGGGCCTAAAGCAAATTCTTCTACTTAATTGGTACCTAACGCATTAGTTTTGAGCGAGGACACAAGGAAAATAGATTGTTTTATGTGAATTTCGAGCGGAAGAGAATGCAACAGAAAATAATGTGTAACAAATTTCACTGAGGAAAGCGATACATAAGAAAAGATTTTCAAATGTTTTCGCATTATGTAACCTAGAGAATTCGTAGTTACAGATATTTATTATTTTTTTTAAGAACTCCAAAGCCATTTTAGTTAATATCCTGGTGCCCCTAAAGCAAAATAGTTAAGCCTGATTTTTCGTCAGGGGTTATTTAGAGATATTGAATCGAAATAAGAGTGCTCTCGAAATTCAAATACAAATAGGTTTTTAGATAAACAAGAAAAAATAGATGTTTTTGTTTGTGAAAAATTATCAGATCCTAATCTGAAGACAATGCTTTTTTGAAATGGATCATTAGTCAGTTTCAACAGCAGGTCATTTTCAACTCCGCTTGGCTACCATTATTCCTGGAGGGATTTTGTTTAAAAATAGTATTTCTTCTTTTTTTTTTCTAAACAAAAACAATTTGAAATGATGGATTTTTTCAGAGATAAATATGATTGAAAACTAAAGTATTATTTTTTCTTCTCAATATTAAAACCTTATGAAAAAATTTTTAGCTATTTGCTTAAGTGCTTGAGAACTCTAATTTTCCATTCTTCCCCTTAATAAAAAAGCCTAAGATATCATTAAATAAAGTTTCAGTTTTAGATTGATGGTGGGAAAAATGAATATTTAAATTTAAAAATTACCCTTTGCTCTAAATGCAGGCTTAATTCCCAAAATAATTATTTAATGCTTGCCCTAGCTGCTTAAATCCTTTTCGCCAATTTATTTAATCTCCCCCCTATGAGGAAGAAATAAATAGGTTAATTTTGGGATTCAGAGATTAGTATTATGTTTTATTCTCAAAATCTGGTTTGGATGTTTCTAAAATGAATTCAATTTTTGAGTTCAGACAAAGATCTTCAAAAGAATTTATTGATAATTTAGCTTCAAGAAAGCGAGGATTTATATAGAATAGAAGAAAAGAGATATTATTATAAGAAGTGATCTGTAAAATCTTTGAAGTTGTAAAAATAAAAGCAATAAGATTGTAAATCTAAAATCATAAACTGAACAATATTATTCTTTTTCCTTGAAATCGATTCACTTGACTTATTTATGCTGCCCTTGAGAAAAGGTATTCACCATGGTTCCTCTAATTTCTTAGAAATCCTTCTTTTTATATAAGAAACATGAATTAGAATCCCATTCTAAACTTCATTTTTTATGATAGAAAAAACTAATAGAAAAAAGGGGGAGGAGAGAAGTAGAAAGACTAATCATAGAAATTTTTTTATCAGAAATATGGGTTTAATTTGGAAAAAACAAATGAAATTATTTATGCAATACCTCTTTTTGATAACAAAATTTAATAAATAAGTTCAGATTTTGCTTTGAGGGAATTTCAAAGATTATTTTAAAGCTTTTTAAACTAAATATTCCAATGGAAGTATCACCCTTGCCTTGTAAGAATCAACTTAAAACTGAGAACTAGGATGGGTTTTAGCGAGAGCACTCCTAAGATTTCAGCTCTAATAACAATATCCAACATCAGTCACCTCTTGAAGAGCAGAAATAACCTAACGAAATACCTGATTCCTCCGTCTTAAACCCCTCTACTTCACAAAATAATGAGAATGGCAAAATTTTATATATCAACACAAGCAAATGCAGAACAGAACTCAAGCTCATGAGATATCTGATTGCCAAGAACCAATGGAAGGAGTGCTTTGGAGATGATGGCGATATCCTATGGGCAGGGCTAGCCATGAATGACGAGCAAACATCCTATTTAAACCATAATCTCAATAGGTTTCCTTATATGAATAACCTAGCACACAAGAAAAAAACAGCATACTTCCTTAATCTATGCTAGGAATACTTCCCGAATAGCTTTAATTTCTTTCCAAAAACGTTCTTGCTGCCTGATTAATACGAAGAATTAGCTGTTGAACATAAAAATAATAAAAATAGTAATTATGTGTATATATCCAAACCTTCTGCAGGATGCTAAGGGGAAGGTATTAAGATAGTCAGCAGTATCAAGGATATCAATATGTCTGTGTACACTCCGAAGGCTAACGAAGTAGTAGTCCAGCAATACATTGCAAATCCATTATTAATCGGAAATAGAAAATTTGATTTGAGGATGTATGTGCTGATTTCATCGTTGGATCCATTGATTGTGTACCTCCACGATGAAGGATTAGCTAGATTTTGCACGGAAGACTATCAGAAACCAAATAACTCGAACATTAACAATTCGTTCATTCACTTGACCAACTACTCACTCAATAAGAATAACCCAAATTTTACAGTAAGATGATTGACAAAAAATGATGGAAAATTATTTTTTTAGAGAGAGAGAGAAATACTTTTATTTAGAGTTCTTTTTCCTTATTTTTTCTAACAATTTTTTAATAAAAAACAGCTCCCTGCTGAAGAAGATATTTTCAAAGAGAACAATGCATCCAAACGTACTCTACAAGTCACATGGAAACAGCTCAAATCTGCTGGATATGATAAAGATACTATCACAGCAGAGATTGATTCACTCATCAGAAAATTTATTGCTAGCATGCACCCTTATCTGCTCTATAACTACAAAAAGATTTTTAATAATAAAGCCCCAAGACGATTTCAGATAATAGGATTCGATATTCTTATCGATGATCAAGGCAAACCTTGGTTTATTGAAGCCAACGCAAATCCTAGTTTCAACATAGATCACGAGGTATAAGCAAACGATGGAAAGAAGCAATCCGAAGCAAGTCCACTGGATAAATATGTGAAGAGCTTTGTTGCTGAAGATGCCTTAAAACTTGTCAGCAAAAAAATAGAAAAATAATAATAAATCGGTGTAGGAAATCGCTATGGAGGGTTTAAGCAAATCATATCTGGTGATCTCGATGAATTAGCTAGAATGGAGGTATTCACTGATATTCTTAAGGTTTATGGCAAACTTAGTGGCTGCAGATTCACTGATGCCTTAACTGCCTCGAAATTCTGTAAATTAGCAATGTATTCTGGCATGGAGAATGAAAAAATAACAAAAAACGACTACAATTTGATCTTCACAAAGATTCTTCGAAATTCTGCAGATCAAAGAAATATGGATTTCTACGAATTTATTAAGGCATTTGAGGTGCTCTCTGCGAGATTACATCCAACTTTATTTGACCCAAAGAACAAACTACCAGCTGTTGCGATTTTAGCCAGAAATATCAAAAACTAACTGTGACAGGAAGAAACAACATCAACATGCAGAATTGTATGTTTTGGTTGATGTTTACTGTTATGAAAAACAAACACAAAAATAATTGAACGAATTAAAGAGTCTTCTACTTAATTCTCTGAAAAAATAAGTTAATTTAGAGAAACATAAAGATGTAGAAAGAATGAGATAATTTTTTATATTTTAATGCTATCTTCTACTTAAAGATAGAGTGGCACTGCTAATATATGAAGGCTTTATGAGTTCTAATAGCTTCTTGTAGTTATTTATTGTTTGCTTGTTAAAAAATCTATGCTTATGGTTGAAAGAATTATATCTTCTCTTCATTCTTCTTTTCCTTCATCGCTTTTCTTAATCCTGCCAAACCAAAAATATTTCGGTTTTTTAATTTTTAAGAAAATCCAAAATGCCATACCACTTGATTCGTTTGCCCTCACTCCATTCTCCCTCTTTTTCTACACCTTGAGATCCAATATACACACCTTTACCATGTTGTCTTCCATTAGCCCAATAGCCCTTGTATGTCCTGTCTAAAACAGAAAAAACAAAAAAAATCATTTTTTTAAATTGTTTCTAAAATCATAGGAAATGTTTGTACTATCAGGCCATTCGAAAACACCATATCCATGCTTTTTATCGTCTTTATAATCTCCTTCGTATTTTCTTCCATCTGACCATGTGAAAACACCATGTCCTTCCATTTTATTGTTTTTCCATTCACCGTTGTATTTCCTTCCATCAGACCAGTCGTAGCATCCTTTCCCTTGGATATTATTTTTGAAGAACTCCCCGATGTAAGTCGATCCATCTGCCCAGTGAAATTTCCCTGTGCCATGCTTTTTACCGTCGACATAATCTCCTTCGTAGCGTGCACCATCAGGCCATTCTTCAACACCCTTACCATGCTATTTGTCATCTTGCCAATCACCTTCGTAGACTGCACCATCCATGTGGAGATATTTCCCTTTTCCATTCGCTTTGTCTTCTTTCCAACGACCTATGAAGACATCACCGTCACTGTGGATTAACCGTCCTTTTCCTTGAGCCATATCTGTTTGTTTTTAGTGGAAAAACACAGTAAAAATAATGAATTTTCACCTTTTAAGCTAGAAATAAATCTAAACTTTTCAAGAATATTATCAAAATTCCTTACTGTTCCTCCAGTATCCTTCGTAGACTGACCCATCTGACCAATATTAAACTCCTCGAGCATGACGCTGTCCATCCTTCCATTACCCGACATACACCGACCCATTATCAAACTAATACGGACCTAGTTTCGGTAAATCTGAATCTCCTTTTTCATCTTCATCATACGAGAATTCTCCTTGATCGTTAAGTGTTTTTCTACCTTTTTCATTTAAGAAATTAGGAATCTCCTTTATCGGCCAAGCTACTTGCTCAGGTGGAGCATGCGGATTCACAGCAATCTTCGTTGGCTCTGCAATATTGTTATTGCTAACATGTGAAGCTAGATTCGCTGTCTATTTACTCTAATCCTACTCCAACGCTGTACCCGATTATTTCTAAACATCATCATCTCCACTGATACTCTTCTCAGTTGCGACCCTGCTATTATCTTTTTCTCTGGTATTATCGAATGATTTCTGCTAAGCGTTCACTGCATAGTTCTCTCGAATTTTCTTCTCTGCAAGAAAGTTTAGTTTTGTTTCATTTTAACGCGATCAAGATATTATTATAAATCAATGATCTTCCATATGATAATTGTAGAATATTTTTTAACTCCCAAAATATATCTCATTTTTTGGATTTATCTTTACCTTGATGACCAATCTCTGAGAGTGGATCATTATCCTCATTGTTACTGCTTCCGATACCAGGTTGTTAAGGATTGTTTGTTATCTACTCCTTTTCTGTACCTGGCTAGTTGCTGCAACAGTTTCCCATATTTGTGTGTGAATCTTGTTTGTTTGTAACGTGCTGCTCCTTAATCTTGTTGATTCTATCTGATTTAACTTTCTTGTACTTCAAATTAATTGTTCAATACTGTAGTCTCTTGTGATTCTAATTCTTATCGATAATTTATTAAAATCCAAAGTATCCTTCTTCTTGATATGATTTGAGGTTAATTTATTCACAGTAATAAATCTCAAAATATTTATTTTTATCAGGGTTTCTCTCTCTTAGATCCTCTTCAAACTAAGGTTCTTTGTAAATAATTTTAGGATAAATTAATAAAACTGTGATAAAACTCCAATGAATAGGAAGAAATAACATACCATTTTGACATGTTCACAAAATAAAAAAAAATGGATAATATTATGTTCATTTATTAAAGTTTTAAATCCGATTTGGTAAACAAGATATAACAACATCCGAGGGGAAAAAAATAAGGAGATGAAAACATAAACATTTAGTTTTTAAAAATATATTGTTGTTACAAGGGATCACTCGAGAAATATATGCCTTTTGAAATGCAGCTTTATCAGAGAATCTCTATGTGCTCCACCTATTATCACATTCTTCAAAGCTGTCTGCTTATTTGAGAAATATACACTATTTTCATAACAGTAAGAGCATCATCATCATGATCGTGTTGTTCTGGCTCATTCTTTGCTGAATTACGTGTACGTCTTTTTCCAAGATTCCACTTCCTTACATTTCGAATCAAAGATCTTCTGCAGCTATTCTATCTCATTCTAGATAACTGAGTAACTCTAAGGCTGCTGAGCTTGCGATTTTTAACCTGAAAATGATACACCTGAACCTGAGTTCCTTAGTGCTTTGCTGCCTGATAACTACTAGGTTGCAGATGATTATTGCTATTACTATTGTATTTTCGGTGAAGCTGCAAATGCTGAAGTAACGAAATTCGTCTGCTATTATTATTGCTGTTATTGCAACATTGGTGATTCAAAGAGTCTAGAATAAACAGCTTAATCGTTAGCTTCAATTAAATTTGCGCCTAAACCTTAGTTGAAAGGTGATCTCGTAGCTATAGGTATCCCTGGCATGCCATAGTTAGTAGCCCTTGCATAATAAGCAGGGTTTGTTTTAAGCTCTATGATTTCCTTTTCCTTAATGAGCAGTTGCTATTTCAGTTGTTCGTTTTGAATCAACGCTGCTTCGAGCATGCATGACTCACATTCCTCGCAGCCACCATCGACTGCACCTTCACCAGCAGCACCAGCATCTTCCTAGACCTATTCTTATTATGGCTACTATTTAAGGCTCTTGCTGCTACAATGACTGTGCTATGATTCTTTCAGTGACTCATTCCCATGAATCGATTAAGCTGAAAATTTAACATAATTAAAAAAATATTAACAATATGTATTATTGAAAAATAATTATTCTCTCTTACTCATCTTGGTTGCATGTATCGAATGTGCTAGTTCATGCTATGATAGCACCATCTAATGGTTGGAGGCAAGAAGCTGCTATTGGAGCTGCTGAGATTTCTGTAATAACGCTTAAGATCGCTATTGCTATGATCTCTGAAGTGAAGAAGCGGCTGATTATTACGAGTTGAGAATATCATTTTTGGGTTACTATTTCTCTTGCTTTTGTGATTCACTGAGAGATTGCTGTTCTTAGGGTTGTTGTTGCTAATGCTATGAGCCAGTTAATTATCCTTGGGATTACTGTAGTTTCGTCAATTCTTCTTCTTATTGTTGTTATATCTATGAAGATTCAAGATGCTTCGATTACGAATGCTACGATCTAACTGACTCTACGAGCTGCTATTGCTGCATTTATCTCTGCGATTAAAGCAGATTATTATTAGCTGATATCCTCATCGCAGTCGAGTCATTAAGCGATTACTGCAGATTCGCAATATGCTCCTTGATTGCATCGTTCAAATGCGCATCAGCTGGTTAGATCGCTTAAGCCTATGCTGTGAGAGCTTATTCCATGTCCGCTAGAGCCTTTTATAACTCCTCCAGTTAAATATTCAATGCATCTCTATCCTACACAACTCTCTCGTTCTCTTACAATAACCTTTAGTTTTCTTGTTCTTTCTCTTCCAGCATGCTTTGTAATTCATTGATATGTGCCACAGCATCTTGCTTCAGTTGTAGTTCTGAATTTCTGATGCCGTTAATTGCTGCGAGTTGATTCAGCAGATCATTGTTCTTCGCTTGGAGATCATCGTTTTTGACTTCTAATGCGATGAATTACTGTTTTAGATCTTAACTTTCAATATTCAAATGCTCGATTTGTTCAGCTTACTCTTTTAGCTAAGATTCACTGTTTTGAGCTCTCTGCTCAGCGTCATTCTAGCTCACTCTGTATTCTTCAATTTAAACTTACAATTTCTGTAATTCTTCTTAAGGGACACCCGATGAACTTGTATGATCTTTGAGTGCTTTCTGTAACGCGCTGATCTCCGCTTCGGCACCGTTTAGCTTCTCTTTGACTTCCTCCAGAGCAGTTTGTTAAGATTGATTCTCATTTTTCAGCTATTCATTCGCAGCATTCAACTGTTTTTGTATCTCAATAGTCTATTCTTGCTCCTCAGATTACTTGACTTTCAAGTCTTCGATTGCCTTCGATTGTTCCTGAACTGAGAGGATCGCTGCTTCTAAATCTTTCTAAAGAGATTGATTCTCTTCTTTCAGCTATTCTCCTATCTTGGTTGATGCTTCAAATGCTTCATTAACCTGATGTTTTTCTTCTTCCAACTCAGACACCTTTTATCTCGATTCTTCAGCATTTTATATCGCTTTCTAAACTTCTAACAGTGTCGCCTCTAATTGACTCTACAAAGCTTAGATCTTCGCTTCTTGGAAGGTTGTCTTCTATGTAATCTCCTCTTCGACATTATTTCTATCATTTTTAATTCTCTCCAATTCAGAAATATCCTCCAGCAATTTCTAAATTCGTTATTCTTAACTCGCTGCTTCCTACTCATGAGCTCCAGCATACGCTTTGAGCTATGATATCTCTTCTTCTAATTTCTCCATTTCTTCTCCTTTTTCAGCACTTGCAATAGCTAAATTATTACTTAAACTACCAGCCATGAGTTCTTTAACCTTTTCTTCATCCAGTTCTTTCTTGAAACCTAAGGAGATTTGTCTGTAGATTTCATCATTATATTGAGTTTTGTATTACTCGAAATCTTAATTTGTTTGTTTTAGTTAATTCCTCAATCGTTCGATTTCAGATGATAACTCCACGCTTCCTTGGTTTTGGCTGCTTCGAAGCTGTTAGCTAGTCTTCAATTATGGCTATGCGTCACCGGCGGAAGGTCTCACAAAAGTACCTTGAGCTTAAGCACCTTGGGAAGCAACCAAACGGTCTTATTGTTGGACACTGAAAGTTGGTTAAAACAGTGCGCCTTGAGATGCTGCTAAATTATTTTATTAAGGCAATAAACCTCCTTCTTTTGAAGAAGTTAACTGCTAGGATCCTTGATTGGCTGATATTGACCCTTTTGAACCTTTAGGTGCTCCTTCTTTGGGGATTTCAGCTTTTCCAAGATTTTAGCTGAAACTTTAGTTGATGAGTTCGTCCTCGATATTCGTTTGATATTGCATTTTGAGTTGCTGAATCTCTTAGATTTTGGCTGCATCGATATTCACATTCCTATCTTAATCGATATTCTTGATGAGATCAATGAGGTAATCCATTTAAGCTAACAGTTTCAGTTCCTACTCTCTCGCAGCGATTTCGAGTCTGAGCTGGTTTTGATCGACTTCTTGCGCTCTCACAGCGAATCCTTCTTGAGATACATAATTCTAAAATGGTGATTGCAAATTCTGCATTTATAAATGCGCTTGGTGCTGTTACTGCATTTGGAATTGCGCTTAGAGATCAGGTAACCCATACGTCATTGGTGAAAGCCCTGTGGAGATGTTCTAAGACATTGGAGTAGTGAGGATTCTCTTTTTCACAGGTGATGTGAACTTCAATTGAGAAGTCGATAAGTTAGGCTACTGTGATTGTTATTGAACAGGGACATTATTCCCAGATGGTCTAATCGGTGAAAGGGAATGCTTACTGCACAGGCGGTGACTCATAAGGTGTGTGTATGTATGCGAGTACTATTTCTTATTAATGTATTTGACCTTTAACCTATTTATAATATTATATCTTTTGTTTTTTTTTCTTGTTCTTGTTTTCGTTAAAATTGTTTACAAGAATTCTCCTGACATCTCGCTCTCCACTTATTTTGGTGGGGAGAGAGCTATAAATTATAAGCGTCAAAATAAGTATTAATTTTTATTGGTCGCAGAAATCTTCCACCCAAGTCCGCCAATATTCCTAATAGCTTATCTATCTGTTATAATTAATCTTCCTTATCTCTGTCCCGTTAAATTTTATTCATACCGAAAGACGTTTGGATTGATTGGAGTTTCTATCATTTTTTTACTTGAAAAGATCATTTTTCTTTTTAATTTGCATTAAAATACATAAAATCTTGGATACTTAAAACAGATTTTCTTCTTTGTCATCTTGAAAATTGTACAAAATATTCATATTTTAATATGTAAAATATCTTAAGAATCTTCTAAACATCTTCAGAAATGTCAAACTTATTATTTCCATTTTGGAGTTTTACCCATCTATTCTAACACAAAGTGAGCATAACAATCTTAAAATCTTAGGCTTTTGGGTTCTTAAACAATATCAATAGGGCACAGAGCACACCCTCTATTGAATTTCCAGAATCTATGAAGAAAAAGAAATCCTTCCATTAAAATATCCTTGAAAATTCCCTCAGCGGAAAAGATCAAATTCAAATTAACCACACACACACGTATTCCCAAAAATAGTTAGTTGATTTTTATCCTATTCTTTGAAGAAAAAGAATAAGAAACATTCTTAATTTTTATGAATAAAATCTAAATTCAATCCTCTTCCTCTTTCCTTTCCCTTGTCCTCTTCGATTCTCCCAATTTTGCATTTTTTGAATCCTTTTTGTTGTTTTCCCTTTTTTTGAGTAAGGAAGTAAGGAAGGGTTTAAACCTCTCAATTATATTTCTTGTTATGACAAAATTCCATATTTTTACTTGAAGACTTTTCATTTCTTTAAGTTATGATACTGCAACAAAGCTTAACATTATTCGGGTGAAGAAAATACTCCAAACTCAAATAAATCCATCAAGCCTAGAATATTCAAATAAGAAAGTTTAAAATATCTTTTAAGAAGTTAACCATTTCTACAAAATCTATTATTCCCTAGGGACACAACACAAACAAACTTGACATTTCGTGAAATCAATTTGAGGATGCTGCGAGAATGATATTGCCCCATGCCTCTATCTCTTTTTTATCAAGGAAAGTGTCTATTATTTATTTGTTATAAACCTTGTCAGAAGTTTTCTGATTGTTGCTAGAAGACTAAAGAAATAAGAAAAAAAGTAACAAATGTTATGAAAAAGTAAGAAATCATAGATAATAAAAATAATTATGAAGAGAACTAAACAGAAAGAAAAAAATTCCTTCTGATAATAACATCATGTGTAAAAACCCCACAAAAATTGTAATCTAAACAAACAAATTCTCCGTTCAATCAATTCCTTCTATTATTTGATTCTTTTTTAAATATGGGTTTGTGTTTATCGAGAATCGTCATAGTGTTAAGAAAATCTAAAGTTTTTAAAATTCATCAAAAATAACTCCAAAGATCCAGAAAAATCATCAAAAAATGTCGATTTATTTAAACTAAAAAAATAATTTACAACTTTCTTAAATTCAATGACTAAACTTAACCCTGTTCCATTGATTAAAAAGCTAAAGATATGAATCTAAAATATTTAGTTTGAATTCTTTCTATTTTATTCTAAAATTTGTATAAAACTAGTTAAGCCAAACAATGCCTTTATTTTATAATATTTTCTCTTAAAGATATCTGTAATTTCGAGAACATTTCTTAAGTTCATCAAAGCTCAGCCTGTGCATTTTTTGTAATAATTTTATCTCTAAACTCTTAGATTTCTTAATTTTTGTTGTAATTAAAATACCTCTCAAACAGAAAACAAATAAATAAAACCTCAAATTTTCTAAGAAAAAAACTATTTAATTTTCCTTAGTGTTTTATCACTTTCATTTTCTTTCATGTTGTATTCTTTCATGAAGCTCCAATAAGGCAGATAAAAGCAAAAGTCACTTGGATCACCATTTTCAGTCACAGATATATGTTTCCTATTCACTTTTCTTACTCCTTCTATGACTGTCTGATCATTCACCAAATCACAAAGTTCAGTCTTTTTAAGTTTTCTGTATTTTGCTGGCACCGAAGAAGCAAGGACTGAAAGATCGCACTCCCCATCAATCGACCTCTAAATTGCATGGTATGTCGTGTTTTTCTAAGAAGTAATTTCGATTCGCTTATCTATTTCACTAAACGGGTATAAAATATCCTTATCATCAAACACCTGCATAAGAACTAATTCGGTAAGTTTCTTGTAATCCTCGCCTTCAATGTCTAAAATCATAATAAATAATCAGTTTAATTAAGAAAAACAACTAATTTGTAGGTTTATTTTAGAATAAGATTTAAAACTTTTTAAGAAATAAATAATGAAATTATATTTCCATAAAATTTACTGTTTTTCACAAAGATCCAAGCCATATTCTCTCTCGCTTTCACAAACGATCGAATGATTTCCTCGCAGGCAGGCAACAATTTCTAAAGCTCTTCCTCAGTGAATTTGACATTGGAAGAAGGCAAATCAGGATACACGCTACATCTTTTAGCTGCCGCCTTTTTTAATTGAGTTTGCAGTTCTTTTGAGTTATCTGATAAATATGTGTTAAAGCTGCTGCTCATTCCATATTACCTTTAATAAAAAAGAAAGAGTAAAAACTATTTCATACAGAAACTGTGCTAGAAAATGATAATAAAAAAATCAAATTTCTTTTTTTCTCATTCTTTTTTACCTAAACAAATCTAAGACTAAAGAGTTGTAAAGACTCGTAGGCATAAGGATACGTCTACTTAGCCTAATTTCAAACTCTTCCAGTTCTGCTCTTTCCATCCAACTCCTCACCTTTTTAAGAAGAAACATAAATAAAAGTTTATGTAAATAAACTTAATTGCTGTATTATTTTTTTTTAGTAAATAATAGTGTGTTTTTTTGCCTAAATTAAGCTAATTTCTCTCTGTCTTTCTTACCAGGAATTTAACATCATCGATTTCAATCGAGTTCATGTACTACCTCGCCACTCCAGCACCTCTAACTTTCCAAGCCAATGCAGAGTCCAGATCAGGTTGTCTGCCGAATCTCTTTATTAACCCAAGCATAATTCCATCTGTTGCCGTCGAAATAATCCTTCTTCCATAAGAAAAAATAGCACCTAGCAACGACACTGTTGGAAGAATCACAGTTGCACTAGCTAAACTTAATAGTGATTCTGAAACCCCTGAAGCAAGCTAACCAAATACCTGAAATAGAGGAAGGGACATGAAAGTTTACTTGCTCAAATAATAAGGATTGAGTTATCTCCAGTTATCACGAGTAGGAGAATCCATATCCAAGAAAAGAATAGTAGAAATCCAGTGGAGAGAAATAGCGGCAGGTATCCATATGAAGGAAGTAACTGCTAAAATTCCACTCAAAATGGAGTTTATTACGACTGCAATTGGAAATCCTACACTCACGATCGAGCCTGCAATCAATCCACGGAAGATGTAGCACTCGATGTAATTGAAGATTCTCGCGAAGTTTTTCCCGAATATCCCCCTATCAGGTAAGTCTTCAAATTACTTCCTGCTAAGCGCTATCCCAGCTAGAATCTATCTCAGCAATTCGCGATATGTAGTAGTTATCCCAGATGGCTTCTTCTCGCCAGTGTTGAAGTCAACATCCTGATTTGCAAAAGGAAAAAATGTGTGAGAAAAAACTGTTATTTTTTGTTATTTTTGTATACATAAGAAGTATAAAACGGCTTTGATTTGAAAAGAGGTTTCAATCCAAACGGTCCATCCATCAGATTCTTCGTTAGTACATCGTAACTATTGATTGTCCATGCCTTCCATCGGACTAAATACAAAGCTATCCTCCAACCATAGAAACTTGTGGCGATGTCTATTGATTTCGTGGCGACTTCAGTATAATAAGGTGTCCCATCAGGTTTCACATGTTTTTTGACTTCGTGCTCTCCAAGGATATTCTAGTATGTCCTGAATACCCTACTAGGCTTCTGATTGGTTTTCTAGATTCTATCGTAATTTGTCTGGAAGATTTCTTGGGAATTCCTCTGAAACTCAGTGAATCTTTTGAAAAGCACTTCCTATTCTTTGAGCCCTTCTCTTTCAAGTTCCCCTAGTACTTTTGAGTTGAACTCAGCAGTGAGCTCTTGAATAATCGGCTTCATTTGTTCCTAAACTTTCTCGTTTAACCAAGATTCCACAAGTGATTTCACAGGATGGTTTTTTTCTATTTCAGAGCATATTTCAGCTCTTTTTTCTTAGATTTTTTCTTAAAGTTACTAGTAGTGCATCACAGATATTTAAGTTGCTCTAATCAGATCTTTCAAATGGTTTCTTGCTTCAATCCCTTTAGGCTGATTCTTCTCATCCATCATACTAAATAATAGTTTCTGTTCCTACATTAGCAGCTCATATAAACCCTGATCTTCATCAATATCTGATTTTTCTAATATTTTTAGCCGTTCTTTTTCCAATTTCAAAACTTGTTCAATAAATTCCTTGTGGAATGCTTCTATTTCAGCTAATAATTTTTCTTATTCTTATAATTTCGCTTTATTCTTCGGTTCATCTTTTATATTCTCATCAATCTCTTTGACAAACTAAAAGAATGCCTTTGTAATATTCTCATTAAGCTCTAAAAGTACTTATTAAACATATTCTTTGTACAACTCGTGCATGACTTATTCGTCACTTTTTATCTCCATCTTGCGATTCCCAATAAGCAAATTAAGGAGCTTACTAGGCACGGAAGAAATAGACCTCAATCCACTTATGAAATTCGGTTAAATTATATTACCAAAATAATCATACTAATAGCTGTATTTTGGGAGGAGCCTATGGGGAATCTAATATAATTCCTTCCATGATAAACTAAGGTTTTGATTAAATGTTTTTATAATATTATCACTCCCTTTCACTATCCATGGGTTGACCTTCCAAGTTGTGCCAAGTTCGTCACTCTCATTCGTATTGTTTAAAAGAAACTCACCTTTCTGTGATGCGCAAAATGTAATTAAGGAAAGAATAGCATATTACAGAAAAAAGATAAGATATTTTTTTATTCTTTTTCATTAAGAAAATCAAATTTAAAATAACTTATTATTTATTTTTTTACTTCGCTGATTGATTTTATCTGATCAGAGGACAATTTAGATAGTACTTAAGTGCCAATCTCCTATTTAGGCTTAAAGAATGTCACTGGAGGTTCATCTCCTACGAAAATAGTGTGAGGTAGAATGAAGTCCCATTTTTTTGAGTTATCCCAACTAAACAGGTTTTATTTGAGTGTCTCATCTATTTCATTGCGGAGACGCTCGACATCTTTGTTGATTTAAGATGATGATTGCTCTGAATGTTTCTTTTCAGATGTTCTGTATAGTTTGAAAAGCTAGTTCAGGTCTATAGGCTGTTTGCTAGGCAGCTAGTAGAGTCTTTCATCGTCTAGACTAGCTGGTTTCTCTAGACTAGCAGGTTATTCCCCTCCCAAGTCTATCTTTTCCTCATCAAAAAGATTAGTAACAACAAGTTTTTGATATGAAAATGGAAACTCCAATCGGTTGAGTAATCTCCCTGTTTTTTTACAGGAGGAACTTTGACTTATCTTGTAGATGTTACTGTAGAATCTTTTAATGAAAATGGTCATATGAAGTCAATTGTTAATATTCCCTTTGAGAAAAATACTACAATAGCAATGAGAATTGGTTATTTTTTATTTTTTGTTAATCTTTATTGATCTTTTTTGTTTGGATACAAAACTTTTTGATAAGCTGTAAGTCTTTGCTAATTGATTTTCATTGGAAGATCTTTAACGCTATTCTCACTGTGTTCATTGCCATGAAAAAAATGTAATAGACAGAGTAAGGTTCGAGCTGGCCTTAGAACTTTCCAAATATTTTCGATTAATTTCATCAATCTATCTCCCTCAGTTATATTGTATGGCTGATCAGAGTTTATAGAATCTTCGTGAAACAAAAAGGAGCAGAAATTGTAATTATGCTCCAAAGTTTTAGTCTCATGTAGCAAAATTCTTGGTCAGTAATGGAATTTTTTCAACATTAACAAAAAATAAGAAAGGGTTTTTTGAATAAGAATTTTAGCTAAAATAACTTCCCTTTTGGAAGGACGGATGAACATTATTAAGGTTTCAAATGGATTACTTTCAAATTGTTTTTAATAGTTTCATGTCCGCTCCATTATTTTATTAGAGAGTGCCCCCTAAAATATTCAAATCGATCCTTTTAAATATGCCACATAAGTTAGAATGGTTTATGAAGCAAAACAAAATACGAAAACAACAAATTCATGTAAAAAAAATAAATAATATTGCAGGTCCTTTATCTTTTTTTTGGGGTGTCTTTTCAGTCATTTTTGTTCTTTTTCTGTTCATCAATGCGACTTCCAACTTTCTTGAAATCCGAAAAAGGTAAGTAGAAGCAAACAGAACTGGGGTCGCTTTTCACGTCAACTCTGAAGTTCTTCTCATTCATCTGAGTTGCATTGTTCTGGGCAGTTCTCGCATCAACAAATGCACAAAGCTGTGTTCTTGTGAACTTCCTGAATCTTGGTGCTACAGAGGAAGTGAGAACTTTGAGATCACAATCCCCGTTGATCGCTCTCGAGATGCTCTAATATTTGCTTTACTTAGATGATCTAATCTCGATTCTCTTGTCAAGTTCGCTAAGAGGGAAGAGAATATCGTTATCGTTGAAGAGTTCACAGAGAATCTTCTCAGTTAGTTTTTTGAAGTCATCTCCTTCGATTGCTGTTTTTTACACAAAAGACAAAAAAATTTAACAAATAATAACTTATTACTCGTCTAAATTCAACTTACAGAACTTCACAAAGATCCAAGAATTCATGTTTCTAGCTACAACAAATGATCTGATGATCTCTTCACATGATGGAACCAACTATCCAAGTTCAGCCTCTGTGAATTTTACGTTGCATGACGGCAGTTGAGGGAGTACATTCTTTCGTTTCTAGATTTGCTCTGAAAGAGTCTGAAGTAGTTTCCCAGCATTCTGCTAGAGAATGTTATTGTATGTGGAATTAAAGCCATACTCGCTAAGGAAAGAAAAAGAGAGGAAAATAAAGAAATAAACAAAATTGAAATAATAAAAGAGAGAATTTGCAAATTGATGTTGTTTTTACCCAAACAATTCGGAAACCAGTTAGTTGAACATATCCTAAGGTGCGTTAATGCGATTTTACAATCTCGATTGGAACTCCTCCAACTCCACCTTCTCCATAAAACTACGTACCTGAATTAACAAGTTTATGATGTATAAAAGAATGATTTCAAATTTTCATCAATATTTTTTGTTAAATTGTCAAAATCTAATCAATCTTTTTTCTTACAACAAATTTGACATCATCAATCTCCATGGAGTTCGTGTATTGTCTCGCCACACCAGTGCCTCTGATTTTCCAAGCTATCAAGGAATCTATCTCAGGCTATCTGCCGATTTTGCTGGTTATAAACCCCATGAATTTATCAGAAATTGTTGAAAGAACGATTCTTCCAAATCCAAGAACAACACCCAACAACATAAAACTAGGATGGACAACAGCTGCACTACCCACACTGGTAACAACTTCTAACGCTCCGAAGACAAGACTGCTAAGAGTGCGGAGTATCGGAGAGAATTCCAAGGTTTAGTATGTCAAATAATATGGACTGTAATCACACCATCCTTTACGTGTAGGAGAATCAAAATCCCAAAAGAGAATATGATAAACCCATCGAATCAATATTGTGACAGGTATCCATACCCAAGATGTGATTGCTAGCACTGCACTAACAAGGCAGTTCACAATGATTGCAAGTGGCATTCCAACTGCTGCTATTGTGCCAGCAATTAACCCTCTGAAGATATAGCACTAGATTAAGTTGAAGATTCTCGAGAAGTTCTTGCCAAAAATACCACGATCAGGCAAGGCTTCAAAGTTTGCTCTGCTGCGAGATATCCCTTCGAGTACATTTCGGAGTACCTAAATGTATGGATAAATCTGTCCAAAAGATTTCCATTGCCCCGTTTCTGAATCGACGTACTATTATAAAAACAATATAAAAAGAGATAATTATTTATACAATTTTATTGTACTCTTATTATTATATTCTTACATAGTGACGAGGGAATGTTCTCCTTTTAAACAGAGCTTTCAACCCAAATGGTCCACTTGTCAGATTGTGAATCAATGTATCAAAAGTATTGACTGTCCAGACCTTCCATCGGATCAGCTACAACACGATTCTCCAGCCATAGAAGCTTGTCGGAGTTTTGTATGTTTTCGTTGATTCCTCCATATAACGTGTAACTCCATCAGAACCGACAACCGATTTAATTTCATGTCTCCCAAGGATAGTTTGAGTAGTCTCAAAAATCCTACAAGGTTGTATATTTTTCTTCTGAATTCTGCTGTAATTTGCTTTGAATATTTGCTTACTGTTCAGTTGGAACTCTGTGTATCTTGCGAATAATATCTCCTGGGCTTTGAGTCCTTATTCCTCAAGCTCTTTAACGATTTGAGAGTTGCATTCAGAGAGTAGAAGTGATGTGGCTGGTACCATTTGCTCCTTGATTATCTTGTAAAGCCACATTTTCACTAGCGATTTCACAGGATGCTGTTTCTTGATTTCTGCTTCAATATTATTCCTTTTTGCTTCCAATTTTTCTTGAAATTTCGCATAGTGCCTGACGGTGATTTAAGCTGCTCTTATTAAGCTTATCAGATGCTTTCTCACAACTGGATCTTCAGGCTATTGCTTCTCTTCCATCATGTCAAGCAGTAATCTTTGTTTCTCCTCGAGAATCTCAAACAAAGCTTGTTCTTCATCTAAATCAGACTTCTACATAAGTTCGAGCTTCTCTTTCTCAAAATCATATGCTTTTCTCTCAAATTCATTATGAAACTTACTCAAATTTTCTAGCATTTTTCGTTGCTTTTTCTTTCTCTCTCTATTTTCAGCGGTTTTCCCTTAGCTACTCTCATTCAATTCACTGATGAACTGAAAAAACGCACTGGTCATATCTTCATAGTACGTAAACAGTGTCTACTCGTTGTGTTCCTTGTATAATGCTTCGAGGACCTGTTGATCGGTGTACATCTACATCTTGCGAGTACCAATAACTAAATTGGCAACTTTGCCCACCACTGAAAACACTGTACGCAACCCACTGAATAAGTTAGGCATGAATTATTATTATCTCCACAAGTAGTAATTGCTTCCTCTGGGTAAGAGTCGCTAGGGGATTTGAAGTATTTAGTGCCAAGATAAACTAAGATTTCGATAGAATGTGTTTCTGATATTATCGCTACCCTTCACGATCAAAGGGTTCATTCTCCAAGTGGTACCTTCATCGTCATCGCTGGTCTTGATTACGAATTCACCTTTCTAAATAAAATCAGAAAAAAATGAAAAATTTTGTTAGAATATTACAAGAACCATTTTTAAATCTAAATGGCATATCATTGAAGAGAAATATTTTTCAATTAAATTGCTTACCTAATAGATTGCCTGCAGCTATTCTCGAGAAAGCCTTGACAATGCGTAGGTTCCTATTTCTTAATTAGGCTTATAGAAGGTTACTGGAGCTTCATTTCCAGAGAAAATCGTATTTGGCAGCTTGAACTCCCAACGCTTGACATCTTCCCAGACAAAGAGTTTCTTCTCTGAAAGAGCATTGATGTCCGATTTGATCTTCTAGATCTCTGGATCAGTCTTGGTATTTTTCTATTTATGCGAGTTATTTTCATAATCGAAGAGTTCAGAAAGTTAGATCGGATTCTTCTTAGGCAGGTTATACAGCCCTTCGTCATCTAGATTAACTGGCTAATCTACACTTTTTTCTTAAAACTCTCTGCGTTTCTCAACTTCAATTAAGCGCGCTTGTTCCTGAATCGCATGCTCCTCAGATAGCTCCATAACTAAGGGCTCTTCCATTTTAATTCTTTAGTTGTTTTTAAGTTATCGAAAGATTAATTGATTCTTGTTGATACTTGCTTTTGTTTTCAGATTTAATTATTTATGATAATAGTGGGAGATATGTTATGGTATTTATAATCCCATAGATAGTATTATTATCAATGCAAATAGGTGATAATAGTTAGTTATTAATAGGATATTTCCCATCTCATTTGAGGTTGTAATAATTTATGTTTTGGTTATTAGGGCAGGTTTAGTTTATGGTTTTTATTGGATTGTTTGATCAGAAAATATATGAGAAGCGTTTCTATTTTAATTGTAATTAATTGATCATTTAGCATACATAGACTAAACAACTCAAATCATGTGGTGTCTGAGAGATAACTTGTACAGTCAGCATCTTATTTTACCTCAAGAAAATGGCTTTATTTTTAAGAATAAAACTACCTAATATTTATATTATTAAAATATCATTGTTTTTCTGAAATATTTATGGTTTTTAAAAGAAATATGATAAACTCAAACCTAATCGATAATACAAATGATCAGGTTTAGAAAAATGATCATTCATTCAATTTCAAAGTGATTAACTACAGGATTTTCTCATACTTCTCTTAAAAATAAAAAAAGCTTTGAAGTAACTCTTATTATGTCTATTATTAATAAACTCCCTGACCTCAACATAAAAAAGTCTAAATCAAACAAACTTTTATTATTTGTTTATTTTAGCCCCATTCCTCCCCACTTCATTCTAATCGTTCTTCTCCTTAAGAGTATTTTACTTATTTTCTATCGCAATATATTCTTCAAAATCTATCTCTAAATTCAAATATGATAATGTTTGATTATTTGACTTTTAACATATTTTTCTATTTTATTATTTTTCAAATGAAACTTAGATAGAATTTAGAGTGATAGCAAAAATTGGCAAAT
>Ga0302271_10001321_pt1 | contig 24033 bp, 15 predicted proteins | sample III_Bog_N1_1_FD_198767 | JGI IMG/M metagenome (GOLD analysis project Ga0302271, IMG submission 198767) | Peat permafrost microbial communities from Stordalen Mire near Abisko, Sweden - III_Bog_N1_1 | ecosystem: Environmental > Terrestrial > Soil > Wetlands > Peat | place: Sweden: Abisko... | reverse complement strand
GTCTAATCCTGTCTTATGATCCGGCTGATTTCATATTTTTATTTCTTTTAGGAGAACAATAAACTCTTAGAGCTATAGAACATTGGTAGATTGACTAAAGCAGCTGTTATGAAGAGTACCTTCGCGAAGAGTCTAGTCAGAGATGCCTGGGTGAATTTAAGACTAAAATGTTTAGTTTTATTAAGGATAGCTGCTATTCACATGCGCGCACTAAGAATCGAAGAATACTGGAAGTTTATTACTGAAATACGCAAAGAAGTTACTTCTAGACTTAACACTTATGCTGATGAAGAAGCCTATGTATTTGCAGTGCTGCTCGCTATGGAAGATATGAAGGAACACTTAAGAAGACATGATCTCGATAAATTTATAGAATAGTATTAAATTTCAATAAAAGATGCATTAGGACATCTCAAAAGAAGTGATTTCAGTTAACTTCTAGCTTACCGTGTGCATGCAGCTGTCGGATATGCCGGTAGGCTAGCTCAAAATGGAGTAATTGTCGAAGAGAGATTATGCAGAGCAATCGATATTTTTTAATAAAAATTGAAAACGTAAAACACACTAAAATAATAATAAAAGAAGCTCGAATGGGAATTAGAATAAATGAAAGAAATCGAGAGGTTGCATGAGCTACAATAACAAGATAAGTAAAAGCGTGAAGAAGATTAATTCTTCAAGGAATTCCTCAAACACCAAGAAGACATGAAATAATCAGATGATTTAGATTATTAATTACTGTTTAATTTATATTATAATTTTCTTCAGAAGCAAGAAGCTCAACGAAACATCTCGTAATTACACTATAATAATAATCCTACGAACATCAATAACATATTGCTCAACTCCGCTTCAAGAACACAATCTCAGCATGAAACACAAGCGATGAAATAGTAATCTATGATGATGATTCTCAGTAGTCCTGATATTGGTGTAGAATAGAATCCCTTGCAGCCATAAAAACCATCGTTTTAGGCACAAATCGATGAATATAAGAATAAACTGCTCGTGCAATAATCGAAATGCGATGAAGAAGGGTTGAATACGAAGAATTGGATTATCTCAGAAGCAGATAGATTTATATTTTACTTTAGTTAATTACAGCTGTTTAAAGTCACAATTGATGGATGCTCTTAGATTGAAGAGAATATTTATAAATCCACTGTGGATAAAGCAGAAGAGTTAATTCAGGAGCTGAAACAATCAAGACATAAAATAACTGGAAAAAATGAATTAATTGCATAGTTCACAGAGCTTATTGAGTAGATAAAACCTGAAAGCAATAACAATAAAGTCAAAAAATCAAGAAATCTTTAAGATAATAGTCTTGAGAAACTACTCTCAAAAATCACTGAAAAAGAATACTCAGATGATGAAAAGACTAACGTAGATGGCATGAAAGGATCTGTTGGAGCAAGCAGTCAGAGTAAAACGCTCAGTAAATATTCCGCAGATTATCAAGCTCCAAGGAATCTACAAGATTACATTGAATCTGCATCGAATAAGCGCAGTTTGCATTTAAGAAGTTGCAGTAATTCAAGTTACAATACGAATGCGAGTCCAAAGTAGCATAAAGTGCCTTATTCGTAATTATTTATTAGATCATCGTTCCATGATCATACGAATTTCGATGGAGAAATGTCTGATCAAAGGTAGCATTCGAAAAGCACAAAGGAAAATATTGAACTTGAGAATCTAGGAGAAGATGCAGGACTAAATACATCTAACATTGTGAGAAGAAAAAAGAACAAACATTCTCAAAGTGAAACAGGGCTAAAAGTAGAGAGGAATTCTTATGGTTAAGATGTTGAAAGAAAACTAAGGAATGCTAAGGATAGTGTTTTGAGAGAGAAGTTGTTGATTGAGAAGGATGCATCCAGGAATTATATTTCTCCATTTGATATCCCACCAATGAGTCCAAATAGCAGTAGCATGAATGAGGGCTTTCATCTTCTTATTCCAAGTTCACCAATCTAAAAGCAGGCACAGGAGTAGCGGATTCCTTTGAAACTTCAACCAATTTAAGTTCACGATTCAGCTGACCCAGGAATTCCAAATATTTTTGTGATAAGTTCGGAGATAAAGAATAATGAAAGTTCGAAAGAAAGCCATTAAATTATGAAAGTTTAGAGTGAAAATAAGTAGATAAATATTCAGACATTGGGAGATTTAACAGAGAATAAGGATATTATGATTGAAACAGAGTAAAGAGAAAAAACATAAGAAACATCTCCAAGATAAAGAACGAAATCATCTGATCTTTTAAAGGACTATTCGATTATCATACAAGCTCCATAAGAAAAGGAAGGGATGAAAATTGAATATGCCGAAGATAACAGTAATTAAATGCATCTGAAACAAGTAGAATAACAACAACAAACTAAATCAATCTAAGCATCTCCTAAAAATCAAGATAATTAACAAAATACTTTTGTAGGTTCTCAGAAGAAAGAATTTCAAAAAGAGAAAAACTCTAAAAAAGAAACATTTTTAGGAGAATAACTGCTGCTCAATGATACATAGCTGTCACCTGCTAATTAAACAATGATGCATGAGAGGAATTCTGGTCTTGAATAAACTAATCTTCTAAAAAAAGGAAACTTAGAAAAAACACCAGTTAGTAGCAGATAAACTGAGATTGGAGAGAATACTAAATAGGAATGTGTAACTGTGAATGCTCCTTCTGATGTAATAGGAAATTTCGCTGAATAAACTGAGAAGATTAGTAAAATACATGAGACTCAGTAGAAGCAGAAATAACAGTAAAATTTGCTTTCAACAAAAAGTTTAGTTCAAGCTTCACAGAAAAAAGAAGTTTCTTTGGAAACTTAAAACTCTTAAATTACAAAGGTGTTACTAAATACTTCGTAAATACCTACGACCCAGCTAACAAATACTTTTTAGCCTTAAAAAGCACAATTCTCTGTGGTTCTATCTCAAAATTATCTTTAATCTTCATCTCATTTGCCAATGAAAACATTCGCAGAAAATATCTCAAATTCAGATTAAAAATAACGGAAAAAGTCAAATATTTTATCTAGATTACTTGGTGAAACATAGACAATAACCTCACTAGAAGAGTAATTAGGTTTAACAAAGACAGCAAAGCTGAATAGTACACTGAACAAAACAAAGAATGAGACAATAAAACCAAAGGATTTGCAGGAGAAAGCGATCGTTCATGATGGAATTGAAGAAAAAAACAAAAAAACTTTTTCGGAACATCGTCGATGGAAAACTCAAACTGAAGAAAGAAATATAATCGGAATTCATGAGGATATTGATGAATCTTCTGTTGTTAGTTTATAATAATAGTAATTCCTAAGCAGTAAGAAAATTAATACTGAATAAGACCCTAATTCTTATTAAACTAGCAAAAAAGAACATAATTATCTCAAAACTTCAGAAGATGAGACTGCTTATTCGAATGGACGAAAAGGCCATCATCTCCGAATGAGTTCCGATAGTTTTTAGAAATATTCGCATCTCGTGAATCCGAATTATAAAACTTAATCTACAACTAATTTTTCACATTTTTTAGACAAAAACGAGAGCACTTCAAAATATTAATTTCAATAATAAGCATACATTTCTTAAAAATAAATAAATAATAAAAGTGAAACTCATAGCAGCAGATCTTTCCAAGCGAACACTAGTAGCAGTATTAGCAAAAATATCCATAACAATCAAGGAATTTCTACTAATAATCAACACCGAAAAAATCTTGTTAAGAAAAATACTTTCAAAGGAAATAATTCTCTTTAACAATATCTTGGAAGAATGCAATCAAGCGCATCTGATTCGTCTGTAAAAATCATCGATTCAGACTGTGCTTAGCAGACAACCACCCCTTGGTCAGCAGTTTCTCCAAGTACTGCAGATGAAAGAAAAAAGAAAAATAATTCAACTAAACTTGTAGTTCATTCACCTAAACTTTTGCTGAATGCCTTTCATGATTAATCAAAGAGCTTCAATTCCGATACAGAAGCTAATTAAGCTACTTAAAGCAATGAAATCGCTGATGAGATGAACTTAAATGAAAAGAATAAAAAGCCATTTTTTTATTAAACACAGCGAGATTCTCATGTTCATGATAACTTCTTTGCTCGCTTACCGAGTCAGAACAGTACCAGCAGTTAGTCTTTGAAAAATCTCCGCCTTCTGTTTCACACGACTCGCATGTAAATCAAATAGATAAAATAGATTTTTTTGTGATTTGTATGCTAATTTTTTATTTGCTTTCAACAGCATTCGGAATACCACAAAAGAACAATAAAAATCAAAGTTCCTTCAGACTTAAACTTCTCTCAATAGCAATGGCGATTATGGGAGGTTTGAAAGAGGTGATACTTTATTCACTATTGACACATAAGGAGGAGATAATCTCGAAAATTTAAAAAGTGAGTTGATTTTACATGAGAATAGATTTGACAATTATTTTAGTTAATCTCGCTAAGAGCGAGAAAACAATTATAACAATAATAATCTAGATGGAAATGATGGTGATTTATCGTTGTCATTCTCTTGTGAAGAGACGGAGTTGGATCGTCGAAAAAGAAGAGTCAAAGAAGTAACCATGAAAACAGTATCATCAATGCCGGCATAGGAATTGATTCCTTAAGTATATGAAAGTGAACTAGGCAAGGTATCCAAGAGTATCGCTTTTGCTGTGTAAAAGGCTTCACTTGCAAGAGATTTCGAAGAAGTATTGTAGAAAACTAACTTTAGATTTTCACTTCTTCCATCATATCAGCAGCCTTAATAGTAGCTGCAACTAAAAACAGACAGAGAAATAATCTCTTCGTCATCATCATCATCGTTATCTTCATAAAATCAGCTCTCAATTTAGGAAAAGTAGGATAACTCGCCTGTTGCTTCGATTTAAGAAATTGCAGAGTCAATAGAAGATTAAGAAGATAATATGAAATCAGTTATTTTAAATAAAAAAGTTTCAAACAACCCTTCTCTAAGAGAATTAAAACCTCAAATTCTGCATATTCCGCTATCATAATCTTCTTCGTTAGTTAATCCAGTTGAAAGGTAACCTTCATAGGGTAAAGGCTCGACAACTACTTCAGCAGTTTCTTAGATTTAAGCTCCAAATCAAGGAGTTAGACTTTCAAGTAGAATCTCAACTCTAAATGTAAATCCAGCGTTGACTCCTGGGACGAGTATTGCAATGACGCCTGGGACAAATAATATAATGACTCCAAGCATGAGTCTCGCATTTACTCCTGGGAGTAACTTCGGATTGACACCTGGAATGAGCATCGGATTGACACCTAGGATCAGCGCATGTTTGACTCCCAGAATTAACATTATTTCTGATGAAAAACGTGGTACAAATGCCAAAAATTAATCGAGTTTATTAGCTTTACCAAACGGATCTTTCTCTTAAACATCCGCTCTGCTTATGAATCCACAATTATCCATCTTCAAAGGAAGCAAGACAGCTACTCCAAGTAAAGTTCCCCCTGCTGTGGAAACTAAAAAACCACCAATTAACGTTGGAACTAATCTCTTACAATTAATTTAGGATCAGCAACGTTTTAGAAGAAAATCAATTACGAAACCAATTTAGCCTTCTCCAGCTGAGAAAGAGCAAGCTTTTCAAAGAGATCCCTCAGTAGAATCTGTTAAATAAATTAAAAATGTAAGACATTTCTGGCAATATTTATCAAATTTTAAAAAATATTCTCATCGATTTTTTAAAATTTCATAGATTGTCACTGAACTAAACCAAGCAAAATAAGATTTGCTCGATTCAAGCAGGGGGATTATTTCCAAGCAGAACACCTTATTTGACTAGAATAGTCCTTCTAATAGTGCCTCACCATCTGCTAAAAATCTTCTGCAATCAGTTGTAAGTAAATTTAAACCTACCACTGCGTCGACATTTCAAAAACGATCCATCGTTACAAAGTAAATAAACAGAGAATAATCTAATCAAAAGATTTAATTCCAAGATTATGCTAATTTTATAAATCTGTTAAGCCTATTTGCTAAATGTACGTGTTTTGGTTTGTTTTTGTTAAAAAAATTAGAAATAGTTTTGATTCCGATAAATCTGAAGACATGAAATCAAGCACTTAATTTGAAGATGAACCTAAAAAACTCATCAAGCCACTACTTAGAAGGTTAAAAGTATTCTAAGAGAGCTAAGAAATCAGCGATGAAGAAGAACAACCACCCGCTCCTGCTACAAATCTCATCGGTTAGCAAATGCTCCCTACCGGGAAAGCCGCTGTAAGTAGCCCAATCACAGCGAACAACAACAGCTTTAGCGGTTTCAAGTCTATTAATAGTATAGCCATGATGTTTTTAGGGAAGAAACATTGGTACAATGTATAAAACAAAGACGATATAACTCGCTCATAGGTTCAACGTGGAGACGCGATAAGTCGAAAAATCACAGAATTAAATCTACGATTTCCAGTGGTGAGTTTCTGCACGCACAGAATCGGACGATTCTAGAATTGGAAAATCCATTTCGTGGAATACTACCCATCAAATAAATGCTTTCAAATTAACTTTCTCAGCATTGATAACCTCTTCTATAAGATGTTTATCCCAGCGAGAGATTTAAAATTCTTTACATCGGAGTAATAAGATTCATTCGTCACAATTTGGCCAGTGGTTCTGTCATATTTGCTTGATTATATGACGGCTAAAAAAATAGAACTTCGATTTGAGTAAGAGGCTTCTCAAAGGAAAAAGATTAGTTTTGTTGATACAGGGATTGGATCCTTTTTCTCCCATCAAATGCAGGAATCTTCCTCATAGGTACTCTCAAAAGAACTTTTTTAGTATAAAGAATCAGTTAAAGAAAAATAAGGAAAGAGTCCTCTAAAGAGTTCGGTCAGACGAAACTCTGAATTGGATGATAGTGTCGTCTCCAATGACAAAACGAGTGCAAGAATTAGCAAAACAAAATTTAGTTTTTTCCTAGGACTTGTGAGAAAAGAATCCTATTTTCCAACTTTCAGAGATGCCCTTGCAGCTGCTAAAATAAAGAAAATATTTGAAATATTGCTATATCGCTATATGTACGATTAACTGCGTCCAACTGGGAAGAAACTTGTTCTCAAGAAAGATGCTTCGACGTAGAGATACAAGACACTTTCCAAGAAAATTCAAAAACTCGAAAACGATCTCGAACGCAGTCAAGTTAAATAGCAGCTCAAAAGTAAATAATCTAAATCGTTATTTGTTTGGTTACTAATTTCCATTATTTGTTGAAATATTCATCAGTGAAAGCTGGAAACAGTGTGGATACAATTCTATCATAGAAATTCGGCACTCTGCAACTTCGCAAACTTGTGCAGAAGGATGTCATGAAAATTCCAGACAAATCTGAATATTAAATTGAACAAATATGGAAACTCCGACACAGAGACACTCCATATTAACTCTGCTCCTTCATTTAAAAGACAGATCAAGGAACTTATTATCTCGTGAGTTTTAGTCTTGCCTTCAAAAAGGATTACAATGCCTTATTAACAGTTTTCTTAAAAAAGCGTGAAGATGGAAAAGGACTTAAAGGTTAGTTTGATAAGATAATTTAAATTTAGTAACTTAAAAAGCCAATGCATGTGCTAAGCGAAGAAGAATTACAATAGCAAAAAGCATAGAAAGAATACAGAATACTTTCTCTAATTGATTCTTAAGCTACTAATCCTCTCCCTCGATCATATCTCAAGAGACCCTCTGTTATCAAACTTCCTACCTCACCTGTGCATACAACACCTGGACATTTATCTACTCAAAAAAAGCCAATTTCATAAAAGATATTTTAAGATGAAGATTTCAAGGAAATCTTAACAGCGTTTGATCTGAATTAACTTATCCGAAGCGTGGTTCTGACATAGAAAATCCCAAAGAACTTCAAGCATCTTTGCATAAAAAATATCAAACGGAGAATAGTTATTACTGGTGAGCTTCTCTTCCTCAAACTGTAAGCAGATTATATTCCAAAAATATCATTTAAATTATCTTTTTTTAAAAGTGATAAGGCCGAAATAATTCGAAGAAAACTGAACTAACCTCCTGAGATTCTCGTGGAGACTTAAATCCCTGGAGATGCTGATCCTAGAATGCAGAATTTTAGTAAAAAAGCTTCTTACTTCACCTCAATCTTCGACAAAGCTTATGTAAAATCAGAATTTGAACTAGAAAAACCTACTGGAAAACACAGAGGTGAACAAGACAACAACGAACTTTCTGACTCGAACGATGATTCGTTCAACAATTTTACATTCCCCTCACTTAAAATCAAAGAAGTAGAAGAGGAATTCGATCGATTAGAGAAAGTCGAGAGGATAGATAATTCTCTTTTTCATGAATTGACTTTTAGATGCAGTGGGTGTGATTAGCATATCACTAAAATTCATTGTGCGTATAAAACAAATGGTGTGATTTATTTCATGGCTGCTGAGTTACATGGGGAATACAATCAAGTTATTAGTATGTAAGATTCGTCAACATCGTCTGCTCATTCTGCTCATATCCTTGTGAGAATATTTTCTCCGGAAAATAGATTCTTTTAATTATTTTCAACTCGCAAACCTAAGGCATTTGCACTTTTTCAGGCATTCAAACAGTAACAAAAGAATAATCATCTTTTCTTTTCTAAAAATAAATGTTACTTCTATTTTGTTCTTGTTTTTAAGCCCACAATTCTCCAATTCTTTTAAACCTCCTATCGATGTAGACACAAGAAGCAGATCTGCTGGAGATTTTTCTGCTGCAATCTTAAAACTTTGTCACAAACTAACAATTGGCGAAATAACAAAAAGAATCGAAGTTGCAGTCCCAAATCTTGCCTCCTTGCCCGCGCATGAAACCTTAAAATTAGTTCTCTTGAAAAATAATTTCTTTATGGAAACCCAGCGATCATTCAAGCGCTTCTTCATAATTGATGAAATTACATCTTTTGGGAAGGTTTTCCTGTAGCTAACTATTTTTTATGACAATCCGGAGGAAATGTTGTTCGTAATTGAATTCTAAGATTTTCTTTCTAAATCAAAATTTTATCGAATGGCATTAAACAGCGAAGACATGGCGTAGCTTCTCGGTATTAAATTTTTCTCAGATGATCGTCAGGATATATTCATCAGAGTCATGAGGAGAATCGTCTGTCATATTCGCTTTGATCATGAAACATTCTACAGTGTAAGATATTCTTCTTCTTCTTCAAAAAACAATAATTATTTTGATTTTGATTTTAAAATAAAAGATGCCAAATTTGTAATTCGGTGAGGTATGGTACCGACCATATTTAGATGTTCCTTTGAGAAATCTTGTCAAAGATGGAGGTAGACGAGAATAAGGAGAAGGTGGGTTAAAATTCTCAAACAAAATAATGAAACATACATTCGAAAAGGAGAATATGAACAAGACAAAATTACTCATGGAAGGCTATCGAAAGAGTGTCAGAATTATTTTCCATAGAACATTCATCCATAAAAATGAGTTCTACATACTTACAATCTAGAAAAACCTCCTTCTCCCTGAATTCTGGATGCTATTCATATATTCCTTAAAAACTGGCAGACGATTGATGGGATATGTCTAAAGCAAGGACGTTGAGTAGATTTAATTCACTGATTTACCATATAATTAGACACTTTTCCGTCTTTTCGATTAAGGATAACCATTTTAAAAATACAAATCTTTCCTAGATGCTGTGGAGACTAAATCATTTGAGTAAAGGCATGTTTTCATAGGCAATGAAAAATCAAATTTCTTTGTGCAGTCACTCAAAAGATTAAACGATTTTGAGCCGCCTCTAATAGGAAAATCAGAAGGAGAAGATTCTGAAAAATCACCAGAATTGTAATATTAGTAACAAATTTTTAAATCACAGTTCTAATCTGAAGCTCAAACTCCAGTTTCGCAAAGATTAGATTAGCCAGCAGCTTCCATGTCTGATTCCTCCTAACAACAGTCACTAATTCAATAATAAATTTAACAATAATAGCCATAGTCAGCATCTCTATTCTATGCTGATTAGATGAATTCAATGCATTAGTATTTATCTTACAGCAAGCATTCTATTTTACCTTAACTTCCAATAGATCAAAGTTTCCTTTTAAACTTCTAACAATTAACCAAGCAGCAAACAGACATGAGTATATCTGTTCCTAAACCTATCCTAGATCTAAAACAGCCAGGAGTGCAGCATTTTGATTCATTTAATGAAAACGAAGAAACTTAAACGAAATTATTTTTATTAGAAAAATTCATCTAGTTAACAAATCAACTCAGCCGAGCATCCAAATAGTTTTCTGCACCTTCACCACGTCTCACTTTTTTGGCTCGTTTTGTTGAAATCAAAACTTGGGAAGGTAAAAACAAAACATTATTTTAGTCTTATTTTTGTTTGAAAGGTATCTTTTTGGTTCATTTCATTTCTCAAAAAAATCACAGATATTGCTGATAAGATGATCCTCAACAATAAAGGAGCAACGCACACAATGCAATTTGGGAATGTTGCTGTTCCCATGCAAGAATACATTTCATCTACTCAAATCAAGACAGATTCTGGGCAAGAAATCATGGTGGAGTACTTCATAGGGAAACAAAAAGACAAAAAGGGTGGAGAGTCCCTGCTGACTGAAAGCTTCGAGGAAATATCCTACCCAGCAACGCTTGGGTACAATATCTACCTGCGATTTTACTATTTCAATTAAGTCGGTATTGTGCATAAGAAAATTAATTTACGAGAACTCCTGAATCTGTTCATTGCGGATGGCTACTACAAATATCAAACGAACTACATGCATTCTAAGTTGCAGCAATAAGATCTTAATTAACTGTGTGATTTCGTGAGCTACAAGATACGCTCCGGGACATTTAGTTCACTGCTAAACTCGAATTAATTTTAATTCCGAAGAACAGGGTTGGAGAGTTATTCTCGAAAGACACTGTAGACTCTCGTGAAAGAGCAAGAGCAAGAAGAAGTGGAAAATAGCATAGCAGAAAGATTTGTATTCTCTCGTAAGCCATACAGAATCGTGAAGGTTTACATCAAATTAACCAAAAGAATCGTAGAATTTTTAATTTATTCTCCTTAAAATGCTTCGACTTTCAAGAAAAAATACTAGATTTAATCGCTGCATCAGCACATTCCTTTTATTGGATTCTATTTCCAAGCTGGACTCTACAGATAATTAGCTAAAAACTTCTTGTCCTTGCTGGATAGCGATCTGAAGTTCCATTTCAAAAAGTTCCTCAAAGAAAGAATAACTGCACCCTTATGAGAGGGGTATTATAAAACCGTAAAGCTACTGTGAATAGAATGAAGCAATTTAATCACTACGTTCGCTTTCAATAACAATAACAATTTGTTTTTGTTTAATTAATCATATTTATTTTCATGTTATTTTCTCTAAATATGCTAACAAATATCCTTGCATTTTTCTTATCTGAGTGAGGGTGTAGATTTTGAAATGATTGAATGATTGAAAACAAGCAGCTGGAATAGCTACTATTTTTTTAAAAATTTTTTAGAAAATAATTTGAAGTTGAGTTTGAAAGATTATTGATCTTTTTAAGGAATTTGATTTGCAAATAAAGAATCGAAGAAAACAGCACTTGTGAAATAGAAATGGCTAGTAAATATAAAAACAGAATTTTATAAAAAAAGGAATAAATGTGCATGAATTCAAAGAAAAGTAAGCAGTGATTTTGCTTATTTAACTTAGAAAATAACCAGAACGTTGATGAGATAATCAGAGAGCTGAAGCAATCCCAAAACAAACAGGAGTTTGAGGGAAAGATGAAAAGTTACGAAAAACAGTAAATAACAATCATTCAAATAGGTTTTTTTTAGTGACATTCTACATAATAAGAGCAAATAAGCCACCAAATATGTCTCTTGATGATATTTTGTTGTTAGTTTTTATGGCTAATACAACATTCAAGGTGTGAATATGTAAGCTCCATAATCGCAGCTGAATGAGATCTAGCAGCCAATATATCTGCGACCACCTGAAGTTCAGTAAGAGACGAATAGATTAATTAGATTTGCCTTTTTCTGTTTCACTTTAGTATCTAGTAGCTTAGCAGGAATAATATTGTTTTTGCATTTTCAAAGTAGATTCTAACAAGAAGAATAGCAGCGGTTTTATAATAATCTCAGAGTTGGAAAAGAAAGTAGTTCAAAACCTGATTATTAATTTCCTAACACATTTGAAGCGTAATTACCATAGAATATGCTACAACAATAGCACTATTCCAATGGTTTCTAGGGATAAGTACAGTTTTAAATTGGATTATGCTTTTTATCTTTTCATATTGAACTTTTGTTAATTATTTTTTAACAAAGGGTAATTATCAAGATGGTTTTGGAGCAAGATACCCTCCAAAAGCAGGCTTAAACTCAGATATCTTTTAATAATAGCAATAGTTAAGAACATCTTATCCATAAACTCAACATCAACAGCAATACAACTAATAATACCATATGCCAGAATTATAACAGAACCTGCATCGTAGCTTCTCAAATCCTCGCTAGATCTAATAATCTCATTCCATTCCTAACCCTCTAGTCTCAGAGACTGTACAATCCTAGTCACTTAGAGGATATCCAACAGCTAGCTCTATCGAAAGAGACAGATTTAATATGAATTAAAATCTTAATAGAGGAGCATTTAATTAATAAAACGATCCATTTGCTGGAATATAATCGTTAACCCCTACGAATCGACCTAACACAGCTGCAATTACCTCAAATCTCAGTTATCCAATGAACCCCTTATCTTAATAATTTAGACCATCAACAGCTTCTTCAATAAATTAATAACATTAAAATATTCCTTTTTAGACGCAACAACAACCACAAAAGTAACAATTTCCTGCTACAAACCCTTCTCCTTCTTCCTTTTCTCCTTATGCTCGTAATAAACACATATTTTCACCAAATTGTATTATAAATTAGTTTCTATCAAATTGACTTTTTTTTCTTTTTTGATCTTCAAGGTGCGAATCATCATCAGATTAATGGATTTGGTTAATAATAGCCAACAAGGACAATAGATTAAATCTAGCATAATTATATGAATACTAACTCTTAACAGCAGCAATATCAATATTAACTGTAAAGAGATGCGACAAGTAAGAAATAAGCCCCTTTCTAAGAAGAAAGAAACTTCAATTATGGATCAGGCCCAATTTTTCTGAAAAATACATAATTTTGATAAGAGTAAAACAATAAATTATCCGAAAAGGAAAAAAGAAAAAACTGCATAATATATCTTGCTAATTGTATTTGTGTGTATGTAGTTTTCTCCTTTGGAACAAGAATAATTTAAACCATCATGAAATATGAAATTCTCATTTTTATTTTTGTTTGCGTGTTTTAGTTTGTTCTTTCAAACCTCCTCATTAACAAGTTTTAAAATGTGATTGTTATCCATGGATTCTGTATAATTGTTGATCAATTAAAGAAAATAATTACATTTCAAAGTGTTTGAGATTCAATTTGCAGATATTATTTTGTCAAACCAATTAGAATCAACCAAAAAGATAGCTTCATAAGAGTTTGGTACAAAAACAATCAACAAAACAACTATGTCAAAAGAGCAACACAATCAGCTTTCTCAACTTTTCTTAAGCTAAATCCTATTGCTGGCTGGACTATTTATCACTTTAGTGAACTGCTAAGTTAAAGTGATTCTTACAGCTACTTTTCCACCTATGGTAGAATGCACCATCGGTGATGATAGCAGAAGTTCATTCTCTGGGTTAGATATCTAAATGTTTGATAGGATTGCTGCTAAGATTGGTTGGTAGGAGTCAGACTACTCCTATAAATGCATTTAGTACTCAGATTTATTCTCATATATTTAAGATACTTCAGCGTACATTGGGTTTTTTGGAGGATAAACAATTGATTCCGCGAGAGAACAAGAAGGATATGTATTTTCATATCCAATGTGGAACACAGGCATATCAATAATTCTCTATGATAATCTTGACTTCTGGTTTCAAGTCAGTGTAAGAAACATATGTACAAATCTTCAGAAATAAAGAAAAAATTTGAGAAATCGAAGAAAGAATCCAATGAACAAAAAAATCCCTTTTTTACACAACAACAAAAACACAAACGAATTGCTGATCTCACAGACTTTTACTTCTTTTTTCTTCTTCTAGGTGCTGACATGGCAAATCTCCTTGAGTCTAGTAGGTACTGCGTTAGGAATAGGCGTGCTGCAATTTTTCTTCGAGAAGAGGGAATAAAGTTTAGAGTAATTCCTATGGAATTCCATGACAAGCATGTTCTTCATTACAACAATAAATCTCAAGCGCAATGCATCTCGCTTGCTGCAGATCTGCTTTTGGTTTATTGTGCTAATTATTGGTTCAACGTACATAGCTCGAGCAACGAATCTCCTAACAATCGATCGCCCTTTGTACTAAATCAAAACACCGTACGATCTCAATCACCGAAGAGTCATCACTTATAGTCTCTACAAATATGATTTATTCTAATATGGAGCTGTACCTTTAACTTCAGATTTCGGCCCTAATCCAAGTGTTTTCGATGAGATTTCCACTGATTTGATGATTACATACCTAAGTCGTGATGATGACTACAGAGTAGATGGGTTTGTTGTAGATGATATTTAAGCATAAATCTCAGAACGAATGCATTGTAATCTGTTCATTGCGGGTAGATCCTTCTATTAATTCAGTTACGGCATTGCATTTTATAAGACGCAATAGTAGACTTTGATTTAACAAATCAACTCGGCAATACTAACAATAACTTTAGAATAGTCATCAGAAGCACTTATTTCATCATATATTCAGAAGAAATACCCTGCATGCGATAAAGGAGCGAAGAATGATGCTATCACCATGGATCATGTAACAAATACAACGAATTATAATAAAGTTTATTTCAAAAGCTTTTCTCAACCAAAATTTGTTTTCTTCTTCTGATTATTGTCTATTTTAGGTTGGTGGATTGTATGTAATCTAAGGAATCGTGCTAGGATGCGGTCTGTTTATTTATATTGTTACCAAGATACCACTCTATCGAAGGCTGTCTCGAAAGTTAGTTAGCTTGAATATCTAAAGCGCAGAAGCCAAAGAAGACGAAAAGGAACTGCAAGGCGATGAATTAGTAGCAGCAAATATTAAACAAGCAGCCAAAGAGTAGATTACAGCTTTCCAAGCGTAAATCGAGGACAGATTAGATGAAATGGATGAGAATATCATTAAATTCTATGAGATACTTCTCAATGAAGATTAGCTCAAGAAGAATAAGATTATTGTCGACGTAAACTTATCTTTTTTGTTTATTTTTTTTGTAACACAATTTCTTAGTTTGATATGCATCCTGCTCCTCCATCGCAATCTCGAAGACACGAGGAGAGTTTGCAGTAGAGTTAATACATGATGTACACTGCGCACACAAAGGAAGATGAACCTATTCTGGCAAATAATAACAAAAATAATAATAATGATATAGGTGATTTCAACAATAATAGTAACCGCAAGATAACGAATAGTAAGTACATCTACAAGGAAAGTAATTATTTAAGCATTCCAATTGCGAAGGATAACACTAACAGCAACAATATTAATCTTAGTAATTGTAGTAGTAATCCTAATAATATGCCGAATAGCAACTAATTCAAAGACACTTCAATCGAATTACGTAAAGAAACTGAACTCATAGATTTTGGTGAAACAGAGGTTACCTCTGAGATTTAAGATGAAAATGAGATAACACCTGGGTCAACAGCAGAGAAAAAAGAGGAGAATATAGGTGATAGAAGCAATATTAGTGTGAATAAATCGTTGGATAAGTAATAGGTGTATTCAGATTCAGAAGAACCACCAAATCATTAGAAACCCAGAGCAGAAATGAATGTTTCATAATGAAGATATTTTTTGAAGAATAGCCTGAAAAGATGAGTGAAATGATAAAAAGTAAAAGGGAGCTCTATCAAAAAGATAAAGAGATAATTGCTGTACAGAAATTAAAACAGTTATGTTTGAGTGGTTGTTGTATTCTTTCAGATAGGGATAGACAAGAGAGCGACAATTAAATGATCTGATTCTTGGGAGGAATGAATGAAAGAAAAATTTATTGTACACAAAGAAAGAAAAAAAAACTGAACTGAAAAATAATTCATAAAAAGAAAGAATCAATTAATTGCTGTAATTGAAAAAAAACAAAACAAAAAATAACTCTTTTTGTTTGAAAATGTCCTTGGTGAGTCAAAGCAGAACGAAGAGTTCTTAGTAAGTAACTCGCCGTAATGATCAAGTATCTCAGATGCAGAGCAAGACTAACGCTAATTTTCATGTCACTGGTGACAAATTGAATTTGACTTAAAAAAACACCATTTGTGTGCCTCATTCGGAAATCGAACGCATGAAAGAGAATTGTCTGACTCACATTGATCCGGAAAGTGAAAAACGACTTAGGGAGAAACAAGAACTGTATGAGAAATCGAAATCACGTGTGTAGAATTGGCCGAATACAATCCACGCGATTAGAAAGAAAAAAGATGAAACTCGCTTTGAAAGATTTAAAAAAGACGAGGAAGAAAGGAGAAGAATCGATGAAGAAGAAGCGATTTATCAAGCTGGTGTGAAGCGAGAAATCATCGATAAGGCAAATAAGTAGATTTATGAAGGTGCAGACAGAGTCAAAGCATTTTAATCTAAGCTACTTCTTGTCGATGCACTCTTAGAGCGAGAAGGATAAGTTGAACTCAAGTAGCAAGTAAGAGATATGTTTTAATTAGTTGGAACATGAAATAAATTCTTGATTAAGATTAAAATCTCCCCCCTCTTTTATTGGCAGTTATCTCTTTTTTGAGTATTAAATTGAAGTTTTAAGTTGTGAATTTACAACTACAGCAGTTTCAAAAAGGACAAGGAAATTGACTGATTAAAACCAAAATGATTTTGCTAATTTTGAAAGAGACTTTTAAGATTTTGAAGACATTTGTTAGGGGAATTGATTTTGCGTGGATAATAAGTGTTTGTTTTTGAAAAATAGATGAAGGCTATGGAGAAAGTTCGTGATGAAATTCATGTGGAATAAGTGAAGGAGTCGATACGAAAACAAGAGGAAGAGGATGCTAGAAAAAAAGAAGAATTAGATGAGAAAAAGAGACACACTTAGAAAATGTTGAAAGAATAGCATGACGAAATGAAAGTGAAATATGTCAAAAGGATGATGGATGAGAAACTAGAAGGAGAGATTATTAAGTAAAGGGCACTGGAATTGATTGCTAAAGAAAAAGAAGATGAGAGAAAACGTAGAGAAAAAGCAATTTAGACTTAATTAGAAGCGAAAAAGGGAAATGAGTATCTCAAGAGCATTAAGCTTGAACTCAAGGAAAAAGAAAGATAAGAAGATGATAAAATCAAGTAGTATGCATTACAGAAAGAGAAAATCACGGATATGAGAAGAGTCAGGGAGGAAATTAGATTTAAAGAAAAGTAAGATCAGAAATAAAAACTCATTGATGTGTAAGTTAAGAGATTGGCTGCACTGAAATCGGAAGAAGAACACAGGGTGAATAAGTAGATTGTCGAAGCCTAAATGAAAGCAGACGATACAGAAAAACGAAAAAGATAAGCGATTGAAGCACAAAAGAAGAGATTTGATGAGAGTGTGCAGTTAACTTTGAAACGAAAAGACGAACAAGCTTAAGCTATCAAGCGAGAAGACGTTGCTTACTAAGCTTTCTGGAAGAACAAGAATATTTAGATCCACGAGAAGGAAAAGCAAGAGAAGTTAGATGCTTTTGATAGGGCTAAACATCTGTAAGATTTCCATTTGCAGCAGGCAACAGAGAAACAGACACTCCGAGAAGCAGCATTTTTACAAGAACTCGATGAGACTGATAAAATAAAGTAAAGACTCGAAAATGATGACAAGAATTTCAACTCTTGGGCTGAGAGAATGGTCAAGGAATGGCACAACGATGGAAAGGATATCAAGCCACTACTCAAAGAACTTGTAGATTACAATAAGAGAATATGAAGTATGGAGAATCTTGCTAAGGAAAAAAAAAGAGAATATATTGCAATATTGTGAAAATGCCTTTTCTATGACGAAAGAATACATCTTGTTGCAATTTTATGTTTAGTTTATGCTATTTTGATTGAAATATCTTGTTGATTTGTAATAGATTAATTAACAGCTTTTGCATTAAACAAATAATGCTAAAAATGATTATTTTAAACAAAAAGATAGAGTCTTGCTGCTGCTAGTAAAGCAAGGATAAATTTAAATAATCAAAATCTAATACCCTTTTTTGTGATTTCTTGCATATTTTAATTATCTAAAAACAAATCTTTTCGTCAATTGTTTGATTTACATTTCTCTTAAATCATAATAATAGCTCTTTTGTGACAGTTATTGCTTTCACTCTTGAATTCTTCACTTACAATCTCATAACAAAGCAACAAAAATGGATATCTCTAAACCAAAATACGCTAAGACTGACTTTCTAAAGTACATATTCTTAGACTACCTTCCAGTCATAGAAAAAAATGAACTTGATCGAGTATACCGTCCAAATGATGATTCTTATCTAATGCTAGATGTACTCAATCTCGAAGCGAATAACTCCATTCCCAACGGATCTTCTATTCTCGAAATAGGAAGTGGCTCTGGGATTCTCATAAACCACCTTGCATCGTTTCTAGACCGTGAAAACAAGCCTGCAAGCTATGCCATTGCAGTGGATGTCAATTTCGATGCATGCACTCTCACTAAAAAATACGGTGAACACTATAAAATCAATTAACTGGAATGCATAAACACTAATATCATCAGCGGATTGAGGAAAATATTAGAGAAAATTGATGTTGTCATATGCAACCCTCCTTATGTCCCTACCGATGAAGAAGAGTTAGAGAATGCGTTAAGTAAACTTAAGGAAAAGGACAGATTGCTCAAAGAAGGTAAGATGGAAGAAATGAGGATGATTAATTGCGTGGATGCGAGTTATGCTGGGGGTACTGATGGGATGACAATCACGTAAAATATGATCGACAGTGGTATTGAGTTACTGGCACTTGGAGGAAGTCTTTATTTGTTTTTGATCTTTGAAAATAATCTCGAAAGCATAATCAAAGGGATAAATTCAAAGTATAATAAGAAGGAATTCAAGTTTGAGTTACTAGCGACTCAAAGAAAATACAACGAATTGCAATATGTTCTTAAGTGTAAGAGAGTCAACTGAAAAATATATTTTTACTTCTACACAGGCAAATAACGAATAATAAAAAAAGTAAACTCCATTTGTTAAATCAATTTGAAAGTATGCCTTCAAATAATATAAATAATACTTTACTAGAGCAAATTAAAGACTCCCTCCTTTTTTTTTCATTGAATACAAGATATTTGAGGGAGGGAAGTATTTTTGTGAAATTAGAGGCAAATGTGAGTTTTGATGTTTGTTTCCATTTTAACATAACAATTCATGAATTTCATTTTCAATTTTCAATATGAAACACCCAATGAATTTCTACATAAAATGTTTCTTGGAGCGATGGATATTTAGAAATGAATAATAGAACAGATTTAATGCAAAGAATAACAAGAAAAAATCAATCATTTTGACTGATCAGTAAGAACGAATTAATAAATTAGGATGGGTGTGTGTGTGTGTGAGTGTGTCTGAGTGCAGGGAGAAAGAGAAAAAAGAGATAGAGGTAGTAGTATTTCAGCTGCTCTTCGTTGTGGGAAGAATAAGAAGAATAACACTAATGAATTAATTCTAATCCTTCTCTCACTCTTCAGAGCATGCTTAATTGACTCTGGTTTAGTGTGGGGAAGGGAGGAAGAAATATTTGAAATAGATTAATTTTCTCCCGTTCCCCTGTTGTCTTTGAGTTGTTTTTCCTCAGAAATGAGATGCAATAAGGAAAAGTAGATGATTTTCTGATCTGACAAAGTCTTTTCTGATGTGTTATAGCAATTTTTGTGATTTTTGATCAGCAAGGTATGTGATGATTCTAGTTGTGATGGAATCCTATGCGAGTGCTAGTAATTCTTAGCTGATGGCTTTGCTGACATCTCGGTGTTCTCTGAACCGTACTGCGATGATGTTTGTTGTACTTCTCAAGACGAAGTTTTCGTTCATCTAAAAGAAAAATCAGAATGAATATTTTTAGCATAAAAGTAGGCTAATTAATTAATATATTTACCACGAGCTATTCACGCAACTCACTGACGATCTTGCCAATCTGTTAATGCAGTTCAAACAAATACAAATTAGAAATAAATCAAAGAAGCAATTAAATATTTTAGAAGTATTTATTGATATTGGCCTGATAAAGTTAAAACCTCCCCATATCCTTAAAATAACTGATAAAACTGACTAATTGGGGAGGTAATACTGGGAAATAATTCCAGTTTTGGTATTGAAATTGTATTAACAAATATATCTAAATTCAATCAAAGTAGCAACCATAAGCTTTTCAATTAAAATCTGTCTTTTATTTGAATAATTAGATAACTATTATAATAATTATCAGAATAGGGTGAATAAACTGGCTGCTTATTAGAACCAACTACACCCACACATCCCAAGTAGGATATATATCCATCTCTCCCATTAATATTCAACTTTGGTATACGTTTTGTCTGATTTCATTATATCATGGATTTTGACTTAAATGAAAGGAAGCTTATGATATGTCTGGGTAAACTAATCCAATGATGTTTGATGGATAATCAAATAGGCAAAAATGTGCTGTTGAAAATTTTAATCTTATCAAGCATTCAAAGATATTTTTGAATGGTAAACCACTTAAAATATGCTGAAAAGCCTCTCCCCAAAAAGATCAAGAGGATTGAACCTTAATTTATCAAGGAGACAAAGTTTAAAGGTAAAATATTCTATTACTAACTTAATACTACTACCCTTTTTTTCATTTTATCAGTCCTTAAAATTTTATCAAATACATCGATCTTATAATTTTACTTGTTATTGTTGAGCGGAGATGCTGTATGATGCTTGGTACACAAGATTGACGTGATTGAAGATGTTCTTGAAGATCTCTAAAACCGAAGTAGAGTAGTCAAACAACACTTTAAAGATTGTTGAAAGACTCTCTTCTTCTCGCTCGAGATCATGTGCGCTGAGTACTTCTTAGATGGAATCGATGTAGCTAAATCGTCTCATTTTGATGTTTTAAAGGTTTTGTAGATAGTAGGAAAAGATAGAATGTGTTTGTTTGTGTAATTTTTCTGTGTGGTGATTCAGCTGGGTGTTTTATGATATAGATTAGGTTAGAAAGATTGTTGAGGTGATTGTATGCGAAGAAGATGATAAAAACTGCAGTAGCAGCAGCGTATTGAAGATGTGGTGTTGCTATTATAGTGTAGTTTGTTCCTTTTTTTCTTTTGGGGATTTATTATTTTGATTATATATTGTTTTTGTATATATTTCTTGCTCCTCCAAATCTTTTCTTTCAGTCTCTATTTCCCAAAGATCTAATTAATCCCAGCCTTGCTTTTTTGGAAGCTGCTGCCCCTTACACTTCTTTTTGTTTTTTGCTTAGCTTTACCTCACATCACAGATATATTAATCTGCAGGTTCATGTGTCGCATCTTCAATTATTTTTTGTGTTGAAGACAAAATATGCTTAGCTCTGCAAGGAAAATAAAGCTACAATTTATTTAATTTGAATATTCAACTTTAATGAATAATGATCTACATAATGGCCATAGAAGTAATTGAAAAGACACAGTGCTTCAGTATTGTTGAATACCGAATACAGAAGATTTATTTATATTTCGACTCAGAGAATTAGATTTACTGGGAAGATAAATTATGCCATTCAAATGTGCTTCTGCTTCTCCTTTTTTTTTCTCTTTCCCAAAGCCTAATTTATTCCAGAATCTAGACAAATAATGCACATTAAGGTTAATATCTTAAATAATCCCATCGAAGGTATTTATCAAAAGATTCAAATTGAATTAGACATGATTTTAGAGAAGATTTTTGATAAATTCCTTCGTAGACACTCTTCCACTGAGAAAGAATATATTATAATTATGATTTGCTTAATTGACTTTTTAAATTTTAGAAAAGACAGAGAAGATACAATTTAGCTCACACAAAAAGCAACAAGAAAGAAAGGAAGAAAGGAAGAAAATAGGGGGAGCAAATGTATTATTAAACTAGTTATTTTCAAGATCTTACAGAGGAGCTATTTTTAATATACCCCCCACCAGTTCAGTTTGAGGGGGAAAGCTGATTAGAGCTTTAATTGATTTTAGGAAAGCGATCCAAAAAAAAAGACTAGAAGTTACAATTAATTGATGCTCAATTAAATAAGATACTCTAGGATATTCTAAGCTGAGAGAAAGGTACAGATCATCCATCATTGTATTTCTGAAGAATTAATTTAAAAATTTGAGTATTGGCATTACTTACACCATGTACCCATTAGATCTATGATTCATTTTTTTGTGCGCGCTAATAATTCCTCTGAGTTGTATTAAGTGTATTAAGTCTTTTGTAATGGTTGCTGTGTTATCTTGAAGTAGTGATGTTCTTGTTTTTGTTCACACTTTCTTTCCCGAATTGGTAGAAGTGTTTGAATCCCTCCTTGCTGATCTCTTTCTATTCTTCTTTCTCATTAGACCAAACCATAAACAACAATAAAATCCCAAAAAAGTCTTGAAAATGGCAGCTAAATTTAGTTACTTCAATTCCTTGATTTCCTATTTGAACAAATAATAACAATCTCTTGAGTTATTTTATCCTCCCAATAAACTCTTAAATACATAGTGTAACATGTGATTAGTTCAAATAGAAGCTAATTGATTCTGCTAAGTTTATTACTGCTTATGTCTAACCCATAATTTGGTTTCCTCCCTTCATTTAAAGCGAGTTTAATTTATTTTTCTTTAAGAACTTGCTTGAAGTAATAATGCCTCTGTTATTTATTGTCTCTACCATCTCTTTGAAAAACATGCGAAATACCTCTTTTATTTAAGCAGTCTGTTCATTAAGCAAAACGGTTTCACTCATAACCATTCTGCCACTTAGAATAGGGTATGCAAAAGGAACATGTACTCTGGAGATGCATTGCACAATCTGTGTGATTTCTAAGACAGAATTATATGACAAAAACTGGAAAAGCTGACTTGTTTTTTTTGTTATTGAAGGCTTCCACAGGACTGAGAACTGTTCTTCATAGGTTTGAAATGGTGTTATGCTATTGATTGCTTGTTTTTATATTATTTACATTCATAATTTATTTCTCTACTTCTCTCTCTCTCTCTCTCGAAATTCAAGGCATAATTAAAGAAAGCAAAAATGATGGCATCATTTCATGAGATTGTGATTAAAAAAAAAGGAGTAAGATTCATTCAACAAAATAGTTCAAGACTGTTGTGTTAGACTTTCTATGCAATTCCGAGAATGAAAACAAAAATAATAAATAGAGTTTTCATTGCAATTTCACTCTATTAAATCGCTATGGAGAATCCTCTTAGACTTGAACTCTCCCTCCCTATCTCTCTTTTGAATCACTTCAAGTGTTTTGGCTTGTATCTAATTGTCTCAATGCGCTATTCCAGAACATGTGCGAAAAGTGCTTTATTCTTCCAAGCGTAATCATACCCTATTTAGAAGGTATCCAGTGTCTACATGTTAATATAGTTGATATTCCGTTTATTGAGTGCTTTGTCGTTAGTGAACAGTAGCATCCCTGGATTCATTGTCTACTCGTAAGGGAGAGTAAACAACGATCGCTTCGTCAATGTAACTAGCTTAGTAGTGGTGTCATACATAACCTTATCGACAAAACTCTTCTGGTATCTGCGATAAGTGAGGAATCTTGTGATGATAAAGATAATTGTAACTCCGACATTGAATCTTCTCCTTTTCGGCTTAGCATCAGGATCTGTCCAGAAATGATATAGAATTGCAGATGAAGCTATGATTATCACTGCATTCTTGAGAACTTCATACCAGAATACTCTCCCACGACAATCGTAAAGATTGATTATTTTCTCCGTTCTGAGAATCTCCT
>Ga0302271_10001320_pt1 | contig 24044 bp, 17 predicted proteins | sample III_Bog_N1_1_FD_198767 | JGI IMG/M metagenome (GOLD analysis project Ga0302271, IMG submission 198767) | Peat permafrost microbial communities from Stordalen Mire near Abisko, Sweden - III_Bog_N1_1 | ecosystem: Environmental > Terrestrial > Soil > Wetlands > Peat | place: Sweden: Abisko... | reverse complement strand
GGCCTTATCAGAAAGAAAAACTCCCAAATTTTTAAATTTTGTGTGATATTGTTCAATAATTAACCTTAATTAAATGAAAAATCTCTCATTGAATGATTATCTCAATATGTATTTCATTCTTCCTTCAAAGCACTGAACCCTATTTCCTTTTTATTCTCATAATAATTTTATCCTAAACAAGTAAAATAATCCAAGTATTCATGATAAAATCAGAGTAAACTGCTTAAGAATTAATCTAATTTTAAGTGAATTATTTCTAAAATTTAATATAATCATACATCTACATAATAATAATTTTCCCTTAATGTTATGTCTAGAATCAACAACACTTAATGGCATTAAAAAAATTTATTATTAATTCAACTCTTTAAATCACTTCTATATCCCGTCTGCTGTAGCAGCATATCCAAAATAAAAATTCACACTTAAATATTTTCTTGATCTCTTTTCAAAAATGAAAAATCACACACTAAAACCCCTTATTTCCTTAGCCATCGAAAGATAAATCCTGTATAGTTTGCTATTTATTTCAGCAAGGAAATCATGCTTTTTGATTGAATTATTCATTGAATGTTATCCTTTAAATGTAATTTCTTTTTTCACTACGATTTCATTGAGATTACATATTACCCCAAACTAACACTAATTTTAGCAATGAAATAACTGCTTTTACTCAAAACTGCAAAGAAATACCTCGCCAATAGCAAACATTTTAAATATCTTCTATTAAATTGAGAACTCAAATAAAAATACTTTCATTACAACAAATTTTCTTGTGCTAAAAGAAAAAGAAACATTATCTCTAATGAAAGATATCTTTTTCCTATTCTGCATCATTTCTTGGCTAATTTCATGGGCCTAATCTCGGTTAATGACATAAAGCAGCCAAGCGCTGACGGCTTTCTCTTCTAATAAAAATGAGTATTCCTACTATAAATTTGAATTCATCCCTGAACATGCGATTACCACAGAAGGAAGAATTGATATTATCTTTTCGTTAGACTTCTAGATGCAGTAATTTCCAAGAACACCTCACTGCATCATTACAGTAGGAGAGATAATCCAGACAACCAAGACTATTTCATGCAGATTAAATGGGCGAATTATTCAAATTCTAATCGGGTAACTTGAGCAAACACTAGTGAGGATAGAAGTTGGTGAATTTTAAAATCCACGGTTCTCAGATACTTCAGGGTAATTCAAAGTCCGAACTTATGCACGAGAAGGACTTGTGGACGCTGATGAAAGCTTCGGATTTGTGTCATTCTTTAAAATACCAAGTAAGCTCTCAATATGGGAAAAACAATTATTTTTCAATATTTTTATTTTTTTAGACATTTTTCTATCCTTAAAGTCTGCATTGTTTACTCATTAATTCTTATGACTTTCCTTAAATTTTTCAGAAACAATGTCTTCTCCTTCAGTCACTGCTGTTTCAAATAGCTAGATTCTCTAAGGATCTTCATGGGAATTCAAATTCACTCCAAATTAATCGTACTCTTCAGGAAACGCATTTCGATTCACTTTCCCAGTTGGATTCTACAGTCAAGATGTATTCTGCCATGTATCAGGGCAAGCAGGAGATGCATTTCCTGCAGTAACTCTTCTTGGAGGACGGCTCTAAATGTGTAATAGAATTTCTCCAAGCATCTCAGGACCTTAAACAGTTCAAATAATCAACATGGTAAACCCATCGTACAGCGGGTTATTCAGAGGCTTCAAGATTGAGATTCTCTAAGAAACATCGACGATTGTCCTTGAGAAAGTTGAATTTCCTGGAGACATAATCGTGCAGCCAGGAAATATGTTCTTACAATATTCATCTAATAATAAGTTTAGATGGTCAAATTCAACATACACATTCTTGATTAACCTCAAAAATCAGATAAATCAAGGAGATTTCCTATTTCTCAATTTCACAAGCGAATGGAAAGGGTTTTTCTCACCAAAATGCCATTTAGTCTTGGGGTAAACATAAAGAATAAAGGAAATTATCAATGAAAAAAAAAGAAATTAATTTTTTTTTGGAAAGGTTTGATGGAGAGGATTTCAAGGAGACTTCTTGCACACTTGTGAATCAATAAAAGGCCTATAAAATTTAGAATTTCAAGAGAATGGGAATAGAAGGCAGATTTGGTGTATAAATACTCCTTGAGACGCCTCAATTAGAGAATTAATATCCAGTAAAATACAAAACAAACACAAAAAATATTTGAGTTTTTTAACATTTTTTTGCCCGCAGGTCACTGTAACTACCGTGGATCATATCAATAATGCAATCGTTGATCTAGGTGTTGTGATGATCCATTTAAACCATACTCTTGGATTAACTCGTGAGTTCTCAGCTAATTCCATAGAAATTTCAACGAATGCCTTAGCTGGCAAAACTTTTAATCTAAAAATGACATTCTTTTTCAGGAACTATCTTCCCAAGACGGACTCGGATTCTTTCGGGAAAATCAGAGTTGATTTATTCCCTTAGATTCCAATGCCTGACAAAGACTCCTTCGGCTTAGTTGTCTGCTTGTTTTTCATTGATATCGAATCATACAATGACTGTTCTAAGCCTGAATCCTATGTCGTAGCAGACCCAACGAGGACAACCATTAACATTCAAACTCCAATTTCCAGAGGGTTCTAAAATAGCGAAATCCCAATAGAAGTCACAACAAGCGGATCTGATCCGAGATACTACCCAGGCCTTCATTTAGACCCATTGATTTAAAGATATCTCATCCATATCCACACTTGGGGTGAAAGTGGAACAGGAAGTTCACCTCCGAAGCCAAACGATAAACCAGATATTCCATATGTCCTGCCCTTAGAAGTTTATTTCACTGAATATATCCCACCTCCAAGATAAATGGATGGTGAAGAAGATCCGGATATTGCTAAAACTGAACTCCCAAACTTGCCAACATTCCCTAAATCACCAAAATTAAATGTATTTATAAAAGGATTGTAAGCAAGTTCTGAGCTTGTAGTTGAAGTTACTTATTTTCACTAAGATAATTTAATCAAAGATTACCTTCATCGACCAGTAGATAAGCGAAACTACATTCTTCGACTTTATTTCGAAGGATAAGGTTGGGCAGCGAATCTAGGGTTTTCTAGTAGGTAGGCATAAATAAGGAATTTCCCATGTGAAATCAAAGGAAGTCTAGTTAGCAGTGATGTTAACTAGAAGTTAACTGGCTGTGATTTGTATTTTCGGGCATCTCCCCCATATCTTCAAGTTAATCGGCTTTAGACAAGTTTGTTCTCGGACAAATCTGAAGTTACAATTAGCATTTACAGGATTTCAACTACATTTCTTGTTAATTCTCAAATTGGTATGAGAGCAGAATTAGTGGAAGAAACGCCTGGATATTGGGATCCTACAGTTGTTCTCTTTGAATCTACAATCAAAGGGGTGAGATCTTTGATTTCTCCTTTTTGTAAAATATGACATTTTTCTTCTTCTTCTTCAAAAACTAACACTTTAAAAAATTTGCTTTTCCATTTTTATTTGAAATCTTAGCTGGTATAGTTTCAGGCAGTAGCACAATAATTTCCGTTTCACCATCTACATTAGGCTCAGAGAGCTCTTGGATAATAACCCTGATTACTGGCACAACTACTACCAGTAGTGATATCAAGGAATTATAGTTAATTTGGGATAATAGAATACCTATGCTAAAATTTGAAGAATATTCATGTGGAAGTGGGCTAATTTGTTTAAATCTCCCTGGACCTGTGAATTGGATTATCATAAGAGGTACTGGATTAAATACTCAGATTATTTCCATAGAAATACCTCGAGGGATTATGTCACCGAATCCTTTACACTAGCTGCTGAATGTGCGTTTAACAATAAGGAGATTTCAGCTTCCTGACTACGATAGAATACTCATGTACTAAGCAGGATCTTACTCATTCTAGCCTGAGATGATGACCAGAGCAAGTATTCAAATTTAACCTGAGCTTTAGCCACAAAGCTTCATGCTCAATCAAGTAAAATAACCCATATCCCAGAATTCTCTTTCCTAAATTATCCCTTCTCTCATCGAATAATTATTTTTTTATTCCCACTAGGGCACAACTAATCTGTATAATATTGCCTTCAACACTGCTCTAGCTCAACCTGACGATTGGTATTTAGAACTTACCTTTACTCTAGGACTTTAAATTTTCCAGCCAGAAAACCTTCTCTTGTAGTATTTAAATAACAACCTTGTTCCTCTGGACTAAAGAGGTATCCGCTTCATAGTAGATATGGATTAAAGAAGACTCCGATTATTCAACATTCAGAGACTTAACGCAAATACTCCAATCTCCTTCTAAATCCCACTAACCTTCTCCACAGGCTCAAACTCAGCATCTGTTGGTTTTACTGCTTCCACAAACTTTGCTTGGGATATAAGTAACTAGCGAACAGGCATTGTTTCCGCTACCCACATAGGTTCACCGTTTACTCTATCACCTCGAAATTTCATCGCCTTTAATCCAATCTTGGGAACATAAAACTTCAACTCTCCAGCTCGATCGATATTTTAATTCACATTTAACTCATTAAGAGGATATCTGCCTAACTAAGAATTAGTTATTTCCCTCTAGAAAGATGGAGGAGGTGATGTACATGGATTTAATTTTGCACCGCTAACTAATTTCGAAAGATTCTAATGTTTAGTAAATAGCATTTCTTTATCTTGCTCTATTCTGAATAATTCTCCTATTCAAATTCGTATTCCCGCAACAACAACCACCGTGAATCCTAATGCAGTAGGAAATTTCTAATTCTAAATTTCATAAATCTTACTCTTTACCTCGATTGTGAATGGAACAGTAGTGGAAAGGAGAGAAGCGTAGGGATTTTTATTTCCAAGACGCTACGGAATCTACGCACTGAATTTCGAGCAATTAGGTTCTAGGTTTAATGTATTTATTTATGTCCCAGTGAATAGTTTCTCGAACTTTAGTGCTTTCAATTCGTTTCTGACAAATCAGCTGGTTACTGTGCATAGACAAGTAGGGTAAATGAACATGTTTCTCATTTCTTTTTAGCACAGATTAGTGATCCAAACGACTGATGAAATATGGATTTAGTTCAACGATTACTTCGAAACAGATCTAGGTAAACAGAAAATGAGAGAGAGAGAAATTCTGAAAAATAAATAATAGTTTTGTTTCTTTCATTTTATCCTTCAATCATAGGTTTACCATCAGATTCGAAGGGAACGATTCTCGATTGCTTTGAATAAAGCAATGCAAATGTCATTTCTTTTGATAAACTCTTTTGCCATATTCATCTGCCGAGAACCGTACCAACTTAAGGCACCATCGTTAGAGTTAATGTCCAAAGGTAGATACCAGCCAACACAATTGTCTCGTTTTATATCTTCGGCCCTAGAAATCCAAATTTAATAGTGAATGATTCAACAATTGTATTGTAGGTCTGCAGATCTGCACATCTAAACTCTAGAACAAGGAACGCGAGACTCTCAATTCTAACTCAAGCAATCATGAATTTTAGGACTTCTGCAAACACCCAGCACTGGAATCCAAGCTCGCCATAAAGTTTATCCTACTTTTCTACTATTCCAGCTGAATTTTCAGCCACAGGGATAGTCCATCAAAGTAAACAAACTCATAGATTTAACCTCGGGACTAATTCCCCTATTGTAAAGAACGATTTCTTTGGCATTGTGTATTCACTCTCGAATCATCCAAACATGGTAGAACAATGTGGTAGCTTAGATTATTGTTTTATTTTTCCGAAATACGGCTGGATACTGCTGAAGGTCCCAAATACTCTATCTACAACCACAAGGGAGATCTTGTTTAGTTTAAGCAACATGCAAAATGGAGATTATCATTTTGGAAAAGACTTTTTTGTGTATCACTGGAGGGATCTTTATTCTTCTGGGGGTGGAGGGTTGTTAGTAGCATATCGCTCTCCGGGAATAAGATACGAACAATAGAAAGAAGATATGTCCTTTCTCATGCGCCCAACGCTTACGCCTTAAGATCCTACTATCATTGATAACTATTGGCTTAAAGACTTCTTGAATATTGCTGAAATCACGATTACAGGCATGTGGCGATATGACAACGTAAATTCCTTTGTACTGGAAAAACCTCAGAATGTGTTGTCTTTTGGTAAATGGTGTAACGCGACACTGACGGTATCAGCTGCTGAAAGGAATCCTTACCCTCTTCGTTTCAACTGTCGAGTCATTAACAGTCAGACTACGGTTGTGCTTGAGTTCACTGAAGAATTCACAGCAACGAGGATTCCTCTGATCAGGCAAAAATATTCTATTTTACTGACAGTATTCTTTAATATTCTGGAGTTCCCAGGGAGCACATTCCCTGGGGAATTTCTATTCTACGGCACAAACGAAGACTTCTACACGAACCGTGTTGATTCATATGACAAGAGTGTGACGGAAATGAGGTTTAGTTTTCGATTTTCTCTCCTTGTACAGCCGATTATCAAGAGAGCAACTTTTCACTCGAGGAGCTTTTCACACTAGCTATCCAAGCCTGGTGCAAAGAGCAAAGCTGAGTTTCTGATGGCTCTGAACCCTATGACACCACTATCTGAATACTTTATCGATCGACTGGTGTTTACGATCCCAGATGAGTTTGGCTATCCACCGATTTAATTCTTTAGGAATTGCGAAATCGATAATGGATAACGAGAAAAGGTGATCATCGAGAGTTGCAGACTTGACAGACAATTCGGAAGGACGCTAGTTACTCTCGTTCCTGGCAATAATTACTACAATAAAATGGCAATAATAATAATATCTGATTTCGAAGAGAAGAATCTATTCACTTCACCTCAACTCCCAGGTGATTTCTACAATATCACAGTGGATATTTATGCTCAAGATCTTCTTCTTGAGAGGTAGACAGTGAATCTCTCAAGAATAAGAGGATTTGAACTCAGCAGGGATAATTTTAATATCTAATCCCATCAGGATGCCTTGTCTCTTGGGCTGTTTCGTTTTTAATTCAAGCTGAATTCTCTGGGCATCGCACCTGGATACATGACATCCGCAACGATTTATTATTCGTACATTTAGATTTCTTTCAGGAATGTGGAGAATGGGTTTTTGAACGATCTTGGGACAAGCGTGCTGAGTGGAGGAGAAATTCCATGCGTGAGCATAAGAGGATTAACTTTTCATGAGTAAAAAAGAATCAAATGCATTTTAATTCGTGGAATCAGTAGGATCAGGAGTCCTGTGATTAGAGTCTTTGGGTATGATTAAGTTCCTCCAAATACTGCGATAAAGTTGCTCTTTTCGTAGATTAAATCCTTGAAGTTAGATGTCTAGATGACTGTTTCAGTGGAAGTTCAGTACATTGATACGAGGATCAATCATTCCTTCTGCTACTATGAACAGAAAGTAAATCAAATAATTGAATATAAAAATACCTTTTCCTGGTTAATCTCAGAACAACAATTTTTTATTTGATTTAAGGGAATGGTGACATAATTCACATTGGCTTTGAAAATAATCACAAACCCTAGAGTCGAGGCGAAAGCATCCGATTCCAATTTTGTTGGCTAGAACGCAGACTATGAGTTTACTTTTAATCTCAGTGAACCTCTTGCAATCGATGATTATCTCTTCTTGAATTTTCCACTGGATTATTTTGATCGGGAAGATGATTTTGCAAGTGTAACTTCAGACAAGTTTGACCCAATTATCTTCAGGTTTAGCAATCAAATATATTTACAGCCTCTTTCCCCCATCTCAGGTGGATCTGTGACTGTGAAATTAGCCAATCTCATAAACCCTGCGTATACTTAGAACATTCAATCTCTCCCAATCCTAGGATCGCAAATCAGATCACATAAACTCATTGCAGAAACACCTTTCACTATTCTAAACAGAGAAATTTTTCCATGCGAGTCCTTTTTGTTTGCTGCTTTGACTGTAGGCACAAGCGCAGGAGGATAAAGAACTACGTTTAGGGTATCTTTCAAAACGGGGCATTTGATTCCAAGTGAAAGAGGAACTATTGCAGTGGATATGCCAAAAGAATATACCTTTAACTTGAAAGCTATTGGAAGCACCTGCGAACTGGAAAATCAAGTAGCATTAGCGAGTAAACGTACAGAGTGCATAATTGAGTCCAGTAGCAGGGTGATGCTGTACCTCAAAAGTTTAGTAATCGATCCTTAATTACTCTATGTAATCAGAATAGATTCCGTGAATACCTTTTCCTCGACAAAAGACGACAATCTCACAGCATTAATCACTTCATATTTCGATTAAAATACTGCATTAAACTAAAGAATCTGCTCTTAAGAAATTGCTTTCCCAATTTTCACTGAGAAATCAATTATTCCATGCAGTCTGTAAGTCTCTATCGACATGATACTTCATACCTTTGTTTTTGCATGCGAATCATATCTCCCATACGACACGATTCTCACGATTAATCTTCCAAAATCTTATCGAATTCTTGCAGATAAAACTGTAGCCTGCTTCAGTCGAGAGGCAACAACTCTTTTGTCAAATCAATGCAATGTGAATAGCAGATCGAGATCCATTTCAGCATCTCTTTTAAGCTAAGCAGCAAATGCTATCTTCACAGTGCAAGTTATACTTGATCTCCCATCAAATAACAACGGCGATGATTCGTTAAAATCAAATGAATTTTCTGCTAAATTTCATTATTTCAGTATGTTTTACACTGAAGCCCAATAATCGCCTGATTTACCTCAAACGAAGATTTCTCCAATGAATCTCGACGAACATGCAAATCAAGTTACATTAGCAAATACCCCAAAGAACTCTGGTTCCAAAGCGTTTTATGTGTTCTCCGTACCCCCACTGAGGAATAAACTGCAAGGAAAAGAGAATTCAAAAACAACAACAACTGTAGACACATCTCCATCAAGAATTTTGATAACCTTTCCGAATGATCCTAACCTATTCGCTAAGGAGCTAGTAACCCATGACAATGATGATGACAGCAGTCTTTCATGCGGAATCATTATCACAGATAATATACAGTCATAATACACACCTTGGTTTTAGATTGCAACAAAAGCGTTTGGGGAGCATAAATCGATTAATTTCAAGAAATAAAATGACAACAAAAGTGATCAATATGCCTTCACATCTCTTTCTTGTGCAATCGTTGCACCGTAAACCATAGAGTTTAGCTTACATGATGATTAAATCGATTTTGGATCTATTATAAACTAAAAATGGCATCATTGGATAATCAAAAACATCGCTAATCCTTCTCGTGAGCATCTTTCAACCTTTTCTATTACTTATTTCCTAGATAATTCCAGTATCCTCTATGGAATCAAAAAACAACTGCGCTTTTCTATTGTGAAGCCTCCTCCAGCGATACAAATCATTAAGATTCATCCAAGTAACGCGATTATGAAAGAGAAAGCAAGTTTTGCATTTTCCTTGCAGGCCGAGTAGTTTATTCCTGGGAATCCATAAGTCGGAATAAGCGTTAAGTTACCTCCGAAACTCTTTGGAGAAGTATCTGCATTTACTGAAATTAGAAACTGCTATATTTCCCCAGTGAGCAAATCAGAATCTACTCATCAAATTATCACAGGTTTTAACTGCGGTATCTATGGAATGATCCTTCTAGCTGGCCCATTTAACTTCTAGCTATTTCCTCGGTTTTCTACAGGGATTATCTTCACTGTTGAAAGCATCCGTAATCCAAGTATGACCAATAGTTGCTACCAAGGCAATTCTAACTAATTTGAATTCTCTGTATTTGATTGGTCTAGTGGTGACAATCTTTTTATAACTTCACCTTCAATAGATTCCAATAATTGTCTAGAAGTATCTTAAACTCTATTTGATATCTAAATCACTGGTCCAACTGTTGTCACCCCTGGATCATCTCAATCTTACACAATAAAGCTAGAAAGACCAGCAGATAATTTAATTATTTACCCAGATGTTAAAGTGAATCTTCCTAATACAATAACTACAATTCCAAGTTCATTTAGCTTCTAAAATTATGAGAATTTCTCCATGGAGTTCCTGATTCTCTTCAGATAAGATCTACTCCCTGGGATTTACATCATTGAATTCAATTCTTCTGAAGGATCTAACACGGAGATCTACTGCTAGCAAGACAGCACAAAATTCTGCTCTTCAGACGTTATTCCTGAAGAAAACGATACTTTTTTTAGAATGTTCTAACCGATCCTTCCACTGAGAATCCAAGTCGCCGATCCAGCATCTAGCAACATCATTCTTTAGCCATATCTTAGAATCATCGACTAGACATTTGATTCCATTGGATTTCCAGTTAAAATCTAAATGTTCTTTAATCATCCACCAGGACATGCGATTTTCCTAGCAATTTCTTCCAATTATTCATCCATTGTGCAAATTAGTAACTAAAATTCTGAGAATTCCAGATTATAGCCCATCCCTCTAGGTAAAACATCAACTTCGGTTTCGATTATTCTGAACATCTCAGAAGTCCCAAAAGATCCAATCGAAGTTCGATTTGGGATAACAGGTCTAACAAATGGAATACATGAAATAATAGATGAAATTAAATACTTGTCTTTCTATGTAAATCGAAACTATTCAAGAAAGTTTAATATTCTAGGTGTGATTCTAGCAGATAAAGGATTCCCGACAAGTGAAACAGATATTCTTGAAAGAGTTGAAAATGTTCGACCTGAAAATGAACAGAATTTTATGAGTTCCTTAGTTGTAGCAGGTTAATTGTCAGCAAAGACACTGTCAATAACCAGTAAGACCATAGGAAGCAACTATTGTGTATTAGAATTGATCGTTTCTTAAGTTTCTGATGTATTCCTCACTGTTTCTTAAGTCAACTTTCCTCAACCGAAAAATAAAACTGAAATAATAAACTAATTGTACGTCCAAGCATTCAATGGAATCTTCTAAACTTACTCCATCACACGGAATGTAACAATGACAGGAATAATCAATTACAGCGTCGATATAACAATTTCAAAGCTTCAACCTTAGACAACGTTTGTAGTTTATTATTTCTTGGAAAGCACATTTGGGTAGTCACAAACAATTGAAAATTACACCTTCACAACTGGAAAATTATCATTTCCTTCATTAATGACAGTACCATTTAGCTAAGAACCACAAAGAAACGCCTTAAAAAGGTCCTTATCTATTGCCCTCTAGCATCCAGAGGAATATATTGACTTAAGCAGCAATGCATCCTTGATGGAACTAGATCCTTCACCTGGCTAAGAAAACTCAACGATTTCAGATCCAGGATCATCTCTCTCTAACTCAAAAGATCTCAAGGTCTTATTGCAGCCAAATTTAATGAAAGAAGCAATTAGTACATTTGATCTCTGCAAGTAATTACAAGAAGACGAGTAAACCAGAACTATTCTCAAAAGGTTAGTTGAGTCCTTTGATTTGCTTGGAAAAGTTTCTTGCAAGGTAGTTATCAGCAACTCCTTGCAGTTCCATCCTACAAACCCCATCGAGATCATTTAAGTTAATTTTAACTCCGCTGTGTTCAAAATTAACGCTCTGGCGCTTGGGTTTGCCTTCGGAATCGTGCTAGATTCACACTTTTTACTAGACAACCCAATGCCAAAATAGTTTTAAATCAGACAAGGGATTAACAGCCTCAATCAGCAAATTAATCACAGACATACATAAGTATAGTAGATCGAAGATGGGAATTCTGCAATTCTCGAGTTTGATGATCTCAAGGATGACATGAAGTATTTTTTATTCGTCACTTTAGCAAAAAAACAAAGATACAACAATCACCAGAAGGAGAGCTATCTTAATCTACTTTAAAGTGACGCAGACATTCAAATGATCTCCTTCGAGACACCAAGGAATTTCAGTAAATATCATTTTTTAAATAATCTCATTCATATTTCATTGAAATTTATCTTCTTATTCCCTTCTAATAAATCCATTATGTTTCAGCATTTGCAAAATATTTTTAGCAGCATTTTTAACTTGCCCTATTTATCAATAACACCTAATTTTTTGAAAATTTTCTTTTTCAAACAGACACAATCTAAGATCAAGAAAGCATGTAGGCCTACCTGACAACTATTGATAAAGAACTTGCTGATCAAATCATAAAAATCACATAGGAGAATGCTTAAGTGTGAGCATACTTTGAAAAGATTTTTGTTGTATTTTCCATGTTCTTCAAGATAACCTGCAGAAACTAGATTTAAGTAGACTGACTAAATTAATCTTTCATTTCGTTGGGCTATTTTTATTTGCACAGAAAAATGGATCATTTTGTCTCTTAAAAACCATTCATGTTAAGTTTTCACAAGAAAAAGAGTAATCTTCCTTTAGTAATATTATCAATCTGTCCTCAGGGCCTTACATAAAGGTTGTTTGCTTCTTTGATAATTCGATTAAGAATAACCCCACCCCTCAGAAATTTTTTTTCCCAATTCTTCCCCCAGAAAAAATTGTTTTTTTCCCAAATAAAGTGGATCTCTCACCTGATCAAAGTGATCATAGGGAGAAAAATAAAGAAAGATGGTTTTCAATAAAAGGCAGAATACAAACTCAAACACACAAAATAAGCTATTGTTTTGTTAGGGAACTGTTCCTGATGTGAAAGAGTAGTTAAGTCTAGAATCAACAATTATCCATTGAACGGAAAGGAAACCTTATTAACTCTGAAACTTGTTAAAGCAACTCTTAGATTAAAGTTTAAAATTAATTTGAGGGATTATTTTTAGGTCTAAAATCGAAATCGAAGTTTAAACTCAAGAACACTCAAAGAGAGAGAGAAGAAGATAAATAAATCAAAATTTGTTGCAAAATTGATTTAATTCTTGATGAATTTTAAATTAATAGTCTCAACGTTTTGTAAATGGTCTTGAGACCCCTCAATCAGTAAGGACTAATTCCAGAGACATCGATAATATGCAAGTTCCCAATAGCTAATAACTGAAAGCATCCTGCAATAACTAATAACTGGAAGTATCAATAGATCTTCAAGCGAGCAACTTATGGGAAATAATTGAATTAATAATCCTCAGTAAAGATTGTAGATGTCAAAAATGAATGCTTCGAATTCTCTTCTTCAGTAAAAAAGATTATTTGACAAAAAATCAAGAAGAAGGGTGAGGAGTCTTTTTTTTATTCCTTTTGTTTATTTGATGATTTTTTATCACATTGAACAAGATAACTCATTCAATTCATTTTATTGCTTTTCTGCAATTTATCAGAAATTTTGTCTTCCTTTTCAGTGATGGTTCTTTTTCAAACAATGGAATTTCAAGCTGGAATCTTAGATAACATTATTTGTTCGTTATTATGTCTTGGAAAAGCACATTTGAATAATCACAAACTATCAAATATTACCAGAAACATCAGAATGAATATCATTACCTTGAACAGAAAACTAGCCATTAAAATAAGGAGAGAAACTGAGTTGGTAAAACCAAGCAATTTCCAATTCATCATCATCTTCAAAGTCTCTCTCTCTCTCTAAATTCTGTGCAACTCAAGGTCTTGTTGTATGCCAAAGTTATTGAAAAACTCTGTTACCACATTTGATATTACAAGAAGACCTGTAAACCAGAGCTATTCTGAAAAGGTTAATTGAGTCTTTAGATTTACTTGAAACCTTTGTTTTCAAAGTAGTTATCAATAATAACTCCTTGCAGTTCTATCTCACAAACCCAATCGACAAAGAAATAATAAACAAAAAGCCTCTCTTAATCTGCTCTAACTTTTGGCAGATATTTCAGATGAAATCCTTCGAAATGCCTATGAAAAAAGCAAAGAAAATACCTTAATATATAATATCAATATTTTTCATGGAATTCTATGCTTCTATTCCTACAAATTCAACTTGTTTCAGAATTATTACTATATTTACTCTTTTTGGCATTAGATACAATGAAAGATCTAGAAAACATGAATGCATACCTTTGGAATGATAAACGAAGGAAATCACATCATGAGACCCACATGGCTGAATGCTCAATTATGACAATCAAACAAAAAGTATGATTGGAAGGTCCATGTTTTCAGCTAAGCATAGAGAGCTAGGACAAAATAACCCAGACAATAGAATATTTCATTTTTTGAGCTATTTGTCTCTCAAAATGCATTCATTTGGAGTTTTCATTATTTAAAGAGTAAAAAACCCACCCTTTTATTGAATAATTCTTAAAGCTTCAATAAATGATCAGGGAATATGAAAAGGGTTAATGGTCTCTCTAATTAATAATTCTTCTCCTAATTAAAAGTATTTTTTCCCTAATAAAGTAGGTCTCCCACCTGATCAGCATGATTATCAGTATTTAATGGAAACTATAAAATAGTTATTGTTTCAAGGAAAAGAAAATACAAATTTAAACTCTAATAATAAGCTATACTGATGTCTACAAACTGTTTCTGAATGCTATAGAGTCTTCTCAAAGTAGACCTTAAATTAATAATAATAAAAAATAATTTTTTAGCCCCTCAAGATCCTATAACTTGGGAAACTATTTTAATTCTAAACTTTATTAATTTAGATCTTGCTTTGATTATTAGATAAAATTAAGGGATAATTTTTAGGCCGAAAGAGAAGTATTAAACTCAGGGAAGAAGACGCAGAAATAGAGGTAAATATTATATTAATAAAAACAATCGAAAAGAGAACTAAAATATAAGCTTCACATAAGAATGAAGTTATCAAACTCTTGTCTCTTGCTTCTGACAGTGCTTACAGTGTTTAACAGAGCATAAGGTAACGTTGTCACTAATATGATTGTAAACTCTCAGCAAAATGAGCCAAGAAACATTGGTCTAGAGTCTCTTGGTATTGCAACAGGGAGTTACTCTACAGATTCAGGCTTTGCTCAGATTGTCTAGCCTATCTAAATAGCTGACAATACCTTTGTTCCACCTGTCAGATAGTACGTTTACACATCTACAATAGTTCTCCAAAACGGTGTCTCCCAGAAGGCTCAACTCTACTTTTAGGATCCTACCTCAAATACTCTGATCCTGTCAATTTATAATATCCAAACAAGTTTCAATGGAAGCACTGTGGTTTCTGAGCTTACTCAGGTGGACGTGACTGCTCTTGTCGGAAGTTAACCCTAGTCTCCTGCAGTAACACTGTATGCCGACGGATAGGGTATTCTTCTTTACACAGCAGGCGATGCTGGTGCAAACAGTTCAATCCAAACATTTACCTACGATGCCACCAGCAAAAAATTGACCTTTTCATCAGTTCAATCTCTTGGAATCCCAGTGACATAGTTGACATCTTCGCCTTTAGTGTATGGTGCAAGAGTATTCTTCTGGACTTTTTCAAAGAATGAAATCGTCTTGTTTACATTCGCTATCACTGCACCTACCCTTACTTATCTCGATAGCACCTTCGTCTGTAAATATTTCAAGACTTTTTCGGTTTAGTTCCTGTTCAATGACCTTGGGTTGACTCTTCGATGCTATGAAGAAAATACTAACCAAGAAATATTCGAGCAATATATTAATAATAATGTTCGATTAGTTCCAGTAATTTCTAATCTTTTAACGACTTCGAGCATTGGTACTCTACAAGACGCCAAAATGAATGGGAAAATGCTCTACATCCTAGAATCATTTCCAGGATAAAATCCTTATTCCATGTAGCTAACGACAATGAGAAGGGAATACAAGTAATTAAGTGTTCAGACTCAGGCATTCGTTTCCCCGATTTCCTTAACCTCAGCTTTGAGAGCTATCATTTCACCTTAATTCGATCTCATCACGATCGTTTCGGCTTCTTAAGTCGTAGGTATCAGCATTGCTAGTTCAAATGTGCTGTTCATTTTCCCAATGACTTCAATTAGCACTATTTCCTAGACGACCTACTCTCCTGTGCTAGTTCATTAATTCTCGAATTTACTTATCGTTTCTTTTGTGGCAACCAATGATTCGACAAATTTCCTGCAATCTTCATTTTACTCGCATGTCCCATCACTTAATTATATCCAGCCTGCTGCATCAACTTAAATTGCAGTTAATCTCGCTTCTTCTCTGAATAAGAGTCTTCTGATCTCAGCAAACGCTCTTACTGGGATATACGCCCCTTAGATTCTCACCTCCAACCTCAATGTTTACCAAATAATGGCTAGGGAAAACTCCTTTATCAACATCTCTCTTGACGATGCAATCTTAGGCTCAAATATATTTGAAACTGTATAGACTTTTTCGTCTAGTTTAGGTGGTTCTATATCTGCAGGTGTCTATGCAATAACCAACACAGATTTCGGCAATTACTACATTCCGATTTCGAACATCTTGAATGTTTACTCAGCTAGCTATGATTGCTTTTTACTTCAGCTTGCTCCTTAAAACAATCAATACTAATACTCCTACGCAACAATCGAATATGATCCTACTTACAACAATTTCTTTTATATAGTAGCTGGTCCATTTGGATCTTCTTTCAGCACCCCCATAGTTGATTCGGCAGGGTCATTTGCGTTTGTCTCCAATGACAAATGGGCAATCTATATGCTCTACTATGTAACAGATGGCTATATCATCGCAACAATCAGCACAAATTGCTAATCGACATCCAGTTTCACATTCGCCACCGACCCTTAAAATGTCCTAGCTGCAGTCGTCTGCGATAATGCTTTATCAATATATTCTGTCTACAGTGTCACAAACAGCATTGCTTCATATTATCAGAGATAGATTTAATTTGATAAAACAATCTTAGCAACGACTGTGCAGTCCATTTACCTCCAGCCGAATGGGTTCTTAGCTATCACAGATAATATCACTGTCTTAGGGTTCGATCTCAACAATGGCATTTTCCTTGGAACTGTGACTGTGCCTCAAGCTGTGAAAACGACAGACACCAATGCAAAATCTAAAATCCTCCTTTTCTCAGAATCGTTCATTTATGCGACTTAAACAACCTTGACTTAGCTGTCCTACACCTAATTTAACAGTCAGCCAGCTACGGTTTTGAGGACTCTAACTTAGTAATCCTTCACATGGACTATCAGCGATGATCTCAGCAATATAACTCCATCCTACAATCTAAATCAAGAACAAGAGTACCTTATCGTACCTGGCACTGTCAACACCTCCAATGTTTACATAATTTACAGACTAACTGATGTGACATCGCTTAACCAGCTCTACACATCGATTCCACGAGCTGCAACTCAACAAATCGTATTCTCTTCGCCTGACTATATTGGTCTGCTAGTTGTAAACTCCGTTCTTTCCTTGTACAATTTCAACTACAGATCCACTCTGCAAGTATCTTGTAGCATTCCTTCGGCTCTTTTCCAGTCACAAATCTCCTTCTATCAATCAGCTACCCTTTCGATCAGTGGAAGTACCGAGACCGTCAACATAAACCTTCGACTTTAACGAGACGTGTCTTCGGCTGCTGGGCAAATTGATTCTTCCAGCACTCAAGCGTAATACCTGCAGAATTATTTCCTGAAAAACAAGCTCGCCAGTAACACCGAAATATCCTTCCAAGACAACACAATCTACAGCGCGAATCTCTTTGGTTGGAGCATTTCTTCCATCCAGAACAATGTCTCCGTTCAAGGCGCGATTATCCAGAGAACGAATCTTGGCCTTTCCGACAACACAAACGGCTACATAGATTTCCTGACAATCTCGCAGGATGTCACCATCTATGCTACTCAAACTGCGATATCTCTCAGCAACAACGCCGTTTTAGACACATTCAACACCAACAGACGCGTTTAGTTTTTCTTGGATAATGCACAAACCTCCATACAGACGAAAAATGCAGTGATAACCAGCAGTTACACTGTCTTCGCATTAGTCTTAAATGCAACACCTGACAACACTGTGATTCTCAAAAAGTATGTTATCACAACCGTAGATACTAATGGAGTCGTAACAATCTCCAATACTGTTAACTCAGAATTTAGCCTCAGCACTTCACTGTTCAACGAATACTCACTGGTTTCTCTCACGACAGATAGCGTTTTGGGACTGATTGGACTGTTCAAAGACATCAGCTCGAATTTGTAGAGTGTATACAACATCGCCCTTGATAGCACCAATAACTCTTTCGCGGTGAATATCTGCTGGGAAATTTCAAGCCTTCAAATCGTTTTTATCGAGTATAGCTCAGACATTCAAGGGGCTTTGTTCTTTGCCCAAGACGGAAACGCTTACTATTCGTTCAATCAAGCTCTCACTGAATATTAAGCTACCTCATTAACTGAGCTCTTCAATACGGCTAATGTGAACGTTTAGCTGTCTTCTGTCTTGACTCAAGCAGCCTAGCTGTCAAATGGATATTTCCTCTTTGAGTTTGACTACTCCAAGTTGTTCATGTAATCTTTGTAAGTGACAAACGGGGCGATTAAACTCCTTTAGTCAACTGGAGTTGTCTATGAAGAATCTGCTTATTAGTTCACAGGAGTAGCTTTCTTGACGACCTTAGGATAACTCGTAGTTGTTTCTAGACAAGGAAACAGTCCAAATAATTATGGATTTTTGCTTTACGAGCTCGTAGGTAAAACAGGAATAAATGATTATCTCTTGAAGAGTTCTGCGTTTTACGAATTGGGATAGATGGTGAGCACAATCAGAGGAAACATCACTGATAGCAGCATTCAAGTAATGGTAAGATAAAATCAACTGACGATTAACAAGCTCTATTAGTTGTCAATAAACCCGTCAGTTGATATTTCGATTGCTTCAATGAATTCCCTTCCGAATGGGTTCACAGGAGCAGCTTTTGGGATAGCTCCTTTGCTGGTGCAAGCAAATTCAGAGAATACCCTATTGTTTTCTGCTAACGCATCAGGCGGTGGTGATAATCCAGAACCAACTTCAAGTTTTAGAGTGTCAGCTTAGATCCTTCTTGTATTCATCTTCATTATTTTAGGTTACTGAAGTTCTTCTTCTGAAAGCTTTTTTGAAAAGGGAGATAAAATATAAATACCTATTGTTATGTATGTACCTTTGGAAAATGAAATTCTTTTATTTTAATGTTTAAGCACTGTGGGCTGAAATAAAGAGGAATCAGTATTAGTTTTCTCTAGCATGAAGAGTATTTTATACTCCAACAAGAGTGTCTCCAAAAAAATACACAAAAAAAAGAAAAAAATAGCAATGAGAAGATAAATTATCGTAATTTTGATATCTTCCATGCTCTAAGACTATCTGTCTATCCTTCACCATGAATATCCGACTTTGAAGCCCAGTTTTGACAGTACGCCAAACAATCTAGAAAAGAGATACCATCAGAAAATGAGAGAGGATCCAATTATTATGATATTCTTTTCTTTCTTATCATCCTCACTTATCTCTCTTCCTCACTTATCTCTCTTCCCAGAAAGTTTTTAATGGCTGATAAGAGAACCATAAATCACCAATAATTAGCTTTAAGAAAGCATTCCTTACAGTGGAGTTAATTAAAAACAATAATAATAACTTTGGGGGTGTGGGGATTAATAAAAAGATATTATTAGTTTCTTCTTCTTTAATCTGTGGGTAATCTCATTCGTTGTGATCTTAATCCAAAAATAAAAGAAAGAGAAAGAGGGTATGAAGAGAGGGAGAGTTCTGGACTTAAAAAACAGAGCAAACAAAGCATAGTCCAAAAGATAATTAATTTAAAAGAACTAAAAATAATACGATTAGAAAGCTTAGAGATGAAACTTAGATCCATTACGTTTGCGCTGCTAGTTTGCCTGTCAGCTCTAGCTTTGTCCAGTGCAAACATCACTTCCACAGTCAATCTGTACTCGCAAGAAAACGAATATCGCCAGGTAGATCTTTCAGTTCTTGGAGTTGCCACCGGTCCTTTTTCTGCACCCGCTGTAGCAAACACTTAAACTACCTTAACCCAACCTATCACCGCGTCGACCAGTGCATTCGTTCCTCAGATATTAAGCGATATCTCTACTTCGACTCTTGAGCTAGGAAACGGCCTATCACAGAGAGCTCAGCTCTTCACAAAAGACGTAGACTTCTCAGTGGTTCAGCTATCAATAACGTCTATCCAATCCCAAGATGATGGAACTGTAATTGTAACTGAAATCGGGACTTATCAGCTACAAGGTTTATTAGGTTCAACGTTAATAAACCCCTCAGTTTCATTGTACTCTAAAAATAATGGTCTTCTTCTATTGTCTTCTGGGAGCAATACATTTTCTCAAATCCAACTCTTCTCCATAGATTAAACCAACAAAATCACCATCTTTTAAGCTGCTTAAGCCCTCACTGTGAATGCCAAACACATTGTAGCCTCAAAACTAGCTGGATAGATATTTTTCCTGAGTTTTGAAGCTTCTAAAAACAATGTCTGGTTGACTTAAGTCACCACTGGATCAATTACATTAATAGGAAGCAGCAGCATTCAGGCTTGCTAATCTCTCAACCAACCTGATTTGACTGTCGATCTCATTGCAAATTCTCTTTCTCTTATACTCCGCTGCTACTCTGCAACCAGTTAGGCGGTGATTTACGAGCAATATTCCATAAATTAATCTGACAAAACTTTACTTTTAACATCCTCCAGTTAGCTATTCGCCAGTGTTTCAAGTGTAGTTCAAGATGTATAGCGAATCGGGAACACACTGTTTATCTTAGAGAGCTTATCACTGCCAGTAAACTAACTACAACTCCTTTAAATCCAAACAAGCAGCTCAACTTTAGAAATTGACAGAATCCTATTCTCTACTTAGCTTCCTGTTTCTCAGATAATTCAAGCTGTTTTATCTCCTTCTGCTGATCTCATCACATTCATCACTAACTCCTAGATTCTCGGGATAAACGTCCAAACCCAAGAACTTCTCATGGATTACCCAATCTCCTCCCTCACAGCAGTTTCCCTTACAGATTTCAATCCATTTACAGTGAATCGATATCAAAATCTCATAATCATTTCATTAGCTAAAGTTACTGATACAGCAACCTTCCAAGCCCTTCCTTTCTACAGTAACATCCCCATGTTTTCATTCACGTAACCAGCAACCGGCACGACATTCACAGTGTCTCTCCCAAGCTCTTTGAGTAAAACGATCACAATCACAGCAAACCTTCTTTCAGGGATATATCCACCAGTTATCATTCAAACCGCAGTGAATCCTTATGAAATCGTCCAGTCAAACTAAGCTAGCATACTTATTGATCTAAGTAAATTCGTGAAAGGCAGTGATATTACCTACACGATTTCGCAGTTCGCAGCTAATCAAAAATTTACCATCACAAGTGCAATCCAATAAATTTCTGCTTCTGGGAATGGCTTGACAGTGGGAACCAAAAATTTCAAACTATCAGATATTCAAGGTATCTACTCTACAAGTCAACGAAGCATAGCACTGCTTTCTCTTGCCCCGCTTAACAACCTCTCCCGCTATGTCTACTGTGAATTCTAGGCCAATGGAGTCAACTAAATTACAATTTTACCTTTCATAGACATCTACACATCAGCCAGTGCTAGTTATGTCGATCCTAATGGTTCGTTTTCGTTAGTTATCAATGGAGTCTGGAATATGCAGATCCTCTAAGAAACATCCACTGGAATCATAGTACTTTCTTTGCCCACAAATTGTGCCTCCAATTCTGCATTCTTATTTGCATCTCTCTCAAGTAGTAACCTTCTCGCAATGACATGCAATAATAATCTCTAAGTCTATACCTACACATCCAACGACAGCAGCATTCTAACGGTCTCCTCGTATTCACTATCTTATCCAACATAAAAACTAACATTGAAAGTTTAATCCATGCAAATGAGCACTACAGGCATTCTGAGAATCACTGACAATGTAATTATATTCTCTTTCGACCTAATTAGCTAAGTCTACCTTGGATTCAATACAGTCCCAGCAGCAACTCTAGTTACAACGTCTTCTTGGATTTACCTTTTTTCTGATTCCTTCATCTACGCAACAGAGACTACTCTAACCCAGCTAGGATACAATAACCTCAACGGCAAAGATGCTACTGTTCTAAGATCACTTTCCCCTTAAGCCTACACATTCGCTTATGCCAGTGATTTCTCTATAATCATCCAATCATTTGACTCAGAATTATCCTAAGAATACTTAATCGTTCCTGGAACAGTGACTTCCTCAGGATCTTTCGTGAATATCATCTATAAGATCAATTCCTCCACTGCATTGGATCAACTCTACACGAAAATCGCAGGTTCCTAAACTCAAACCTCCTTATTTGGTATGCCGAATTTCCTCGGATACATTGACACAGGCAATAATCAAATCTATGTATATTCCTTCTCATTCACTCCAATGCTTGTGTTGTCATATTAGATTGATTAATCTGATTTCTAGTCTGGAATAGAATTTCTATAAACAGCTGTTCTATCCTATTCAACGTTTTTGTCGCCAACTCCTTAGAATCTCAATCTAAACCTGCAAGTCGTCAGAGATCTATAAACAGCTTATGGGTCGATAAACACCACCAATTCCTAAGTACAAAGTCTCTAGAATATGTACTTGAAAAACACTCTTCAAAGCAATACCCAATTAGCATTCACAGATGCATACCTTTACAATGCTAATCTCCTTGGATGGCAATTACCTTAGTCTTAAAATGCAATCTCCTTAACTGGCTCTGTCATTCAACGAGCTAGCATCGGTTAGACATAAAACACAGATAAACTTTCTAGCTTTGTCATTTGCTATCCTGATGTTATCCTATCCGCTAAGAACGGTCAAATCAACGTGAACGCTATCAACATCATGCAAGTGGAATTACCTGCTTAGATATTCTTCGACTCTGGGCTATCCTCCATCTCAACAACAGCAGGCATATCCAGTTATTAACTCGTTTTCTACGTTTTGTATTACAATAACGCAGGTACCTCCACATCAAGTGATTTCTACAGAATTGGGATAGCTTGCGATAATTCCACCAGCACAATTGTACTCACTGGCATGATAAATATAGCGCAGTACACATATGCTGGCTTATACTTCGATCAAATTGGCTCGATTTTGACTGACCCAAATCTCGGACTCATTGGTTTGTTAAAAACCTACTCCTCTTCGTTTTACACTGTGAACTAACTTGTCTTCAACGCAAAATAAGTTTTAACGTTCAATCCAACAACCTATCAAGCGATTTCAAACCTTCAAATCCTCTCGAATTACTTCAACGCAGCCACCAATTCGATTGTGTTCTTCGCCTAAGACGGTTATGCTTATTACTCCTTCTCAACTGATCTCTCCGCATTCTCAGTTGTTTCCATTTTAGATTCCCTTATTGGGCAGAACTAAAATGTTCAACAAAACTCTATTCTAACCCAAGCGACTGTTCTCTCCAATGGAAATGTCCTTCTTGAGTTTGATTCCTCTTCTTTATTCTATGCTTCTTTCACAACAAGTGCAGCTAAAGTGATCTCCCTAAATGGATAAGTCTCTGTTATCCATCAGGAAAGCTATCTGCAATTCACAGGATAAGCATTCTTAAGCAGTTCTGGACAAATAATTCTTGTTTCAAGATAGTAAAACGCAGCGACATGTGTTGTGCTTGTCTACGAGCCTTATCCATTGATTGCTAACCATTACATTGTTAAGGAAAGTGCCATCGGATATTTTCCAATGTTCTAGAACAATCTGATATTTGCAGATAACTCCGATGGATCGATATTGATTCTGCTCAATAGCTAACTATTCATGCAATCCAACACATTTACTTTAACCTAAAGTAATACTGTAGACATATCGATTAACACAGTCAATATCAGCAATGGATTCTAAGGAAAAGCTTTTGGAATATGTCCTTTAAACGTTAATAGCAGTGATCAAAATACAATAATTTTATCAGCTTCGATTTCAGGAGGTGGTACAACTCCAACATCTGCTGGACTAATTAGATTCCAAATTATTGCGTTAATTATCGTTTGCCTTCTTGGGCTGATATGATGAATATTAGTAACATCTTTGTAAGAGAAAATATATATGAAGTGGTTTAATCAGTCTGATTACAAAGTTAAAATTAAGATTTTTTTATTGTTTACTTTCACAAAAATATGGTCAATAAAGTAGAATATTTGTGTACAAACACAAAAAATATAAAGAAGAAATTGGG
>Ga0302271_10001319_pt1 | contig 24045 bp, 19 predicted proteins | sample III_Bog_N1_1_FD_198767 | JGI IMG/M metagenome (GOLD analysis project Ga0302271, IMG submission 198767) | Peat permafrost microbial communities from Stordalen Mire near Abisko, Sweden - III_Bog_N1_1 | ecosystem: Environmental > Terrestrial > Soil > Wetlands > Peat | place: Sweden: Abisko... | reverse complement strand
ATTAAGCAGCTACTCGATATCAGAGTTCATCAATTTGTTTTCGAGAAATCATTTTTCGAATGTAAAAATATCTGTATAAAACTGTTCTATCCGCTTAGTGGCTTCACAATACAAAAACAATATTAATCTTTAGAAGATCAGCTCTCAACAATTTGCAGCCTTCCCTCTTATGAACTATCTATCTCAAAATAAGTGTTCAAACATCAATTCATGCCAAATAACAACAGACTAACTTACTTTCTCTCTCTCTCTCTCTAAGCAAAAAATGATTAATTTGATAACTAAAGCAAAATATAATTCTAGATGAAATCAGAGAATTAAGAAATAAGCTGAGAAGTCATAAAACAGCTACTCATCAAATACTCATAAAAAAAAGAAACAAATGCTTATGAAATATCTCTTTGAGTGAAAAATATTCCCATCCTTAATAATTTTCAAAAGAAATCTTTGGCAAGAAAAAGAACTTAGCCAACTTCAAAATTAAAATATTATTCGATCTTCCAAACACCGAAAGATAGAGAGAGAGAGAGAGTTTGTAAGAGAGATTGAACATATATCTAACCCAAATTTAATGTATTAAGGATGATTATTTATGACAGCCCATTCTTCTCTTTGACATAGAATTCCCCCCATAAATCATATTTCTCAATAATAATACTTCGAATATTTCCTCTCAATAAACAATCGAATACGAATTATCTCTCAATTCTGCTAATTATTGATCAACATCTTCAGCAATGAGCTCAATGCATGCATCTTCTCCCAGCTAAGCCTATTCAATTTTTCTTTAAGTTAATGTTCCCGCATATTTCGCAGCTTAGTTCTAAACTGTCATCTTCCTGACTGCATCATTCAACTATTCTTCAGCTTATTTCGGTGTCCCAAGGAACACATGTATCAGATGAAGTGCAAAGTGTGTCTCAATCAACGAATGGTATTCTTTCGCATTCTTACAGAGAGATTAGAGTTCTTAAACTGCATCGACAAATGAATCTTCGATTTACTTTCTTTTCAGTAAAATTCTTTTCTAAATCTTCAGTATTTTCTCATGCATCATGCGCTGAATATGTGGTTTGCTGATTTGAATCTCCGCAGATGGTAGTGATGCAGCATTTAAAGCATCTTGAATCATACTCTACGCTATATTTTTTCTCCAATCTGCAGCTGTTGCAGTCGACAAAAACACTAATTCTCTTTACGGATCCTGATGCCCTTGAAGCAACTCCTCCATTCTAGTTTTTTAAATCTAATCCACTGCTAATCTGATATCTACACTTTCCTCTAACACCTTCCCGAAATCTTCCTACCTTGCGAAGGATTCTTTAAGAACAGCGGCAAACCCTTCTAAGGCTTCCTCCATCGTTGTCTGTAAGATTTATCGTTTATTTTGAGGATTACCATAATTTGATTTATGAGGATAGATATCTTCTTGTTCTTCTTCTTCCTCATTTTCATTTTTTTCAATTTATTCCGTTTCTAATTAAACTGTATCAACGATCGTTGGACACATCATAGTTTTATCATCTTTTTATTCTTCAATCTTTAGCTTCTTCTATGTAGGTGGCTCAAGTTGCTGCAGTCTACTGTCTTCTTCATTTATATCTCTCCTTTCTTAATTTCTCTTCTCATTTCTTAAATCTTTTTTTGATTCATTTTCTTGCTTTTCAACATCTTAGCTCTCTTCTCCTTGGTGATTCTTACAATCATTATTCCTCTCAATATCCTGATTATACTTATCCCCATTAGATTATTTCTTGTTGCTTTCAATTAACTCTTCTTACTCATTCCCCTCTTCTTCCTCATTCAAATTCTTCTATTTCTCATAACTTTCCTAGTTTATTTCCTTCTCTACTAACCCATCCTCATCATTAGGACCATTAACCTCTGCAACATCCCCTTCACTATTCTTACCAATTTTGACTTAAAACGGATACATTAGACCTAATATAATATTTTTAATCCCCGGATATAACACCTCTAACCCTTCATGATCTTTCAGCTCCTTGAAATGTTCTTTTTATCTGCTGATTAACGCTTTTTACGACAACTTCCCAACACCCATGATAAATGTCTTTTTGTCTTTCTAATCATTCAGAGCTAAGTACAAAAGACTCTTCCCTAAAGCAAACATCTCATTTTCTGTAATCTAATCATCTGTATATCCTTTCGAAGTCTTCGCCTTTTTGATCTCATGATTGACGAATTCAGTTTTAAACTATTTCAGATATTAGCTATTATTTCCAATTTCACTTGATCCTAAATCGATGAATTTAACTTTATCCATGAAAAACATCGCATTGTTTGGTGATATGTCTCCATGGAAACTGTGAATATTCCGGAGATATTACAACCCTTTCAATAGACTCCACCCAATATACGCTAAATCTATTTATCTCCATACATTCCCTTCGTCTTAGAATATATCATCTACTTCAAGGAGTGTTGCCTCGCCTAACTCAAAGAGCAATGCTCTCTCCTCATCGCAGAAACCTATAAGATCGTTCACAAACTCGAATTGTTGTTTTTTTAGTTTTATTAGTCTCCTTTTTTCTTGCAGATAAACCGCATATTTAGCTAGTCTTTTGACAGCAATAACTCTTCCCAATGCATGATCGAAATATGCATCAACAGCTCCAAAACCACCTTCCCCACAACTTTCAAGTTTCACACATTTTTGTGATAATCTTGTTTTTCCATATCTCAAATACACATGACCTTCATCGATAATCATCTCTTCATCATCTTATTATGATGGTTGGTCATCTTTTTCACCTTCCTCTTCTTCTTCCAACGTTCTTCGGTGTACTTTCCTTCTCATACTTAAACTTCTTTTTCAATTCTAATAATTAGTGTAAATCAACTGAAAATTATTATTTAGTTTTTGTTGTTGTCAGTCTCCACAAAAAATATTCAAAAAACTTTTTATTATCTCAGCCAAATAAATCTTTTAAATGATCAATTAGTTTTCTTCTTCTTCTTTCTTTGATTTTCTGACAAAATAAGAGATGCCCGCAGTTTTAGTCTGCTAGCCACTTTATAAATAAGGAAGGATTAAAAGGAATTGTGCCTGAAGTAATATTAAGGATAATTAATTCAAACATCGCTGTTTTTCTCAAATAATAAGGCATTTTATTGTGACTTTTAATTCCTTATCAATTTCATGAAATAAACTTCATAAAATGCGTTAATTACTTACCATATTTTTGAAGTTGTTGTAATGGCATTATTCACAGAAATCTAAAACATCTTAGAATCAAGAGACACATCAGAAAGGAACAACCAAGCTACAAAAAAAAAGATACTTTTTTAGCTATTTGCATATGAAATAGCTCTCTTTCTCATTTTCAACTGTTGTTTGGAGAAATGAAGCATAGAAAGATACATAAAAACAATATTTTTTTTGTTCTCTTTTAATTTTATTTATTCAAACAAGACACAATTCAATCTACAAACTAACGATAGAAATGGAGGATCTCCTGAAACAGTGCAAACTACGCTACCTCGAGTGCCAAAAGGGCAAGCTGCACGATGGCGAGCAGCTCAACTTCATTTGCGTTGATTCGATTTGCAAAGACAGCGGGTTGATCTGCTCGATATGCAGAATGGAAGCTCATGCAAAGCACAAAGTTTTCCCACTCAAAATGTTTCTGTCAGAGGTAGCTTAGAAGATGAAAACCAAAAACGCGTTGCAGAGTAATGTCGATGAGCTGCTCCAGTAACTCGAAAATATGAACTAGAACGTGCTGTTTAACCTCAAGGAAATTGTCGAAAGCCTTGCGCAAACGATTAAGACTTTTGAATCTGAATATGCTAGAACTGTCAAGAGGATCAAAGATAAAATCGTTTCTTAGGTTTTCATGAATGACAACATGCCAAAGGTCGTCGAATCCATCATCCACAGCGAATATATCGATGCGGATCTCCTTAAATAAGAGTGTAAAAAGTTAGTTGACTCCATAAACTACTCTGAAAAGAAGGGTCTTGAAATTGACATCCGACCTGAAAAAGCCATCGAAGCCTTCAGCCACACCGAATAAGACATCCTCAAGACACTCCAGAAGGCTTCGTTAGCGTTCACAGATTCAATTAAGAAACTTGAAAAAACCTTCGAAAAAACAGCATCCATATCAGAGAGTCCTACGTAATTCTAATTCTCATCAATCTTCAAGGCTTCTACTATTTCCATCACAGAGAATAAAGTATAACAAAAAAGAACAATGATTATGACATTTCAATAAAATTTCCTGTAATGATACAAAATAATACATATATTTTGTTCAAAATTTAAAATAAGGTTGCAATTCAGAATTCTAATCAGAATTATGAAAATCGATTCGTTCTCCTTGATCCCGAGTTGAGCCTAGAACGCCCAACGCGATTTGCATTCCAAGTTAAGCATATCTCGAATTGGATTGGATTCGGAATCTGCTTGAAAAACACCCTGGAGAAAAAAGCCTTCAAATTCGACTACAACAACATTAACCATGGTGCATATTTGATATCGTCTAACGGATACTCTTGGTCGCACTCATCGAAGGAAGATAACATGGCGAACAAGAGTTTCCTATTCACTAATGAAGACATTATCATTTGTGAGTTCGACTACGTCAAGAAGACTCTCATCTTTAAAAAGCATAAAGCGAATAATCGGTTTACACTAACTCTCGATATCCCTGAAGGTGAACACGTTGCTGCTTGTATTAATCTCTGCAATAAAGGAGAGAAAGTTGAAATAGTAACTCACTTAGATCTCTAAAGTGAAGAGCTATGATTATTTAGAATATTTCTTTTTCTTAATATTGATGTTTTGTCTGTAAGATTCGTTCGAGCCTTTTTTTTAAAATCGCTTTTATTTATTAGAAAGGAATCTAAAATTACAGATGGTAAAAACTTGATTATGTACAACATGAAAGCCAAAACAGTTTAAGCAAAAACAAAAGGGAATGAAGGAAAAATGAAAGTGTAAGATAGGGGTAAGCAAGATGATTGGAGTAATGCCGTTTATCGATTATTCAAGATCTGGAATCTTAAGAAATAGGACATTGCTATTTTTATTCTTCTTCTTGTTCTTGTTCTTCTTTTTGGAGTTCTTTTGAGTTATTTTAGTAATTCTTTTTAATCTTAGAATTGTGCTTTTTGGAAATTCCTTTTTTAGTTGAATTTGTATTTTTGATTTTCCTAGAATTAGAGCGAGTACTTTTACTCAAATTTTCTGAAGAATGCTTCCTTAGCTTGACTAGTTCTATCTTCTTTGTTTGTTTTGAGCATCCAGTTACTTCTTCAATAGTTGCTTTCTCTTCAAATAATTTCTCATCATTTTCTTATCCGAAATTCCCAAAGAACAAGCAATTTGCACTTTAGCTAAAATCTGCGTCGTTTTCTTCAAAATCAAAAGCAATACTTTCTGCTTCACCCACAACATCGCAGAGACCATGGAATTACTCCAAGAGCTTATTATCCTTCCTGTTTTAATCAATTAGATTGCGAAGGCAAGTGCTTTCTACTTCCATTAGTTTTTTTGACGAATATTTATCTTATCCTTCACTCAGATTCCTCATCTCAGCAGGGTTAATTCCAAAGCAAAAAACCTCTCCACAAGGTTATATTTTGTCATAATTCTCAGCTTTCATGGCATTATTTTTGGAGAGTTAGATGCTTTCATCGATGGTATGCAGAAGCATCTTAGCATTTAAGTTATCTATTGAATTCGTGATTTCTTGCATTTTTGTTTATCTGTTTCTTCCAATTTAACACCCTGATGTCCTCTGTCTCTATTACCCTCCTGGGACAGATGCACATCTCCGAATTAATACCAGCTAAAGAATATCCCACAAATTCTATTGAAGAAAAAAGAGGGTAGCAGAATCTGATGGATAATTTGATTCACAGCGTCTCTCTGAAGAAATCACAGAGAATCAAACTATCACCAGAAGTGAAACCAAACAAAAAGTTAAAAAGTGGTAATTTTATTTGAGATAAAAGTTATTTATCAAAATATTTTCTTAATATTATCTCGCATGTTTGCAGTAGAATGTCCTTAAATATCTAAAATACTCTAATTTTAGTGTCTTTTCGAATTCTTTTCATATTGTTGAACCTCAATGAGTTCATTAATTAAGTAATTAAAAGATACAAAATACACACATAGTATCTTAGCCAAATTCTTAAAACTTCTGATGTGCAAAAGGAAATTGTTTTTTCTTTCAATATTGATTAATTGTTTTTGTTTTTGTTTTGAATAAATTCCTGCGAAAATTAACGTTTTAAGAAATTCAATACTCATGCCCGAAAGCAATCTTCTTAAGATTACCTCCCATGGGGCAGCTCTTGCCCTGTTAACCGTAACATTATTCTTGTTGGCAACCCCATCTTTTAGCACATCTTTGAGCCTTGAAACCTAATCTTGCTCTAACGCGATAGGTTTATTTTGGGATCAGAGCCAGTGTTCTCCTTGCCAATTATATTGTGGATGCTCCACATACAATGGCTGCGATTATTGCAAACCCTCCATGTACTTCGATACAATTACCAATGAATGTGTAGCTTGCGAAACAGGTTGTTCTTCCTGCTGCATGAGATAATCTCTAACTAAAGTGATATGTACAGCATGCAGTGCGGGATATACTCTCATAAGTGGATCCTGCGTGTAGTCTGTAGGATGTAAAACGTACATTTCTAACACCAGTAATTGTCTTGTCTGTAGCGATGGCTACTATCTTGATAATAGTCTTCAATGTTAGGCTTGTGATGCAACCTGCGCGACATGTTCCACTCCGTACGACTGCATCACGTGTACTGCAGGAAAATACTACCCTTCTCCTGTGTTTCCTTCAGTATGCCTAAAATGTTCCTGCGGAGATACATGCAATACATCTGGCACTTGTGTGACGCCTACAGTAGTAACACCCGTAGATCTATGTGCTTCCAGTACGATAAGTGATTGCAGCTATCAACTTTACGATTATGCAGAGTAAATTTGCAAGTGTGAAATATGCGATGCTAGTTTTTACGTTTTAAGATCGCTAACCGGATATACTTGCGAATCTTGCGGGTCAAATGTGCTTCGATGTCTCAGCAGCGTAAGTTCACTTTTTGTAGTTTCCAAAAAAATCAACAAAAAGCAATTATTTTTATTCATTATTTTTTGAGATTGCCACATTTTTGTCTTAGATTATTTCTCCTTTTTCTTCTTCTTCTCTCCATCTTTTTAGGACATCATGTTGGAGTGCGAAACAAATTATATTCTGGATATCTCCACTAACGCCTGTGTGGATAATCAGACATTAAATTGCAGACGTATGTACAATGGAAATTGCTCAGACTGCTACGATGGATACTACTCAGAAGCCGATTCAGTTATCACAGGATGCTATAAAAAGAAAGACAATTGCTCTGTGAACTCCGAATAAGGGTAAACCTGCGTAACTTGTAATACAAAATACTATCTACCTGCATCAAACATTTGCACACTCTGTACTACAATTTCTACAAATTGCTTGTAATGTTCAAGCCCTGATGGAGTTTGCACAAAATGTGATACAAAATACAGACTGGACTCCAACAACGCCTGTGAAAGCTGTTAAAATGCACATTGTGCAACTTGCACCTCCTCAGCAAATGAATGCACTGCTTGCGACACTGGATATGGGCTAAACACAGATGACACTGTTAGCAAATGCCTGAAATGTCAAGATGGGTGTGATGCCTGTGATGAAGAATTCCGTAAATGCACTACCTGCTCAGAAGGCTATTACAATATAAACTTCACTTGTGTGCCTATCCCGTCTAATTGCATTATCGAACTCAACGGATTTTGCATTCTCTGTGATTCAAAATATATCGCTCAAGATGGGTATTGCCAGCTATGTGAAAACGCAGCATTAGGATTGTATTTTTGCCCAAGTGTCTGCAAGGACGAAGAGATCACTGTGCTTATGCAGTTATCTTCTTCGATTCAGAAATATACACTGTTTATGTTTGGAATGCTGCTGTTGTCGGTTGTTGTTTTCTGAAGGAATAGTAGAAAATAAAGGGAGAACATTTAATAATTTGAAAGGCATCACAAAAAGTAAAAAAATTGCTTGTTTTTAATATTATTTTGGGTTGTTAAATGCAGAAAACGATAAATCTTGAAAAGCCAAATGAAACATATTCCTTTGATAAACCTCATAAACGTAGATTTAATCCAAAAAAGGTTATGCGTAGTAGTCATTTATGTGAAATATGCATAATATAAAAGAAGATTTATGTTTATTATTCTTCATGATTTGATATTCACCTCAAATTAAGAAAGCAAAATATCCCAGAATAATCATTTAGCCTCTAAGATCTATTATGCCTGTAGATGCTGCTGATAATTCTATCTCAATTTCTCTCAATTATCTTCGAATTGCTCATGTTCATATGCGGAGGTTTTAGTAATTATCCTGAAGAGATACGTGAACGCAGAGAGAAGAATCACAATGAAGATTGCATATGTGACAACAAGGAAAAGCTAAGTGAAGTATGCGTGCACTGGTGCAGTTTCTAGACAAGAAGCAAAATCGCTTGAGAAATACAGCACATTTGCATAGACAAACAGAGCGAAGAGGAACACATAATATGCGATATCTAAAAAATCGAAGAACAGAATAATGTCTCTGTTTTTGTATCTTGGCACGAGCGTAATGAGTTGATATGTCGCTTTGATGATCTAACTGTAGAAAATGAAATCAACCAGCAGAGGCAGATTTGCATTGCATTTCTCATCGCTCTCTTGCTGCTCGATTAGCCAGCTACCTACCAAGAAGATCAGTGTAAAGAAGAAATGAGCTCCCTCCGAAGATTTTAGTTTTGTCTTAGCCTCGATTTCGATCATCTTTTTTGTTGCTTTCAAAGATTCAAATGATGTTGTTGCCTATTGATTATTTTGGATAGTTGTTTTGTTTTTTAATTTGTTTTACTATTTTTCTTCTTTCTTCTTCTTTTTCAAAATTTATGTTTCCCATCCAACAGACGACAACAAATAAGTTATCACTTCCTTTTAACTGCTCTTTAGATGAGGAAAAATTAATCTCTGTTTAAAATGAATACCTTTCTTTGTTTTGTATGCATTCCTTCCTAAAACAACATAATTTCATTTAATTTGGATCTTAACTCCAAGTAAGGATGTTTCTTCCCTTTGAATATCATAAATTGTTTCTTCGATTGGTTAATGGAAAATGTGAAAAATACTCTTTTTGAGCTGGATATAATAAAGAAGCTTAAAATACATCAAATACGATCTTCTGATTTCTTTTATCTCCCTCAGGAATACATGATTTAAAGAGCCGACCTGAATCAATAATAGATTCATGAATTAATTAAAACAAAAAAAGAAATCTAAAATAATATCTTCCTACAAATTTCAAATCTCCAGCTAATAATTAGATTATGCTATCCAAGACAATACATTGTTTCTTCGCTAGATAGACTCTCGGGAAATGTGCATTCTCAACAAGAAATTCAGTTCCTGAATTCTTTAAAACAGAGCCTATTATTGAGGTATTTGTTGTATTATTTTATTGATTACTTTATCCTCACTCGTATTATGCTGTTCTTAAAAAAATAGGGTTAATATGTAGTAACTCCTCCTTTAACTGTTCCAGCTAACATCCCAGCTCCTGCTTATGTTAACAATCCTAACCCTATTTTTGGAATCTATAGTGGCGATCCAGTTGCGCACAATTAAGACACAATTCGAAGTAAATTGATTTGCAATTTGTTTCAATGAAATGATGATGTTTGCGTTCTCTTCGTTGGAATTTAATATTATTTATCATTTAAAGCTTCCCCTTTTCTTTCCCTTACGAAAATTTGAGAGAATCAAGGAACTTTTCTAGGAACTTTCTATTTTTTTTTTCTCAATAAAATTATCAAAGAATTTAATAACTTCAAAGAATTTTTAAACAAGAAAATATTCAAGGTAATCCTAGTAAATTAACTCTCCATTTTTCTTAAAAAAAGGACTCAAAATCGCTGCTAAATTAGCAGGTCAGACTCTAGCTGATTTGGCTTCTCATGTGAAAGAAGGCATCACAACTGATGAACTAGATAAAATCTGTCATTAATTCATCATAAAAAATAAGGCATTCCCAACAGCTCTTGGGTTCATGGGCTTCCCCAAAAGTGTCTGCACAAGTGTTAACGAAGTTTGTTGTCATGGCATTCCAAATACTAGACCTCTTAAGAATGGAGATACCATAAATCTAGACGTGACTCTTTTCATTGAAGGTGTGCATGGTGACACCTCCAGAATGGTTGAGGTAGGAGATGTTCATCCAGAAGTCAAAAAACTCAACGCTGCTACATAAGAAGCATTGTACGAAAGTATAAAAATCTGCAGACCAGGCACTCCTTTCAGAGAGATTGGAATTACTTGCGAGTACATTTTTTTAGTTTCTTCCTTTAACAAACTCAGAATATTTCTTTTGATAAATTGATTTCCCCTTTATTTTTTCTACAGAAATATAGCTCGAAAACATGGATTCCATGTATGTGACATATTCACAGGACACGGCATTGGAGAATTAGTCCACATGCCACCTTCTGTTTTCCATGATAAAAAATCTAAATAAGAAAGTCCATACGTAATGCAACCAGGAATGGTCTTTACAATTGAGCCAATTTTCACAATGAAAGAAGGAAGATATCACCTCTGGTCTGATGGCATGACAGTTGTTTCACCCTACAATCCTTCTGCACAATGGGAGCACACAATTCTTATCACCGAAACTGGCCATGAAGTTATAACTCTTCGTGAAGGAGAGAAGATCTAGTGATGCTATTTCAAGCAAGAAAAGCAACTCTATTTGATTTTTTATATACCATTTTTGAATTTTTTGTGTTTCTCAAATCTTATCAACAAATAAATCCTAATATCCTAGTTGAAATCAGTAGTAGAACTGTATTCGGTTTTTTTGGAAGAAAACAAACAGAAAAATCTTTTCATAATCTGATGTGTTTTAAATCAAAACAAAGCACAAGAATAGATAAGAGACGCGTGTGAGAATAACAAGCTAGAGATGTACATAATAAGTCTGTAAATTATTCTAAGATATCAACTTGATCTGAGAGAATCCAATCAAACAATAAAATTCAAAAACATAATTCACAACAAGGAAAAAGAAAGAAAAAAACAAACACATCACCTAAGACATTCATTATCATGTAGCATTAATCTTATGACAAAACCGAAAAGCAAGGAGAGAAAAAGAAAGAAAACAAAGACTTGAAACTAAAGAACATAGAATTTGTCGGTCTAGTCAAGGAGGTTCACTCCGGTGACTCATTAACCATCAGTTCGATTAAGACTAAGAGTGTCGCAAGATTCTTCCTAACGCATGTTCGCGCTCCTCAAGTTGGTACCAACGAACGTCCCGATAAGCCATTTGCCTTCGAATCTAAAGAATTCCTGAGGAAAAAGCTAATTGGATAACAGGTTGAAGTAACTTTTGACTATGAAAAAACCTTCAAGGTTGTCAAAGCCTGGGAGGACGAAAAGGAAGGCACTGAGAAGACCATGAATTTCGCAACTGTCTTCTTCCAAGGCTAGAATATTAATGTAAGAATGCTTTAATTGTTTAGATAAGATGCTTGGTTCTAAATTTTTGAGTTTGTATTTGAGCTTCTCTGCATAATTCTTTTTGTTTTGTATCTTTTTCTCAGCTCTAATTGATCCAAGAAGGATATGCTAATTTCAACAGTGCACGCAGCGAAGAGGAAAAAACTAAATACCACGATGAGTATAAGACTGCTGAAGAAGAGGCTTTAAAGAAGAAGAAAGGTCTCCATACTACTAAGCAAATCCCTCTTCACAGAGTTAATGATATTTCTAGACTAAAAAATAAGCCTAAACTTAACGAAGCATTCAATTTCCTTAAATAGTAAAATAGTCTTAAATAATATTAGGATAATCGTGCCTTTTTGATCATTAAACAATGCATTTTTATTGTTTTTTTGTTAATAGACAATCAAGACTCACTGGTGTGATTGAATTAGTCATCAGCGGTGGTATCTATAAAGTTCGTGTAAATGAAGAACCCTATTCTATTTTGGTCCTTTTGGGCGGAGTCAGATGCCTTCCACCTGATAGCAACATCCCTGAATATGCACTCTGGTCAGGAAAAGCACTTGATTTTGCTAAAAATACGCTCCTGCACAGAGATGTTGAAATTTAACTTGAAAAAATGGACGGGAAGGGGAAGTTCCATTCAACTGTGATCGTTAACAAGCAGAATTACGCTTCGTTACTACTAAAAGAAGGTTTGTGCTTTGTGTTTGGAAAGGGCAAAAACACCGTTGAATATGAAGCTATTGAGAAGGAATCTCAAGCTGCTAAAAAGGGTATTTTTGGTTCTGCAAAAGTGAATATCGAGAGTTTGAGAAACACTGGAAACTTCGATTAAGAGAAGAAGACAGTCAAACCACTTTCAGGCAGTGTCCAAGCTAAACTAAGCGAATTCATTACTACAGACGAGTTCTACATTCAAGATGCATCTAGAATCGCAGTGCTAGATAACATCGAAAAAGAATTAGACGATTTCGATCTGGATGCTTATCCAAAACTGCAAGCACCTATTTAGCCAGGCACTCCTTGCATTGCTGTCTTCAGTAGCGACAACAACTTCTACAGAGCAAAAATTGTCCGCAAGCGCAATGACAACAAATTCGAAGTATTCTTCAGTGACTATGGGTTCTACGACACAGTTCATGTCAATGATATGTGCAAACTCCCTGAGAAATGGGCGGCTATTCCTCCTTTTGCAATTCGCCTTGCACTTGCTTACACTACTAGTCTTCCAGATAAACACCCTCTGGCAGTGGAAAGTGATGAAACCTTCAAAGAATTAGCATGGGGGAAAAAATTGACTCTGACTTACTCGTATGAGGAAGGTCTTAGCAAGTATGTTATTGTGAATACTGCTCCAAATCAAACTGCTGACTAAAGTGTGAACTTCCAGCTAATCAAGAAAGGTCTTGTGAAAATCGATTAGGAAGTATATCTGCCGGATCAGCTCCTTAGCTGGGATGATGAAGAGAAATTTGCAACTGAGAAAAAAATTGGTCTCTGGTCGTATGATCAAGAAGAAGAGGAAGACGATTGAAGGAAACCATTTGTTTATTCAAATTAACTTTTATTTAACTGTACTCTGTAATATTTTGTCTCATTTTCGATTGGATCTCAAAGCTATAACAACAACAGATTTAAGTTATTTGTTCTTCTTCTCTTTTGGGATTCCCTAAATCTGAAATCTGAAATAAGCCAGGGTTGGATGTTAAAGATTTGTTTTTTAAGCCAAACTTAAAAGAAATAAAGTCAGGATTCTTGAAATATTTCATTTTTTGCAGAGAGAGAGTTATGTGCTGGTTTTGAAAATTAATTATTTTATTCTAACATGATTTAATAAATCGCTGAAAGATAATTAATAAGCTTTTGGGAAAAATAAGGGGGGAGAATAAAAAGGAAAGGGGAGAGTGAAAAGTTGAATTAAAAAAATAAATAATTTATTCAAAAAATTTAAATTAAAGAAGGAAGGAAGATAAGACTATAAGAGGAGGATTTAGTATAATTTTTAAGTCCCGAATCAAGGTATTGCAACCCCTTAGTTTTTAAGCAATTTAGCTTTGCAGAAAGCGTTCTCCTTTTAGTGTCCAAAAATGAATCTCAAGCAGTGATCATAAGTTAGTGAATCTATGCGGCACTGATGATACTTGAGATATATCTGATAATTTGTCCAATCAGATTGATTTTCAGGCATGATATTATCAAAAACATACAGACTGCTAATTTAAGAATAATGCTCAAATAGAGCTTCATGCATGTTTACAATTGAATAAGTATAAGAATAAGAGAAAGAATGATATAAAGAAAGAACGAATAGAAAGATATTAGAAAGAAAGAATTTAAGAAAAAAAGAGGAAAGAATTCAAAATTTGAATAAAAAGAAATTCAAATTTAAAATAAAAAATTATTAAAAAATCAATAAAATAAATTCAAATGTTAATAAAAAATAATTCAAAATTTATTGTAAAGTGCTTTTTAGCCTCCCAAAAGACAGATACTTTTGGTTTGTTTCTTAAAAAAAAATATCACTGACAAAGATTTTTCTTCTTCCTGTTTTAAACACCATGAGTTTAGTTCTAAGTGAAGGATATTCTTTTAAAAAATCCCTTATTCACAGAAAATCAACGATCTTCATTGCTAGTATTAAAAAGATGAAATATATGCTTTTTGAGAGCTAATCAAAGAGAAAATAAAGATCAATAAAAAAATAGAGCACACAATACTTACTGGATAAAAACTTTTGAGTAAAAAAATATTCATAAAATGTAAAAATAATAAAGTTGTCTAAAAAAACCACAATAACATGAATAAACTGCAAAGAATGTTTATTTAAAAAAGTGGTGCTCAAATTTTTAAATTGAAGGAAGTTGAATTTAAACAAAGAAGGAGTTCGGTATTGAGAAACAAACATTTGTTGATTTATATTAAATAATTGTAATGAATTAATTATGTCTGCAAATTAGGTTTGAAACATCTTAAAGCGAATAATTATTAATCATATTATTATTTTTTTTTATGCTTGATTTGGGTTACATTCACTCTAATTATAAAATCTACGAGTAAATTCACACCAAGATTAGAATGGATGAATTCAAACAAAATAATTGCGAATCACTCACTATTATGTCATCAATGATGATACACTATCGTAGAGTGCATCATTTTGATAGGAGTTATTTCAAAGGAATAGTGAAAAGTGAATGAAGTAATTTACAAACAAAATTATGCTAAAAATTATTAAGTTATGATGCATCCTTGGCTAAGTCGTGGTATTCTTATTCGGGGAGGTGCCAAAAAGTAAGTGGAAAAATAATAAATCCAAGAAAATTAATTAATAAATCAAAAACTAAAGAGAAAAACAAAAAAATAGCTCAAAATGTAAGAAAACATGAGAATTCGGGATAATAGTAGTAAACTCTACCATTAAGAAGAGTCTCACAACATGTCAAACTCAAACTAATCAGCTTTTTTATTGCAGCTGGAATCCTTCGCATCGCATCCTGCTGACCATTAAGACCATTAAAATGAGCATAGAGACAAAAGAGATTCGATTTTTAGCCAAGAGATTAATTGTGAGGAGGTTCTAATAGCTCCTCGAAGGGACTATGATAATTAATAGAAAATCTAATTTAATTATGCTAGCTTAGCAGTTGAGAAAGAGCGAGCGAGACAAGCTTTAAAAGGTATTAACGTGAAAATTGAGAAAAAAGGTGAAGATAAAAATCGTAAGGATATTACTAATTTCTAAGTACTTGTCAGAGACAGATTCAACAAAACACTGTTTAAAAAGATTATTGGTGTGAGAAACTATGGTGAGTTGCCTGAAAGAATCTCCCATGAAATACCAATCGTCAGCTAATTCACAAAAATCACTTCTAAACATCTTTATGATTGCTTGAATATCCCATAAACGAAAATCCCCTTTAAAAAAGCATATTACCTTTAAATGACTGAAGAAGGAGAGTACCATGGCACACTCTCCTCCAATAAGAGACTTCAAGGATTTGGGATTCTCTGCTATTTCAATAATAACATCTATCGAGGAGGGTTTGAACATGGTATGAGATAAAACAAAGGGATATTGACTTGGGCAGATGGCAGTGAATATGATGGAATGTGGGTAGAAGATAAAATGGAAGGACTAGGTACTTATAAGTGGAATGATGGAAGAGAATACAAAGGAATGTTCAAGGATAACATGATGCACGGGAAAGGAGAACTCAAATAAAAAAATGGTATTGTAATGAGAGGTACTTGGGAAAAGGGAGTTTTAGATAGTAAGGCGGAGTTTACAGTGGAGAATAATGATAAATGCATATATACTGCGAGAGTAGCATCTTCAACCTCAGCAGCAACATGGAATCAATCTAAACCAGCAGCGCATTATAGTCAATCTGCAAGATGAAGGATGATAGACAACTAACAAGCATTTTAAATACTCACCCATTTCTATTTACTACTTTATTTTCTCAACTAGTTTTTTACGTTAACTTATTTCGATTTGCGAATGAGAGTTTTTATGATACGTAATTTCGTAATTTCCACTAGGAAAACGATATAATTAATTTTTTGGGGAGACATTCAAAGTCACTGAAGGGTTATGATGTGCGCAATCGAAGAGAGGGAAAAATGAGATTACATAATTAGAACAAGAAAACAGAAAGAGGGAAATTTTTTTTTAAATTAATTACAATTTTGGGGAAGGGAAGTAAACGAGGATAAAAGCTAAAGAAAACAAGCCAAAGAAGAGGAAAAGCAAAATAGCAGATAGATTAACACTGTATAAATATGATTTCTCAAAAAATCAAGCATAAAATAACTTGATAGTAAGAAAATAAATATTTTTAAAAGCAGATTTAGGTGGTTGCTAAATCATGAATAAGTTCATTTTGGCAAGAAACAATACCTTGAATAGTGATATCTAATGTTGAATATGCTCTGTTTGATTTACCAGAAAATATTCATGCTTGACATATGATTTGTTCTCTTTACAAAAAAATGTAAATGACAATTTTATATTTCCATTGATAATATCACAAATTGGAGTCAATTCAGCATGGTTTTGGAATAATCTGAAGCCTGCTACTTTTGTGTTGCTAGTTAGGACTTCTGTTTTTAGAAATAGGTTTTCAAAAAGCATATTGTCATTTTCCTTCTTTTTTTCGAATATCACAGTTAAATATCAATATTTCTTACTCCTGAAGAATGTGATTACAAATCTACGGAGATATTTATCAAACTTAATAGCATTTTTAATTGGAAATGGAATTTATTTCTTTTAAATTTTGGCAGCTACATGAAACTTTTTTCAAATAACATCTTTGAAGAAATAATGCTAAAAAGATAAATACGGTAGATTCTGGAAATCTTATTTTAAAACTGAAATGAACATACAAGTTGAAGTATTTTAATCTACTTTATTTGCAGCAGTTATAATAAATTAAGCCCATTTTTTGTCATATTTTAATGGATTAATCTAATAGATATTACAAACCAGCTAATAACTCAATACACAGAAAAAAATAGCAGAACCCAAATAAAAATGTAAAAGGATTTTTGACCTATTTTTGCTTAGTTAAGAATCCTTGAATAATAGGAATAAAACACTAGAATAGAAGAATCGTTTACCATAATTAACTGTAAAGAAAGAAAGAATTGTGATTGGAATACTGGTTTTAGTGAATGTTGTTCATATTATTAAAATCCCAAGAAAAACTGAAAATATCTAAAATAACAATAATTCAAGCAATATTTTTAAAAAGACGAATGGAACTTAACCTTTACAAATTATTCTAGTTTGTTATTATTTTAATATATTATTATCTCTTGTTTTGAATAGAAAACCCTTCATTCAGTATTTCTTTTACCTTTAAATTGATTAACTACTTGTAAGTATTGGTTATTTTGCTAGTTTTAATTAAAAAAATGTTTCAATTTAGCTCTTTTTTTTTTTTTTTCAGAAAAAAACGATATTATAAAAAATCAATAGACCCTTAAAGTTAACTTGCATGAATCACAATTTTTGAGGAATATTCACCAACAACCAAACCAATTTGTTGAAAATAATTCCAAATTTAATTTTACATAAATCTATTTAACAAAGAATAGTTATAAACCTATGATTTTCTCTTGAAAGAAGCAGTCTAAAAGTGTGATTCTAAGCTAGTAATCAAAATAACATGAAATAAATTGAAATTTCCTTGAAGGAAAAATAAAATTTATTGCTTATTGACACTCAAAAACACAATGAAATATTAAGATATTAGCAAATTAATAAATTACAAAAAAATGATCCAATTGAATTCAAAATATTATTGATAAAATAAAGGCAGTTTGAAATGCGAAACAAAAACGAGTGGTAGTGTAAAAAATACTAGGACACTGCAACATAAAACGAGTGGTATAAAATCATAAACATAACCAACGGAGAATCTATCAATGAAGTGTTTTAGATTTGATTTCTTTGTGTTCTTTCTAGCAGAACAACAGTAGAGGTTATTAATATGAAAAAAACTAAAGAAATTATTTGAGAAATGATAGATAGATACTCCAAGTGAGAATCAAAAGAAATTTTACATCAAAAGCTCAAAGACGAAAAACAAAATAAAGCAAACAACAGGCACACATAAACACACACACACAAAAACATGAGCTCAGAAGAAACAAGAAAAAACCATTTGTGCATAGCTTGCGGACAATCAATAGATCCCAGAGATCTAGCGTCTATGCAATGTGGCCATCCATTTCATTATCAGTGCTTACAAATTTCGCTAGGAAACTAAATCAATAAGAAAGAGTATCCTCTTTGCTGCCCGATTCCTTAATGCTTCGTGGAGCCAAGTATGTATTTCATGAGTGTAGTTCTAGAAGAACCAGCTTTTCAAGATTACCTCCAGCTTGAAAAGAACAGTGTCTAAGCATTCGAGACTGTAAGACAAAATGGGGAAATAAAAAAAGGAAGAAATAAGATAGTTTAGAGATCTTTTTGGGAAAATACATTTGAGGAAATATTTAAATATGTGATTATGTTTGGATTAATACTGTTTTGTTGTAATAGTATGAATGTCCATCTTACGATTAAAGCTTTCTTGCATTTCAAACGAACAAAACACATAAATGTTTGAAGTGCTACAAAGTAATTTGTCTAGAATGCTCGTAGCTAGCTCATCCAAATAAGCCATGCTCATCGAACGATCATGTAACACAAATCATTTAGTTATTCATAAGATTATTTCATAATTCATATTTTCCCTGACTCAACAAATAAGTCAATCTTTTTAACTTGGCTGATACTCTTTTATCCATGTACCCGTAGCTAATCATTTTAAAGATATTTGGTATTTTACTCTATTTTCGATAGAGGCAGTTTAAAAAAGACATATGAATTATTTTTATGTTATCGATAAGAAGGAACTGCATAAATAATTGATTTGAAAATAATCATCTTTGGGGAGGACTTTCTCAAAAGGATTGTAATTTGAGATTACTCATTTTTAATCTAAATTTTATTTTAATTTTTTTTTCAAAGGGAAAAAGAATGAAACAACAGCTAGCATAGCAAGTTATATAATAACAACAACAACAACAACCACTGATATCAACAACAACTCGTAGTCCGCCTAAAATAATATCTCAGCCTTAAACTTAACAAGATTCTTCCCATTCTCGAAAACATTCACAGACATAACTTTAATAACCATAGTAATCTTCTTTCACTAGTGCATAGTTGATCTAGCCGTTGAATTCCTTTTTTTTGAAGAATCAGAATTAATAGTAACAAGAACAATAATATAATCCATAACAACAAAAGCAATAATATTCCACCCTTTAAATATAACAATCAAAGCAACTACAACAATAGCAATAACATGTCTTAAAAGAATACTAGCAACACTAATAATCAGCTTAAACCACTAGAAAACCTTCACCAAGAAGAAATTCAATCGTATCTTCAAATGAAGAACCAAAGATTGTCTCTGTAAGATAACTTTCTCAGAAGAGAAATGACTCTACTAGTGGTGATCGCACACCAAATCAAGCAGTCCATCAAAAATAACTTGAATAATCCCGACTAAATATCATAGCGTAACATGCAATAGGAACTATTGTGAAAAAGCAACCACAAATAGGAGTAGCACAATAAATTTAACGAAAATTCTCCTCAACTGTAGCTCCTTCTCCAACATCAGCATAGTTCACTCATAAAAAGAACAGCTTATCGCAAGTTCCAGGGTCTTACGATTACAATAATTTTGTAGCATCTCCTAATAAGGAGTCTAATTTCAGCACAACAGCTGCGAATTAATCATAAATTGTGTCTGCATCAACAGCACCTATAAATAAATCAGCTAAAACAAGTCGTAAATCCTTCGACAGAGGAGATGCTCCTTTTCTGCAAGGGACTTCAGAAGATATTAATAAAATCTTATCCTAAACAGCTGCGTTGATGAAACTACAACCAAATGTACTTTTGGCGAGGAAGAATGCTTGCTGAGAGAGATTGAGATGATTTATTTTCTGAAAAGGTTTATTTTTATTTTTTTCTTCTTCTTTCGCTTTTTTTGTCTCACCCTATATTTTCAATACTAAAATGTTAACTTAATTTCTTCGTTGTACAGTAAATTAACTCATAAAATCTTTAGGATTTTAATACAATAAAAGTAAATTTGCAACAATAGTGTGGTCAAATCAGCTGAAAATACTTTGTTGAATTTGTTGAAGGAGTTCTCTTAATGATTTTAAACTTTTGGTTTGAATGATTTCTTTTTTTTTTTATGCATTTTTCTGACTACTTTTTTTGAAGAAAGAATCAAAAAAGAAATGTTTTGTAATTGAGACTTGATGTATTACTATTACGTTTAGTGTATTTTTATACTTTGAATAGGATATTTATGCTCTCTAACGAGTAAATTATACTCTTGAGAATGCCATTTAATATTAAAAATTTACTTGCTTTTTATTTATTTCATCGAAACAAAAAACACAAAACAAAAAATAACAGCAACTGAAAAATCTCAAAAGATATTATTCTTACAAATGAACAACTCATATCTTTCTTCCTCCAGCTTCTCTTACAACAATTAGCGACCCGTTACAAGTTCTGATGCTTATTAGAGACTATCCAATCTCTCTATCTCTTCGAATATTCCATGTTCCTCCAGTGGTATCTTAAATCCTTCATATTCTGGTTTGAAAGGAAGTAGCAGTAGTAGTTTTATGCATAACTTTGAAAGCAATAACAGTAATGCCAGTAGAATACTTGCTTAAAAAGCGGCGATGCAGTAAGTATGGCTAGCATATCTCAGAATGGATCCTATGAATTGCATTCTTGAGCCTAAATAAGGTAATATAGGCGGACTTTATCTTGGCAACATTGACGCCGCATAGAATATTGAGTTGCTGAAGAAACATAACATTGGCGCGGTTCTTACAGTGGCTGCCAGGACTGGCTTAACATATCAGAAACACTAAGTCCACGCTCATGAAGTTATCAAAGCAGACGACGTAGAATCATTTGATTTGAGTATATACTTCTCAAAAATCACATAATTCATCGAAGAGCATCTAAAACACACGAATGTTCTAGTTCACTGTTTCGCAGGTGTTTCTCGATCAGCAACAGCAGTCATCGCATATCTCATGAAATGTTGCGGACTGTCTTTCGATGAAGCGTTGTAGCTTTGCAAAATCAAACGAAAGGTGACTAATCCAAATCCCGGATTTGTCCGTTAGTTGCTATTTTTCGAGAATTCTCTTGGAAAAAATCAGCAAAAAGGATCAAGATAGGAATGGCAGATAGATAGAAAACATTCATATGAAAAAGAAGATTACATTAAAGAAGAAGCATCGTATATGAGAGATCATTCATATCAAGATGGATATTTGAATCAGAGATCAGATCAGCGTTTAAAAGATAACTCATATCAAAAAATAGATTACAGCAATACACGAGGAGACATATTTGAGAAAAAACACGATTCTCAGAAATAAAGTCAATATAAATATGACAAAAACGAGAAAGAATATAGTTTTAATGAGTCAAATTATGGCACAAAGAGCGCCGCTAAGAGAAACAATGAAACACAGAAAATCTTCAACAAGACTTTCTCGTCTGGGATGACTGTCCCCGTGTATGATACGCTTGCACGAGACAAAAGAAAAACATTAGATGAAGAATATTAAGAATACTTGGATAGAACCAGAAATCATGAAAGTTATACATTTAAATCGAACCCTTCTGAGATCGAAAATGTCTTGAAATTTAGTAAAGATAATCAGACAGAACTGAGAAGAAGATCAGCTTCTAATAAGCCAAGCTCATAGAAGATTTATAAAGATGATAACTATGCGAATTAAGGACCTTTGAGATATAGCGATATCACAAGAGGCTACTCTACAACAGCAAAATCATCCAATGGTAGGAATTCAGAAAGTGTTAAGGATAATTTCAGTAAATCATTCATAAGTAACGAAGCAAGTCGAACATTTTCCAATGATTTCAGCAGCAAATATGATTACAAAAATGACATAGCTTCCAGGGATATTCCTAAGATTGGTTCTTCTGAAAGCAAGAGATATTATGCTACAAACGATTCAAAGAAACCTACTTATGATTATGTTCCCTACTACAAAAATCATACCATTGAGAATAGAGATAATAACAGAAAAATCACAGAAGTTTAATAAAATTAGAACAGCTATGATAATTTCGCTAATCCAACTAGATAGTCACAGTCAGCTTATCCAAGAGGTTATACTTCTTTATTATCGTCTCCTCTCCCAATGCAGTATCTTGCAGCAGCACGCAGTGAACAGCCAGTCTAGCAATCATACTCACCTTCATAACCATCTGGTATTTCAAAATACAACAACAACAATCTTTCAAACTCATCTTAGTTGTCAAAATATGAGTCTTTTTTCCCTTCTAATAAGAGAATATCAGAGTATCCTGCGACGTAACTGAGAAGTTCATTTAGTTCAAACTTCTATTCTCCTTATTCAACATTTGTTCCCTCTACCTCTTTCCGCTAGGCTTCAAGTTAACTCTCAGCATCACAATATTCATCAAAAAGAGGAATTTATTGAGAAAATCAGAAACCAGAAGAAGAATTTTCATGTTGTTTTTTAGAATATTAAATATCTTCAAAAATAAGACAAAACACAGGAAAAAAAGATATTTTTGTTGTTTTTGTATGTTTGGATTATTCATTTTTCACAGTTTTGTTGTATGCACTTGCTCTAAAACAACGTCTAACATCCGTTATTTTGTTGCTTTTTTATTTTATGGGGCTTCAGAGTGTAAGAAAACCTTAAATAAGGCAGTATTAACTTATTTTTTTAAAAGAAAAATGAATCAATGCTGTTTATTCAAGAACTTTTAGGTACCTCCCAAGATTTGATAAAAATTAATCTCTTTTTGTTTAAAATTTAAAACCAATAATATTTTAAGTTGTTTCAATTTGTTTTTTGTGTGAAAAATGATTCAATATTTTCTATAGCCATTTCAGAAATCGTTTGTATTGTTTTTATAATATGTATGAGAGGTAAGTTAGTCCATTCTAAAATTGTTTATGCCTTCAGAATGCTGGAACTCCTTCTTCTCCCTTATAGTCTTTGGCGAAAGAATATGTGAAATATCCGATGACAACGAGTGCAGCGAGCAATAAAGGAATGCCTATTTCCTTTCTGTAAAATAGCCATGCTATGCTGATTGTCAAGATAGACAAGGGAATTGCTATCAGGAATCCTACTAACCCACAGATGAATTCTCCTAAGCTACCTAGAAACCTTCCTACTAACGGGAACCAGTAAAGGAAAGTGTAAACAGGAGAGAGCATGAAGTACACACCAAACATGAAGCAACAGAACCCAGCTAATCTCATCAGCCATGTTTTTAATTCATACATTGAGAGCTTCTCTTAGAAGATTTATTGCTTAGTAGCTGTCTCTTCTTTGACCCAATTGATCTCGCTGATGGGTGCATTGATTGCCTCACAGGCTTTGCAGATAAGACTACAGCAGACACAGCAACCACCATCTTGCAATTCTACTGAGTCGATGTTAGGAATCTTCTCTCCTTCTTACTCAGGTATGAATGTCTCAATGCAGTCAACTGATTAGCTTCCAATCACAGTGATAGCACCACAAGGAGTTCTGTTGAAGATAACACGGAAATCACCAGGTGATTCTCTGTGCTAATCCTTCTTGAAGTACAGGTAATTTCCTTGGATGTTGACAGTTTTTGCTCCAAAAATGTTCCCGCTGAAGTTATTTTGTTAATTGGCTCCTTGAGGTGTTGAAATTACCCCTTAGTTGTTGATAAAGTTGCTGTTAGAGTCTTGATTGTTGCTGTTGATGTCTTTGGCATTATTTTGTGCTATCAAGTTTTGCGAGCTGTCATTAGTGTTACTGTCGCTAAGTGGATTAGGAACAGAATCACAGCCTGGTGGAGGAGGAGGTGC
>Ga0302271_10001318_pt1 | contig 24052 bp, 17 predicted proteins | sample III_Bog_N1_1_FD_198767 | JGI IMG/M metagenome (GOLD analysis project Ga0302271, IMG submission 198767) | Peat permafrost microbial communities from Stordalen Mire near Abisko, Sweden - III_Bog_N1_1 | ecosystem: Environmental > Terrestrial > Soil > Wetlands > Peat | place: Sweden: Abisko... | reverse complement strand
TTAGATATTAATTGCGCAATCTGTGGGGAGAAACTAGAATAAAGAAGAATTGTGAAATTAATATTAATACCTTTAATTTTTTTGATATTTCCTTCGATGAAAGAGAGTGAGAGGCTGAGCTTAAAAGTAAAAATAAAGATTAGTTATTCATTTTCTTTTAATGATTCCTATCTCAGACTCTAATATTGACAACTCTTGAATAGTGGGTAAAATAACTCTAAATATCCCCAGATGATTGATTAACATTCTCATTTAAAGAATCAATAATAGTAAGAAAGTGACTTCTTCAAAAATACTAAATAATAAACTGAAAAGTCACTTTTTTCGTCAACAATAAATATCTATTCTTTGCTTATTTTTCCCCTATTTAAAGATTTGAAGGAGCGAAAGCTAGAGTAAAAAATAGCTGTGGGCAGGAATTATGTCTTCTATTTTATTAGGTTGAAAACTATTTGCATAACTTAGAATTCTCTTTTTTAATAAGTCATTTTATGTAGTTAGAAAGATTTAATAATTTGAAGTTTAACACTCAGGGAGCTAGCAAAACGCAATTAGGAATTCTCAAAGTTTCTTCTCTGATTTTTTTATTCGCAATTCCAAACAAGAATCATTCATTTTAACTTTCACATAGCATATCATGTAGAGCCAACTTCAAATAAGCGAATCAGTTGTGTTTAGAGGTCAAACTTCAAATCTTCTTCTAATAACTTAAGACGTCAACCCAACAAAGGTGATCTAAATCCAGCTATCCTAGGAAAAAATGCGCAATGATAAAATAGATTTAGATATGCAGTGCGTCCTCTTGAACGAACTAGGATAAATGGAAGATGCTGTGTCCAAAAATCAACGCCAATTGAAGAACAAAGCTATCATCTTATCTAAAGACATGGGTACTGGATCTTATTCTTCTGAAACCCTCAGCATAATCTTGCAAGATTTACCATTCGAAATAAAATACCTAGCTGTTTTAGATTGCTCTTTCAAAGGCTAACCCTTCAAATTCATTGAAACCAACAAAATTCTTGTTACCCAGCAAAGCAAACTTCTTTAATCCTAACAATTCAGCGGAAACACCGTAGGAAAAAGTAGGTCTTCAATGCCTTGCCTGTTCCAGAGGTAATTCGATGGGAAGTGGACTTTCACAATCATCGAAGAAACTGGTGAAGGTTAGAATTTCAAAGAATGTGAAGATCTTATCAAGAAAGGACTCATCAAAGGTGGTTTCGATGAAGTGCTTTTTTTAAACTGCAAGAAATGGGAAGGTAACAAATAATTTGCTCTTTCCAAGTCCTAAGCTCTGCCAATTCCAGATGCCTTATAAATCGTTTCCGTGGGGCTTGGATGGAAGACTCTTTGCGATGTAGATTGTTCTGTTTTATTGTTTGATGACACCCAGAAATTCATCGAAAATGTGTTCTTCGGCAATCTAACGAATTCCAATGGATCAGTGGTCCACCATGGGGATAGTATAACTGGTAAAGGAGAAGGTGATGTCGAAATCATTACAATTAACTTGCAAAAACTCCCAAATAATGTGAAAACAATCTGGGCTGTGATTACAATAGAATTAGGATTATCATTTAAAGACGTGTCTGGTGCATTCTGCAGATTATTCTCACAAGAATCCAAAAAACAGTTCTGCATTTTTAACTTATCAGAGTAGCGTCCTGACAAGAAATGCAATGGAAATATTATGTGCTGCATAACTCGCTGCAAAGACTCTCAGTGGACTGTCTCCCCTAAAGGATATTTCACAACAAACACCACAATGGCTAAGGATCTCATCCCTATCATCCAAGAAATCTAATAAAATAAATTCACAAACGTGATAATTGTCAAATAGAGTTCTCCAGATGTTCTAATAAATACATAGAATGAGGATAGCTGTTGCCTAGCCAACAACACTCCAAGGGAATTAGAATACTAAAATGAGTTTCAGATTGAAATCCAGTCAGCAATAGACCTTGATACTGAAGGGAGCAATCAGATCTTTACTCCATATGTTTCCTGCAAGCTAAACTAAAGAAAAATCCAAAAAACGAAAAGTATCTAGAATACATAGAATCCTAACTGGAACTTTAAATTTTTTGAGAAACTTACCCTTGGAGATATCATCTAGTTTAAAATCAAGAGCTAGAGATTATTAGGTGGGAATAAGTATCTAGGTACGTGCTTTTATGAAGTGAATCAAGAACTGTTTGAGGGAGGATCCTTGAAAGTTAGTTTACAAGCGATGAATAAAGAGAAATAAGTGACTGATTATTTATCAGGGGTGCTATTTGTTAAGTTTATGAAGGCAACAAGGAGATGAGCAACAAATCTAGGGCGTCTTGCTAAGCATATTATATTTTAAATTCCCGTTTTCAAGTGGTAAGAAGAGTAGGCAATATGGTTTTTAGGAGTAAAATTACAGGAAAAATTATATCAATACCTTTCTTAAATCCAAGTGTTTATATTTGATATTAAAATAAACAGATCCAACCTTTAAAGACAGAAAATTATCAATAATTCATAAAGTTAAAATCTATTAAAATTTACAAAAGTAAAAATTCATGATTTTATTATATTCTCAGCTTTTTAATTCTTCAAAGGGATAAAATAAGATAATAACTAATGATAGCACCATTAATAGCCAAAAAAAGCAGCTAAACTCAATTATTTAGATAGATAGATAAATAGTAAATAATAGAATATCAAGATTTTAGGAGGGGAATGAATGCTCTAGTGGATAGGGTGGATTGCTTAATATCAAAAGTTGTTTGAATATTTGGACAAGAGGGGAGGGATAATTAAAGAGACTTATCAAAGTTTCTTCTATAATTTCTTAAAATATTTGCTATTCCAAATAATCATCATCAGTCAACTCCGCTCTACATTAAAAAAAGGCCCCTCAAATGTATCAATCCCTTGCCTTAAAAAACCCAGGTTCAAGTCTTCTTGTGGCTCAAGAAGTCAACCCAACATAGCTAATCTAAATCCAGCTGTCTTGGGAAGAACTTCCAAACGAAGAAATCGATTTAGACTTGTAATGTGTTCTCTTGAACGAACTCGGACAAATCGAAGATGTTGTATTCTACAATCAACGCGAATCGAAGAACAAATCAATCACGTTATCTGAAGACTCTACTGGTACTGAATCTAACTCTTCTGAAACCCTCAATATAACCTTGCAAGATTTATCATTCGACATAAAATACCTCGCTATTTTAGTATGCTCCTTCAAAGGTATGCCCTTGAGACAAATCGAAACCAATAATATTATTGTCACTCAGCAAGGCAAGCGTCTGTAATAATATCAATGCTGCGGAAACACAGGTACCGCAAAATCTTCAATGCCTTGCTTGCTTTCAAGGCAATTCGATGGGAAATGGAATTTCACAGTTGTCGAAGAAATCGGTGAAGGTAAAAACTTCGACGAATGTGAGGATCTTATCAAGAAAGGACTCGTTAAAGGTGGTTTCGATGAAGTACTTTTCACGGATTGCAAAAATTGGAAAGGCAACAAGCAGTTCGTGTTATCCAAGAACTAAGCACTTCCAATCCCAGATTCCTTGAAAGTCGTTTCCGTTGGGCTAGGCTGGGACACTAAGTGCGACGTTGATTCCTCCGTTTTACTGTTCGATAGCTCTCAGAAATGCGTGGACAATATATTCTTCGGGAATAAACAGAATTCCAATGGATCAGTTATTCATCACGGGGATAATCTAACAGGCGAAGGCGAAGGGGACGACGAAACCATCACGATTGACTTGCAGAAGCTCCCAAATAATGTGAAAACAATCTGGGCTGTAATGACAATATACAGCCAAGGATTTTCATTTAAAGACGTGTCTGGTGCATTCTGCAGACTATTTTCACAGGATTCTAAAAAAGAGTTCTGCGTTTTCAACTTATCAGCGCAGAGTCCTGATAAGATATGCAATGGAAACATCATGTGCTGCATAACTTGCTGCAAGGATTCCCGATGGACTGTCTCCCCTAAAGGATTTTTCACAAGAAGCACCACGATGTCTCGTGATCTCATCCCTATCATCCAAGAAATCTAATCTAATATCTTTACAAAGGTCATAATCGTTCCACAAAGTTCTTCAGCTGTACGAGTAAACGAAGGAGGCATCCAAAGAAGTTAATCGGAAGGGAAGAATCCTTAGCTTAAACCTTTCAATCCAAATGAATTTTTGGTTTATTAAAACGACATCCAGATTGAAATTTAGTCTGCAAATGGTCTTGGCAAAGTCGGAAACAAAGAATCCTTCAATGCGTATATTTCTTGCAAGCTCAACAATAAAAAAATTAAAAAAACTAACGTCATCAAGGACACACAGAATCCTGTTTGGAACTTCAAGTTCAAAGAGAAATTGACCTTTGGAGATGCGATCGAGTTTATAATAAAAAGTAAGCGATTCTTAGTTGGGAATAAATATCTAGGTGCATGCTTTTACGATGTGAATCAAGAACTGTTCGAGAAAGGATTCTTGGAAGTTTAGCTCCAAGTGAGAAATAAAGATAAACAAATAACTCCAGAATTTTCAGGCACTCTCATTGTTAGGTTTGCTAATGCAGCAAAAAGCTGAAAGAGAGAGATATAGAAAGATGTTTGGAGTAATTCAAATAGTAATATGGCTTTACAGTGAAATAAAGGTATAGAAAGCGTGAGAGAGATACATTTGAGATATTAAATAACTAAATCTCTCGATATTTCTAGTTCTTCTTTGTGGAATGTTCTTTTTTTAATGTGTTCGTGTTTTAAAAAAAATAAAGTTAATAAGAAATCAATTATTTATCTATTTTTTGTGTTTTTGAATACCTTATTGTAAAATATCTTCTTTTGATAATTAAACACTCAATTCATTCTTATCTCCTTCCTTAATTACCCCTCTCACAATCAACTTGAAATAAGCAAATCAACTACTTAAACATATCTTTTTTTTTCTCAATGAACACATTCCAGTCATTTTCTAGGATCTTCTGCGCCCATAAAACACAGCTCCTCTCCATTTCTCAGACCTATTCCTTCGCTAGCATCCCAAAGAAATCTGCTTCATTGATCATTGCTCGCTAGAATGGATCAAATAAAGGAAATCTCTTTGACTATGATGTGTTTTTCTTGAAACGTCCCAGCACAGGATCCTTTTCAGATGTGCATGCCTTTCCAGGAGGGTAACTAGAAGATGAAGACTCTCATTATCCTTCCTAATAGCCTTCAGGAAGACCAGGAGATTCTAATTCTCATTTTTTGAACTGCGCCTTGAGAGAAACCTTCGAAGAAACTGGATTTTTCTTCACAAAGCATTAAATCTCAAATGATGATGCTAAATGCACTGCAAGGCAACTCAACTGGGATGATCATATTTGTTTCTATGAGTTATCAACGTACCTACCAGCTGAGTTCTCTAGTGATAAGATTCTACCTTTCCTTAGGTTGATAACAGTTCCTGCGATTAAGACAAGATATGATTGCTATTTTTATCTCTTAGCCGCAAGTGAACTCAACACCCTCAATTGGAATAAATACATAAATACAAAGGAAGATAAGTTTCTTCGTGATACAGAGGATATTCTCATTAATGAGGATGAATCGGTTGCATATGAATGGATGAATCCATTAGCATGCCTGGAGAGGAGTTTCAAAGGAGAAATACAACTCGCAGCACCATAATTCATGCTTCTGAACATTATGTCTTCATTTTTTAAGCTGGCAGATCTCACAGGTTTTCTAAGCTCGTAGGCTGTCCCTGCAGCGAACGGGGATCTAAATAAAGAAAAAGAAGATATTCTCTCTTCTGATCCATATTTCTTTCCTTATTTGATTGGGCTTCAAAGTACTAGCAAGATCAACCCATAGTTAGCAAAGTAATACCCTTTCACAGCATTAATGGGAGGGGATGTTAAATATCAGCTAAAGAAGATCCTAGATTAAGAGGAGGACATACAATTGAAGACAGAATTAACTGATAAAGTTGGAGGTTTGAACTTAACAGAATAAGCTAGAAATCGTGTGTATTTCAAAGATCCAAAGAGACTTTTCGGGGATGAATATGAAGTTGAGATAAACTGCAGTTAACGATCACCGTTCGTGCATCTAAAATCATATTAATAGTTGAAAGATCTCATAGCAAAGAACTAATGAAGATGAATAGAAGAAGAAGGAAGTACATGAAGTAGTTTGAAAGAGAAACAAAACACAACAAAAGTTTATATTCATTTTTCAATAATGAGCTTCATTTTCCTTAATTTTGTTAATTCTTAAAAACATATTTAATATCTTACAATGCATACGCTAGAAATAGTTGAAAATCAAGTTAATAGAAGTTAATAATAGGTAGTGTATTATTACAATATTTATTTCAGTGAATTATTGTGTGATAGAAAATGTCACTTTATCATGATTATGTGTGAATTCTAATTTATCTTAAGATTCACATTTCATGTAAGTCATAAAGTACTATTCTTGGGTTAACCATTTGATACTCCGCAACGACTTTAAGAAACCCATGGATTTAGAGAACTTACGGAATAATTGTGTTCTACATTTTCTTGATATCATATGTGGAATACATTTATTAGAAAGGTAGCAACGCTAGGGTTCGATTTAGATAGATTTCTTAAATGTTCAAATTGAGATACCCAGTGCTGAGAAAGAATTAAAGCGGGATATCAACTGCAGTGGATAAATATGATTTCAAATTGGGTAAGGTTACACAGCGCTCCACAACGAATGCAAAGGAATTCACAAGAATGCCATATTATTCCACACGAATAAGGTTGTCGTATCCTTTGAAATTCTTGTAAAGCGCTTCAAGGAGAGCATAAGACTCATCGAGGCTGAACTGTTCTTGTAGTTGATTTTCTGTGTCTAATTTTTCTAATTCCAAGGATTAGTTATTCTCCATTGGATTGTATGTTTTGTTATCTTTGTTTTTTTATTTTTTCTAAGATGTTTTCCTAGGTTTTGAGTTGTGCACAATGATCTAGTCAAATCGCTTGTTCTCAAGAAGAAAAGGAAGTAACTCTTTCTTCGATTAGAATCGTTTGCATATTATTAGAGAGGTTTGTTTAACATCTTGACTGACAAAGTACAAATGAGGAGAGATCGAAGGAATGATCAATATCCCTGCGAATAGTGAAATCTTGTAGTTCTATGCGAAGAACATTAACACCAAGAGAATACTTAACTAGATCATCTTGCAGGTGAGGACTATCTTCGATATGGCTTTCTAGCTCAGTGGCCATGCGAGAAAGGAGTTTATTTGCTCTGAAGCTACGGAAGTGCAGAAGTAGCAGAAGTAATTCATACATGTCAGGCTTTCTGTTTGATACCCTCCATTTCGTTCATTCATGACATAAATCCCTATGGAAGCGGTCATTGTTGCTTAGGATCCCACACAGAAACCTGCCCAAAGTATTAATTCTGATTGAGAACTACTCCAAAAGTAAGCAAATATTATCTAGGACATGCTCAGAATGACTGAAATACAAAAGCTGAGTTTGAGACCGCTGTTCAAGGATTCTCTATTTTTTTGAAAAAAAATGAGAATTCCGGAGGATATTGCTAAAGCACAACTGAACATAGATGAGAATGTTAGGAGTTATTCGGATAAATAAGGAGATGGATCTTTGTTAGCAAGAAAAGGAAGGAGGATTAGATAAACAGCGAACATCTTCGTGAAGGTTATGAGATTATGGAGTTCTTTGGTGGATTAACAGTATGTGATGAACTGCATGGAAACGAGCTCGAAAAAAACCAAAACACTCTTGTTGAGGATGGACGATTTGAAGATGATGAATATGGATATGATTTTTTCCCAAGCTAGTAAGACAAATAGTGGGGGGCTCATGTAGGTCACTGCGGAGGCGAGGGTAAACCAAGTTACAAGTTAAGGTATTAGAGACTCTAAGATCCACTATGTTTAAGAGGGAAAACAACAAGGAGGAGGAGGAAGAGGAGGAGAAGACAGCATAAGGGGACAAAGATTTATAAATGATTGAGTGAGGGTATTTTGTGATTGTAAATGAAATTTCTTGATTCTGAAAGTATGCTAATCTTCTAATAAATTTTAACTAACTAGCCAATATGATATCCTCTGTTTTCCTACTGGGAAAGTATGAACATCTATTTACCAAATAGTCTTGGGTTTTTTTGGGGGATTTAGTAACTTTAAAAGAGGCAGCGGATTTGTAGGGAAGGAATAAGTGTCTATCTTTGATGGGTAAATTGAAAAAGATCCAATAAATCATTTAGGGATAGATAGAGAGGGAAAGAAAGAGAGAGAGATATATTCAAAGATAATAGACATCAAATAAGATATTTATAATAGTGATTTCTTGATATGTCAGGTGTAGAAGGAGAATAAGCTGCATAGATAATTGCAGATCCATAAGAAATACCAGCTGAGAATGATATCCAAGCAGGTGCAGGCCCTTAGAGATTCTTCTAAGCCAATAAGAAGAAAACAAAAGGAAATAACTAAGACCGTCGTCGATAGGAAGATGAAGAGATCTAAGAACAATAGCAAGATATGGTGAAAGGCTCACTTTTTGGATAGAAATTCATCCCACCCGATGAGCTCAAAGGAAATGATGAAGCGAAGTACAAACTCAGCAACTGGTGGGCGGTGCTTCAAAGTCTCAAACTCAGTCCTTATAAAGTACCTCCTTTTTTTGATACCAACAATAATACAATTATTTACATATAAATCACTAATAATTAAATCTTCGGTTTATTATCTTTTTCAATAGGAGCGTGTTGATTTATTTGAGCGCGCACTCAAGTTCGTGCCTTCCCTGCGTATATGGGAAACGTATCTTGATGAAACGCTCGAGCGTGTGGAGAAGAAATGTATTCTTTCCACGAGATTTCATAAAGTCAACGATCTTTTCGAAAGAGCTATCAACAGCATTGCCTTACTGACTTCGTCACATGTAAGAAGCAATCCCCTCCTCCTATTCGTCTTTATGCTGAACATTTCTTTAAATTTCCCCCCTTTTAGGACCTATCGATGTGGTTGAAGTATGCAAAATTCCTAATCAAACAAGGGCTAATCACCAAGACCCGTTAGGTTTTCGATCAAGCGCTAAGATGCGTGAAAGTTTAAGAATAAGAGAAAATATGGACAGTGTACTGTGAATGGGCGTTAGAATGTGGTTGCATGCCGACAACGAAGGCAGTGATAAATAGGTACATACAAATCGATGAAGACTACAAGGAGAAGTTTGGATATTATTTACTGGATCACTCGGAGTACAATGAAGCTGCGAGAGTGCTGTATGAAATAATTTAAGATGAGAGATTCGTCAGCAAGGAAGGGAGAACAAAGTTTGAAATTTATATGGAATTATGCAATCTAATCATTGAACATCATGAAGATATTGTAAGAGAAGAGAAAAATAAGGGGAATTCTTTAAAAATTTTGATTATTATTTTATTTTTAAGGAAACAGTTGATAAAGAGTCGATTATTCGAGATGGTATCAAGAGATACACCGATGAAGTAGGTAATCTCTGGGTGAAACTGGCAGATTACTTCACTAGAATCGGAGATTTCGATAGGGCTCGAGAAGTTTTCGAAGAAGCTCTTGGGAAAGTGCAGACTTCAAGAGACTTTGGAATTGTGTTTAACGCGTACAGTAAGCTAGAGGAAGAACTCGTGAATGTACTAGCACTCCAAGAAGACGAGGGAGAGGAAGATATGCGTCATGAACTCACTGTAAGAAATAGAGAGAGAGAGACATGGGCTTTGTAGCGAGAGAAATTGTATTTTCTTGAGGATTGTTTATTTATGATTTTATCCTCATACCCAACTAAACAGGAAGAAGAACAGCAAGATCTAGACGACTAAGTGATTCGCCTAGAGACTCTGCTTGATCGTAGAAAAATTCTCCACAATGACTGCTTGCTGCGAATGAATCCAAATTGTGTTAAAACCTGGATGCAGCGAATCAAAATCTTCTAAGATATCGTTGCCGCCGATCCAGACTAAACCACTGAATTAGAGAAGGTATTCGGCTAGGCTGCGAATTAAATATCTCCTTAATTAGCTGATAACGGATCCTTCGTGGATATTTGGAATGCCTATGGGTTATTTTATGTCGAAATGGAGGATTTCTAAAACGCCAATAGAACTTATTCCTTGGCTACATTCGTGGATTTCAAAACAATAGATGAATAAACAAACATATGGAAACTATGGGTGGAGATGCTGTTGATTAATCACTACTCGAAAGACGCCTTGACTGTAGCTAAACAAGCACTTTTTGGGAAGAGAACTCCTGAAATTGATAAGAAAACACATGCTAATGTGTAGCTCTGGGAGTTGTATATTGATTTGGAGAATAATCTAGGGACGTTTGAGACATAACGAACAGCATATTAAAGAATGCTCGATTTGAAGGTCATAACTCCATTTGTGCTGCTGAATTATACACAGCTATTAGAAGATAACAGATATTTCGAGGATTCGTTTAAAGTTTTTGAAGCGGGAATTTAGATCTTCACTTTCCCAAGTTTATATGAAATATGGCTCACATATCTAACAAAGTTCGTGGAAAGGTACGAAGGAACGAAGCTAGAAAGGGCTAGAGGGCTTTTTGAGAAAGTACTCGTCGTCACACCGAAGAAAGTAACGAATATTTGTGAAAGGTTATTATTTTAATTTGCCTTTTTATTTTAGAAAGCGAAGGTTTTCTATTTTATGTACGCTGATTATGAGGAGAAGTACGGACTGTTGAATCACATGTTTGAGATCTACGATAGAATGGTAGCTAACGTCTAAGAGTCCGATAAACTCGATGCTTACAATCTCTACATAGCTAAGGTTGCAGAGCATCTCGGTGTGACTAAAACAAGGCCGATTTTTGAGAACGCCTTGTAGAATTTCGAAGAAGAAGAAATGGTGCAATTAGGGTTGAGATTTGCAGCTTTGGAGAGAAAATTTGGAGAAATCGATAGGGCGAGAGCAATATTCATACATATTAGCTAGTTTGCTGATCCAAGAGGAGATGTGCTTAGATTGTGGAATGTAAGAGAAAGAAAAGAAGGAGAAAGAGGAGGAGGAGAATGGTGGGTTATTTTAGAAAATTAATCTTTTTTATTTGGAAGGTTTGGGAGGATTTCGAGAAGAATCATGGGAATATCGATACGTACAAGGAGTATATGAGAATAAAAAGAAGTGTGCTGTAGAGGTTTAGCATTCTTCCACCAGACGTGAAGAGAATCAAAGAAATGGTTGCAAACGGAGAGCTGTGAGGACTAATGTTATGAGGGTTTGTATGCATATTTCTCGATTATTGTGTTCATTCATTTAAAACAGATTATTTATCCATGATTCTTCTTTTGAATTAAGCACTTTGGTTTGGTTTTTTTAAATAATAAAACTGATTATTTCCTTGGGAGGCAGTGTGTTAAAGCCACAAGAGATAAAGAAACAGAGAAAGAGAATCCAATTAGCAGTGGAAATAATAAAAAATAACCAAAACAAATCTCTCTCATTCATTGCTTCCAAACTAAGAAACATGAGTGAACAAGAATAATTTTACTACAACGAAGACAACAACGAACAGCAATAAGATGACCAGGAGTTTGAGGAGTATTCTGGATAGCAATAGCAGCTTTAGTCTAATCAGCAAGGAGTCGAAGAACAATAGGAATAAGAACAAGGATAAATGTACAAAAATGAAGATCAAGATGGAGAAGAGCATGAAGATAACGAGGAGTATGAAGATGGAGGAGAAGAGCAAGAAGAAGAGGAAATTAAACACAATGATCAAAGCTAAGATGGGAGTAAATCTGAAGGAAATGGATTCTTGAATGGAGATTTTGAACCTCGTAAATGGTAATGGGCTCAACCTTTGATTGAAGGTGTACCTCCCTGTCCTCGTGGAGGGCATACTGCTACACTCTCTGGAGCAACAATAGTCATTTTCGGGGTATGAGCGAGAAATAACACAGAATTTAACCTTTATTTGAAATTCATGTTCAAGTTGATTTTTTCTTCATAATAGGATGATTTTCATGGTTTTTTGTGTTTTAATCAGGGTCATTATTATGCTGGCAAGACCAAGGGATATGTCTACCTGAACGACACCTACATTCTCGATGTTAACTCCAATAGATGGCATGTAATATATCTTCAGATTAATCTTATTGGCCATTTTTGTTTCTTAATTTTTCGTTTTTAACCTTATAACCCTTGCTTTTTAAGAAACCTAAAATCAGTGGTACCCCTCCAGCATCTAGATACAATCACTCTGCAATTCTAGCAGGCTCTCGTATTATCATCTTCGGTGGCAAAGGTGAAAAAGGAAAAGTTTATAGAGATCTTCATGCACTTGATCCCGTCACTACTACATGGTATCAAGGCCCTGAAGGCAGTGGGTCTCCTTCAGCTCGGTATTCCCATTCTGCTAACTTAGTCGGTGGCTCGAAGATGCTCATATTCGGAGGATGGAACGGACAAGAGTTCTTCAATGATCTATATCTCCTTGATCTTGAAGTTATGGCTTGGACGTAACCACCTTCTTCGGGTAAAAATAACAGACAAGCAGACAAATTAATGATTTTTTTGTAAACCCCTTTCATAGGTCCAGCTCCATCTCCTCGTCAGGGTCATACTGCAATTCAAGTCGGGAATAATTTAATCATTCAAGGTGGTTTTCATTTCGACGATGAGCAGCAAAGCGGCGCAGGATTCAAATAAGGAACTTAGCTGCGGAACTGCTATCTCAACGATCTTAGAATCCTCGACACAGACAACTTCATATGGGCGAGATTACGTGTGAGTGGAACACCTCCCTTACCACGATATGGACATACATCAAATATCTCTGGGCCAGATATTATATTCTTTGGAGGATGGTCACTTAATTCAGGAGCCAGAGGGTAAGAAAAAATCTAGAATCTTGCAAAATTTAACTTTATTATTTTTACACACCCAAACAACAGTGAGCAGAACTTCATTCCTCAAGAAAACATCGACTATTTCTTGATATTAAACACTGAGAGTATGTGTTGGGAGAAAGGCAAATTTGAGGGTACACCTCCATTGAATCGATATGGGCATACTTCTTCGTCAATCGGACCTCACATTCTCATTTTCGGTATGTTTTTCGTTTATTATCAGGATATTGTTTTTAAATGCTGTATTTTTAATAGGTGGCTGGGAGTTCAACAGAGCGACTAACGAAGTGGTGGTTCTGAGAGACATGGGTGGTGGAAATCCTAAGAATGCAAGTAAATAATGAAAATCACTACAGCACTTAAATTGCAGGAAAGGAATCTTCGAGTTATCAAAAATGATAAGGAAAAAAACAATGATAGCCAAACAAAAAAGAGATATTTTTTTAATATTGGTAGTGATTAGTCTTCTTTCATTGTGTGTGATGGTAGCTTTATAAGCTTGCTATTCAGTTTATTTGATTGCATTCACACACAAAGATAATTTATCCCTTTTGGTTTAGTTTTATTTTTTCTTATTATTTAATAATTAAATAGTAATATGATTAAAACATAGCACTTCTATTTCTCCTTCTTCTTGTTTAGTTATTTCTGTCTCATTGCTGTGGTTTCCCTTTTTCCTCCTTCTTTTGTATCTTCGCTGAGCTGCAATTCACTGATTCTAGCAAACTCAATGGATAAATGATTCCTTTATTTTCAAGATATCCTCCAAATTCTAGCAACTCTGATCCTCTCAGATATGGTGGTTTCTCTGATAATTCAATGAGTTCCTTGAGCGTGACCCATCGAGCTTCTTCGCTTTCCTTGTCGGGGATGTGTTTAAGCTTCTGTTTCTCATCAGCTGGCTCGGCGTAGAAGATTATTTTATAGCGAAAAATCGATTATCTCCCATGAGGCTAGGCTAATTGCTCTATTCTTAATATTCCTTTGATGATCACATCGATTCCTGCTTCTTCTTTTACTTCTCTGACTGCACTAGTGATGAAATCTTCAGGTGGATCAACTTTTCCTCCAGGAATCCACCAACCACGGTTTCTGTTCTCTTTGACAGCCAACCACTTTCCTTCTTTATTGCGGACAATCGTTAAAGATAGCCCTAACATTGGAAGAGCTTGAGATTGTTCCATGGTGTTATTAGATTCAGGTGTTTGGATGGTTTTCTCAGTGGTTTTCCTATTTGTATCTGAGAGTAATTTAGTGTTTTCACGCTGTTGTGTCTATCCCATTTCGTCTATATTATTACTATTATTCGGAATATTTTAACTCCACGAATCCACTGGTTTTCATTTAATTAAATGCTCGTGGTATCTTATTTACTGTTTCTATAGAAGTAAATGGTTGATCCTGTGTTGTTTTTTTTTTAGTTTTGTTTTTCCAAATTTATGAGAGCTTCATTAAGAAAATAAGAAGGATTTTATCTGAGCTTCTCTTACTCAGATAGTGTCACCCAGCGAGATTCTACAGATTTAAAATGAGGTTGAGTCTTTGATATTTGACTTTCATTGAAAATCTCAACATAGAAAATTATGCAGCATTTCAAATAGTATTTGGGTTTGCTTAAAATGAATGACTTAATTCTAAGGATATTGCATCATCTATCCCAGATTCTTCTTTTGTTTTTGCAACTTAATTTCTAAAATGCTTCTTTTGGAAAAATGAATATATAAATAAATAAAAATACACACATTTTCCCAAATTTTATGTTTGTCTTCATAGATATTAACTTTAAATCCAAGTATGCTTCCACTCATGACAGTAAAACCCTCTTATTAAAAGATCCTTTTTTAAAGATTAGAATTTTTAATACCATCATGTTCTCGATTTCTATTCAGCTTAATAATAAATCCCCTTTCCCTCCCCCCCCCCCCCCCCTCATTGGAGCTCTGGGTGTGCTCTTCAGCACAAAGGTTACAAAATTTCATGATACAACTCTAAAGATGTTCAATAACAGGAGGGGTATTTTCTATTAGCTTAAGAGTGGCACCATTTCATAAATGATTCTATCTGGCATCTACAACAATGGAGAAGATAAAATTAATTAATTGAATTTTCCAAAAAAAAGAGAGGATATTAACAGAAATATATATCTTAACTCCCAGATCTTTTTTTTTCAGGAATTTTAACGAATTATTTTTTTCTCCCCTCCAGTTCTGCTTGGTCTTAACTGCCAAAAGAAAATTTCCTTTAATTAATTTATAAGTCCCCATCTAAAATTTTTGTAATTGTATTTGTTTATGTTTTATCTGTGGGGATAAATTTGTAATTTGATTTTTAAATTTTAATGATTTGAATTTTTTTGTATTTTTGTTGTTTATTTTGTGTTTTTTTTTATCTGTTTTAACAGACATTCTTTTTTTTTTCTTTTTCTTATTCATTCATAAAATTCTTTTTAAAATCTCTTTCTTTTACTAAATTTTCATGCTATATTCATTTTGAAAAATATTTTCATGCTATATTCGTTTTGAAAAATGTATGAAAAGAGTAGAATAATTTCGCAAAATCAATTTATAAAATCTTAAAATTAGTTTAAAATTTATGATCTGCTCAATTTAGCCAAAAATAAAATGGGGGGGGGAGGTACTTTAAAATAGTCAACCTCAAAAGTTGTTTAAAAGTAGCCTTTAAAGTATCATTTTTAAACTAGTCCAGCAGTGGTGAGGGATCTAAGAGGGGACTAACTGGCTATTTAGATATTGCTGGTGAGAGGTTCTTTAGGTGTGTTTTGTTGTTTACAGTAGTTTAAGCCAGATCCTTATGTCTCGAGTTGGATACACTGCGAAAGATCCATGTTAACAAGTTAACCTCGAAAGGAAAAGGTTAATCTACTGAACAACTAGTCAAATTGGCTTGGAGGGATAGCCAATTTGTTATTGAAAAATGGGTCCACCTAAGAACTCTTCCAGCAATTTTTAGACGAAAAAAGGGACGACTATCCTTTGAACAATGTATATTTATAGTTTATTTGTGTTTCCTCTCACTCACTGCTGGATCATAGAGTATTTGCTCGTTAGCCTTCTTATCAATAAATCGCCTTGAAAGTTTCTTAAAATCGTAGTAGTATGCGTAAAATCGCGAAAATAGATCTTCTTCTTAATCTTAATAATAGAAGCAATTATGCTATATTGTTGTGATTGATCTTCTTCAGAGAGGCAAGAAGTGACCAGCTTCTGCGATATCGTCAGTAGAAAATTGAAGATTAATTTAGTAGTAGTAGTAATAATAATATAATTTGTCAATCTAGTTTTAAGTTTGTTAGAGAAGTTGGTAGAATTTCAGTTTCTTAACCAAGTATCATTTTTTTTGAAAGATTAGTTGACCGGCGGGACTCTAAATATAACTAACGTATTATATGAGATGTTTGCGCAGGCGGAGGAGATTTAGCAAGCTGACGAATTCCTACTAAACAGACCTATCCCTCCTGACGCAAAATCAAGAATTTATAATAGTATTATCATATTTTATATGCATCTTTCCCCTCATGCTGATGGTGACTTTGTATCTACTTTCGCTCCTAATTTGTTTGACCGAAAATACATTATTCAGGATTTCTAAGTGGTTCCCCACATTTAGATTGTTGTTAGAAAAAGTTAGAGATTAATAGGGTGATAGGGTGATCTGATGAAAAGGATGTGGGGAGGTTAGAAAGGGACTGTTAATGTTTCATTCTACCCAGAGATTTAAAATTCAAATAAGAATAAGGGATTGACTTATCTTTTCTATTAATGTTTCATTCTCCCCTTCTCCCCACATCGTAGCTGTTAATATTACCAGATTAAATAAATGGCTCTGCAAATATTATTCAATATAATTTTCAGTCTTTTTCATATTGCAAGTTGATGATGAGCAAATAGATAGAATTTTAAAAATATTATTAGATTCTGTATTTTTTTACATGAGAATAATTACATTCTAATTTGAGAAATAAAAAGGATTGTTTTAAATTCAAGGAATAATCATGTGATCCAAACAATTATGTTAGAAATTATTATGAAGCTCTAAAATGCTGTTGTTATTATTATTGTTGTTTCTTGTCGGGAGGAGGGAGGGAGGAAGATAAGGTGTAATACTCAAGGTGATTTAGATGAAAAAATTAATTCGCTTGATTTTTTTGTTTTGCTTCAGGAGTCTAGTAAATATTAGCATACACATTTTCACACACAATCACAGAGATAAATTGAATAATTCAATAATATAACTTCATCATTTGTCCTCTCTTTTTCCAGCCTTTCCTTCGCCATTATCATCCAAGAACTATTTTTCTAGCAGATTCCAAGGAGAATCTAACGATAGAGATAAAAAGGTAGACCTTATGAGCAGTTAGCAGTAGCAATAACTATAATAGAATTAGCAACGACAGAGCGAAGAAGAGCAGCAACAATTGTAGAGGAGTAAACAAATAAAAAACAATGAATTCAAATAAACAAAATTCACAACAACAATAATGAATTCCTGAATGAACTAATCAGCGCTCTTTTTCTTTTGCTATCTTAGATTCCAAGGAAGACGAGCTACGGAATACACTCAAGAAATGTCCACCAAAAGTCAATGGAGCTAAACTACCTGATGCATTTTCTAATATCAATCTTATTAAAAAACCCAAGTAAGCAGAGCACAGGAGAATTAAATATAATAACAAAATAAGTAAAATGATAATCATGACATTTATTGTAAATCTTTGCAGGAACTAGCCGTAGCTAGGGTAGCTCAATGGGAAGATAGCATAAATTGGGAAGTAGATCGATCCAATAAAGAATCTCGAGAACATGGTGGAATAGCAGGAATATAAAGTAGTGTAAAATCTCCTGCAGCCTATCAGTGTTGTAATGATACATCACAGATAATTAGAAATTTTGCAGTTTTTCATTATTTTACGTTTGTTTATTATCGCAGAACGAAGATCGTGCTGAGAAAGATGCATATGCATAGGAGCAGAGCTCTCGAAGAAATTAGATGCAATTGTAATCGCAGTAATAGCAATAACAATCAGCTGCTCACCTTCATCCGTTTAAATCCTTAAGCACTAACCACAATAGCAGTAATCTCAAGAATCCCTTAGCGCCATTGAAATCGTACATGATGAATATTCAGTAACTCTAGGAGAATCTAAAAGAGTAGATGTCTGATATTTCAAATTAGAAATTCTAGCTCTTCGATCCAGCCAAGCAAGGATAATAGTAATTGCAGCAGTAGCTAGCGTTACAGCAGCCTTCTAAGATCAAACTAGAAGAGATGATCACTCTAGGAGTCATGAAGGGGTCTAGATGTATTACAAAATATATTTTTAAAAAATGAATTTAAATTTTACCATATCATATTGTTATTCCTAAATTGACTCTTTTGTATTTGTTCTATGCTTGTTAGAATCAGGGACTGTCAAGAAAATGTTACACGCTCCAACACTTAAGCTCTATGCTGTCAAGGAAGAACCCGTTCCAAATAAGGAAGTGAGGATTGTCCTACGAGATTGGGCAGTATTCTGGTAGAATAAACTGCATTAAACAGGCAGACATGTAAAACTCTATGGGACTTTCTGGAATACTCCAGAAGGATGCGTATCCATCTTAACTGAGTTTATGAGTGCAAATAGCTTACAGGTAAGAGATAAGAAAACAAAAATGGCTGTCAATACGCACTTACATACATATGACTGATATGCTGTTAATTTTTCATAGAACCTGTTGGATAGCTGCAGTACTTTGCCGGAAGGTGTCATAAAGAGAATAACTCCAACAATTATTACTGCCTTGCAAGACATCCATAGTTTATCGCCGTAGTGCTTTGGGAGTCTCACACCAAGTTAAATACTCTTCAAGCCAGATGGATCACTCAAAGTAAGTGTTCACTCACAATCTTTAATTCATGTTTGTTAAATAATTTTTACCAATAGTCCAGTAACGTTCCCCTTTTCATGTTTTTCAATTCAGCTATCACTAGGTATAGCATACCGCACATGTCCACAACAAGCAGGTCAGTTCTTTAGTAGTGGAGTCATTCAGTAACCAAGAAGCATTGCTGAGAGAATGAGGTACAATAAAATTACAAATAATTATCAGACATTGATTTACCCATAAAATGTATTTAGCATTTTATTTTTAAAAATTTGAATTCTCTCTATAGCATATAAGATCCTGTAGCAATGAATAGCCCAAGTCCGAACATCACGAAAATCGCCAGCAATAATAACGGTTAAAATAGCTTGAGTGAATAGATTTCAAAGGCAGATGATGTGTTTAGACTAGGATTTCTTATCTTGACCTGTGCTGTGGGATCATTTGATATCTTGCAGCACTAAGGGATGCTTTTTGAATGTATTCAAGTTCTACTAGAGCAAGCGAACAAGACTGAGAGTAGTAGTAGTAATAGTAAAGGCTCAAATCCTATTGGATCTCCTTAGCTATGCTGCTTGTTGCATTCTGAATCGATCATCAATGAGATCATCACTCAAAAAATTAATTTACAATAATCACAATCTTAATCGTCTTCCAACTCCTAGTAGGCGCAATCGCCTAAGAGTTTCTTAAGTTTGAATGACTTATTAACACCTCAGAGATATTCCGAAGAATTCCTATCATTTTTATGTAATGCCTTGAAATTCAACTGGCAGAAACGAGCAACACTTTAGTAATTAAAATCACATCCCTTTTTATCATAACAAGATAATCCAGCTGCACCTTCATCATCATCCTCTAAGTCCTCCTCCAAGGGCATACCTATCTCCCTCCATGAGCTCTTGAAAATCAGCTCTTAATGGAGTCGTTCTGAATACCAACAACCTTTACCCTTGGAGCACTAAGGGCTTAGCGAACAACAACTAGATAGACTCTGCGATGCAATGCTGCTAGTGCTTCCAAACTGCTAGAAATGGTTCACAGCTACTAACTACATGGAGTACACTAAGCATATCAAGCACCTGCAAAAAGATTCTACATATCTTCGAGCACTCGCTAAAGATCTAGGCATCAATGCAGAGCTTGTATATGAGAAAATCACTTAAGTTTATCAGCACATACCATTTATATAATCATTGAAGATACAGTAGATTTAAGGAAAAGGGAATAGTAATAATAGCAATAATAACCAATAAATGTATTAGTTTAGTGATTCGAATAAGCAGTGAATGGCTTTTTGTTGTTATGAATGGATTCTAAGCATCTAGACTAAAGCAGCCCAACAACCAACATACGAAACCATTCTTAAACAAATATCCTAAAAATCCAACTGAATCCTAAAACGGAACTAACAATTCTTATTGATTATTTTGGAGCATATTAATGAAGCATATCTAGATTAATCTAGTTTTTTCTAGTTTTTTTATTTTTGAGTCTGAAATTGTGTGATTGCATGTGTGTGCTGTGATTCATTTTTTCTCTTTGTGTCTGTCAAGAAAATTCATTTTCACTAATAACTTTACATCATTTAGAGTTTTGATTAGTTGTAATCTCTTTTCAATGTTGTTTTCATTTTCTGATAAGGTTTTAAAGAGATAGAGAGAGAAATGGTTCACTTTTTTAACTGATCATCTAATACAATGAAATCAATCGAGTGTTCTTCTCTCTTTATTGTTGTTGTTGTTGTTTTTAGTATTTGTTTCATTCTCTCTTTTTCATAGTTTCATGAGCATTACAAGAGAAAGATAGAATTCAAGTAATGACATGAAAAATCAAAGTGAAATAAGAATTATTTTAGTTTGTTTCCTTCAAACCATGATTGTTTCTACTTAACTTGATAAAGTAGAAGACAATCAATCGCTTCATCGCATCTTAGCAAGCACTTAATCAGTATGGGATTCGTTGTTTATCGAAATTATTAGAACGGGCTTTTAAATATGAATGCTTTAAAAACTATGTGTGCGTTGTTCGGATGAGCGATGAAGGATTGGGTGATTGAAAAAGAGAGAGATAAGAACCTTCTTTTGTAAGGGAGGTTAAAGAGAGAAAAACAACAACAAGGGAACATACAATTCTCACTATTTTCTCAACGGGTTGCAAGATAAAATACAACAATTTCTCTGTTTGGCATGATTATTTTTACTAAGGTGTGAGCTTTGTTGGCTTATTCCATTCAGCAGAGGGAGAATGCGTTTGTTCGATAAAAACTGGCGAGTTTAGAGATCCTTGGATGGGAATAACAAAAGTTATGCATTAAAGTGCATGCTTTAGCATTCTCTCTGTTTGCTTGAAGGTGTGTCTTAAGCCATGTTCACAGAATCATACAGAGGATATTGATGTTTTAATTAATTAATTGATTTATTCCGCTGAATGAGGGGTGTTAATAAACGAAGAAGAAAACTATAGATAATTTGCGGGAAGGAATGTTAATCTAATTCTAACTGCTCTTTTGGGGATTCCTAAACCCAAACTACATAGATGATTTGCTAATAATTCAGATACTTTCAAGAGGAATAAAATATGATAATAGCAGATTCCAATAAAGAAACATCAATCCCTCCAACATTTAAGCTTGTTTCTTATTATTTCTTTTGCCCTTCATTCCTTTAAGATTTTATCTCATATCTTCGCTATGTTTAAGGAAGAAACAATATCAAACAAAGATACAAAGGTTTAACGGTAAATCAATTAATAATTTGATTCATCAAAGCTGATTTAATTATTGGGAGAAGAAGATGAGAAAATATTAAAAATTACAAATAAACCCCGCAAGATTTTAAGGGTAAATTCAATTAAAGCAGATTAACTGCTAGAAGTGCTATGAGATGGAATGATTGAGAGAGAGATAGAGAATGACGCGAATTGTAGCTAATCTTGCAAGATTCGCCATTATTTTCAAACAACTAAGTTCTCACTTTTAATGTCTCAATAATTTTGGAGCTGCATATGCAGTCTCTCCAAACGGCAAAATTGAGGAACAATTAAAGTGAGAGCAGGGAGATATGCTAATACCATAGCATAACTTTCATACGCAAACATACAACATATTTTAGTTTTTTAACGTAATTATCCCTTCTCTCTCAACATCTGCATCTTTCCTGCATATTCAATGTCTTCCTTATCAAAAAGGAAACCAATATCACCTTTGCAAAAATACCTTTATGTCATCTTTTGGATTTACATCCGAAAATGATCCGATATCTTCAAAATTCCTGTTTGAGACAACTCATTTCACACATTTCATAACTTTGATTTGCTTAAACGCCTCAAGTTATTAGAAATACTTTTTGACTTTTTTTAACCACAACCGCTTCTTATTATTGTCCTTCTGTTGCTCTCTTCCCCCATCATTAACTGATACTTGAAAAGAAATTGCATATTGTAGTTGTTATCCAATACACATACATATCTACAAAAAGCACAAATTAGCACAACATACAAAAACAACATTTATAACATATGCTCTTTTGATAAAAACCAATGTAAATTTAAAAATAAGGTATTTTTACACAGAAAAAAACAAATAAATACTTAGAGAACTTGAAAATATTGAAATAATGTACAAAAAATAAGCAGCAAAATGGCAGGCATAAAAAAGTACACTTGATAATAGTATCTTTGTTTCTTCAACAGACTAAATATCATCATTATCATTACTTATAGAAAAATGTTTGGCCTAATTAATTCAACTCCTATTATATTTAATATTCAACCACATTAAGCTTGATTTCTTTAACTAATAACACTATTAACATCTTTACATCCCCTTGTATTTGAAATTATTATTTATTAATTATTTGATTTTGTTTTTTTTGCTTTAACTGATTTATGCTTTTTTACAAATAACATGAAACCTTATGTATCTCCTAATGTAATTGAATTATCTTGTGTTGGGGAGGGGAGGATAGGGGTACGATCACCCTAATTCAAATTATACAAAATTAATCTGTTATTTTCTTTTCAAATTTCCTCATTTTTAATGGGGAGGAAAAGTGTATTTTCCCATGTGAACTCCCCATCTATTCCTTTGATTTCCCTCTCTTGTCCCTTGTTGGTAAATAAAATTTAATTAAGAAAAGTATAATGCAATTATTAATAAAGACTCTCAGTTAGACTTGAGAGAAATAGAGAAACAGAGGATAGTTAGTTATTCATTGATAATAATCCCTTAAAGCTGCTAAAGTTCTTGAGTGTATCTAAAAAAATGCTTCCTGTGTAGTTGCAACAACAAATATGTTTGAGACCAGTTTTTAAGCTCCATTCCCCGGGGCAAACAAGGAGTTAAGTCAGAATCCCCCCTCATGTTAAGAAATTAACTGCACTCTACACAGCGCCATCCAAGAACATAGCATAGCAAGTGCATCACATATTTATCATGAATCCAAAATAACTAATACCTGCCTTGTGGCAATCCTCCTGTCTAAGCTAGAAACAATTGAATTCTTGCTGAATCTCTTGAAGAAGAGATCTATCACAAAATCTAACAAAAATAATCAAAGAAAAATCATATTATATTCTCGAAAATAGTTTTTTTGTATCTCTCTTGATTAAGGCACCTATTATAACTATTCAACTAACTGAAAACCTAATCTTCATTAACTCACTACTACCATATCGGCGCTACCTCATTGACATTTCATACTCCATTCTTATTCCCCCTTCTTTCTCTCTCTTTTGATTCCTCCCTCCAAATTAACAAACATTCAAAAACATCTTTCAAATTAAATTAAAATTAAAAAAAACAAAATTAAATAAATTCAAATTAATATCTTTCAAAAAAATGAATTCAATGCAAATTCAACGTGGAACTCTCTCTGAGTGGAGAGAGATGCATTAATCTTTCACTATTTTTCTAAGTACAAGTACTTTGCTGAAAAACAAGTTACCTTAAATCACACATTTATTAATGGCATTACTTAATGCTAAGTGGTGACATTATGAATTTCTTACTCACTCAATTTTTAGCAGATCAACTAACCAAAATCTAAGTAATTATGAAAGATAATCATTATTTTTATTATTTTCCATTTTCATTCATTCAGACATTTAAAATTATAAAATACACAGCAGATAGTATCTATGAATGTAAATGGAGAAAATCTGATTAATAATTCAAGATACCCCCCATCCCTCATTATATATTTAAGATACTAATTAATAATTACAGGCTTTTTAGTCCCCCATTTACCATTAAATGTCATCAATCCCTCCCC
>Ga0302271_10001317_pt1 | contig 24058 bp, 16 predicted proteins | sample III_Bog_N1_1_FD_198767 | JGI IMG/M metagenome (GOLD analysis project Ga0302271, IMG submission 198767) | Peat permafrost microbial communities from Stordalen Mire near Abisko, Sweden - III_Bog_N1_1 | ecosystem: Environmental > Terrestrial > Soil > Wetlands > Peat | place: Sweden: Abisko... | reverse complement strand
GAAGCAATTACAAGGAATATCCTGATTTTGCAGACGTACAAATGCAGAAAGATTTGAATGAAGAGCGAGAAATATAAAGAGTAATAAATAACTCCGCGCTGAAGCAGAGCATCAGGTAGAATTCCCCTCCACGCATGCAAAACGATTCAGTTTTTTCGATTGATGATCACAATTTCAAAAAGTGAATTCGGATAGTTACATATTTTTTATTGTAGTTTTGTATTTTCCAAGCCATCATTGATTCATAAAATCTAGTATTTGAGGTCAGAAAGGTTATTAATAATCATCAAAATATTCTTAAAAGTTAGGAATTTGAACAAGCAAAATTAAAATATTAGATGCTTTAGTTTTTTTCACAAATAATCATCTCTAAGATGATCATAGTGCCAGCATTGGCTAATACAAATTATGAAACATACTCCAGGAAAAAAGATTAATATATTCGTTGAAAGCAAATTCACTGGAGAGGTTATTTCTTGTTTAGGATCTTCATTCACTGTTCTTTTTCCTTTTCGATGAGACCGAATTTCAAAAGTTAGTTCTTTAGAAGTTCTTTGAAGGAATTGTTGAGTTTTTGGACAAGAGAATCATCGTTAAGGAAGAGAGAATCAAGTTGAGTTCTGAGAATGGCATTCACTTTGAAGATTGCAACAAGAACTACGAGTCTAAGGACGAATTCGGGAATTTCAGATGAAATAAAGTTGATCGCTGGATAGATCAGTAAATGAGCTAGAGAAACAAGAACCCAATGGACAATCCAAGTTTATTGCTCTGGCTAGGTAGTAGACGTACTGCTGAATGCTTTCAAAGTGCTAAAGAGAGGAGAAGCATAAAGCACTGCAACTTCAACGATCCAAATGAGGAAGTTAAAAATCATTTTTATGTTTTCTTTTTATTTTAGATAAGGAAAAGGATCGATTATTTCTGTTTTTAATTATCTCCAAAGGGCATTGGCATTGAAGCACCCTTAATTTAAAAAGCTTCCTTTTAAATAGTTCTTTCTTAATGAACCAAAAGAAAATAGATAGTTAGCTTCTTTTGATAATGATTCCCAAATATTCTTGAATTAATCGATCAAATGCTTCTTTTTTAGCCTTTAGAAGATTTTAGAATCCTAAAATTCTACTGAAGAAAGTTCAATTCTAAGCAAAATGATGATCAAGAAGTTTCTAAAGAATCACATTAGTAAATTCTTAAACTCATGGCAAGAGGAGATTAAGATGAAGAGCACACAAGCTCAGCCTATTGATCAGATGATAAGGACGTATTTACGAGAGAACAAAGCACTAGGCTCACATAATCGCTAGATATTCACAGATAACGTTTATAAACTTGTCAAGCACAAAATATATCTTGATGTAATTTCTCCGAAACCGCTCTCATGGGAAGGCAGACTAGACACGATTTACACAGAAAAGTTTGCTACTCAGCGAAGAAATACATCCATCTTGCCGTATAATTTGCGTTTCTTTTTCTCTTCTTCAATCTTACTGATTTTATCTTGTGATTTTCTTTTTTTAGTCATGTGAGATCAAGTTGTCCTAAAGAGTAACTCTTCTTTTGAGTGGATGCTAAATGCATTGTTTAAATTAAAATGAGAGAGATGACAAGCTCAATTAACGTGAAATTATGATTTTTTATATATAGAATGTTTGATGTGTTTTGTGACACATATGGGGAAGAGAAGAGCATAGAGATGTGCATGGCTCAAAACATGAGAGCACCTTTAACTGTAAGAGTAAATCCCCTCAAAGCAAGTCGAGAAGATCTAATAAATAAATGGAGAGAGGCCAATAAATTCGCTATTAAGCCAACAGAATACTCTCCTTTAGGGATCACTTTTACTTCAGACAAGAATGTAGATCAAAAGAAGTAAATGGACACAATTAACATTATTTGATTAATAGGAAAACCTATACGACCTACCTGAATTCAAAAGAGGATTATTTGAAATTCAAGACGAAGCCAGCTAACTAGCAGCTCTCAAGGTCAATTGCCAACCTGGACAATAGATTCTCGATTATTGTGCAGGAGCTGGAGGAAAATCGTTAGCTTTTGCTCCTTATTTAAAAGGGACTGGCTAGATATATCTCCACGACGTTAGGGAATATGTCCTTGCAGAAGTAAGATATCATCTTTATTATGAATTCTTAATAGTAACAAAAAGCTCTGTTTAACCAGGCTAAGAAACGATTCAAGAAGGCAGGTATTTAAAATGCACAATTCCATACTTCTGAGAGTATTGCTGAACATAAGAAAAAATTAATTAAGAAGTTTGACTGGGTTGTTTGTGATGTTCCTTGCAGCGGAACAGGCACTTTGAGAAGAAACCCTGATTTAAAATATAAGTTCAATCGAGAGAGACTGCGGTATTTCGTTGATCTGTAAGAAGGTATATTCAAAGAAGCACTTCCATTCCTGAATCCGGAAACAGGAAAAATAGTCTACTCAACATGCTCTCTCCTTCAAGAAGTATAAAACATAACATTTCAGTTTTGGTTTAAGGCTAATTGACTTATTAAAAATGCGAACAGGAAAACATTTTCTAGATTTCAAAGTTTTGCAAAGAGTACAACCTTGAAATAGTTGACGGAAAGCATTTCTAAACCATTCCTTCGAAAGATGTAGAAATGGATGGGTTTTTTTGTGCAGTTTTATAGTTCAAAAAATGAAAAAAAATGCTCTGTGAATTAATTTCAAAGCTATAAAAACTCATAAACAATTAGTAGCTCTTTATTTTTAAAAATCCTCTTTATTTTTAGAGTGCTTTCAAATGAATTTAAGTAAATAAATAACAAAAGGAGATTTCAGGAAACATAATTATCCATTTGCAGTATGTAGAAAGTTAGAATTTTCAACAACAAATCTACTTTATTACTGGGAAGTCTTGATTGATTAAAAGTAGTTTTAAAAAAAGAGAATACAATATTTATTATCTTTAATATTTAGAAAACCTTTTATTATTTTTGATTTGAGCCCATTAAGTAGTATTAATTTAATCTTAATACAAAAATGCTGATTCGATCGTTTTATTTGTGATAAAACTAAATTGAAATGCCGCAGTTTTAAATAAAACATTAAATATTCTAAAAGCACAAGGATAAAATTGTAGTAATTAATAATAATAATAATTTATAAAATCAAAACTAAATTAGCTAGCAGGAATAGGCAGAAAAATAAAAATAGTTTCAACTTATTTTGCAAAACCATGTTAAAAATAATATGAATTCTACTGTTAAACAAGCAGTAGATAATGAAAGAAGTAGTAATTAGCAAGACCAACAAAGTCCCTTAAAATAAAGTTCTATCTTTTTATCTTGTCTTTCTTTGTTAAGTTAATTTCAAACATAGTAATTAAAGGGAAATAGATAAGTGCCCCTTTCTGCTCTTGTTATCTCCTCTTGGAAGCAATTCATTTGAGAAGGGAAAATCTTAAAAGATTTCCAATTATTTTTTCTCTGATGTGGGGAGAGGGGAGAGAAAAAGGAAAAAACATTTATTTTATTCCGCAAGAATCACAAAGGAGTGATTGCCCGTTTGAAACTATCTCAATCTTTTATTGGAGGAGAAAATAGGGAGAAAGTTAGAATATGAGAGGGGAGTTTAACAAGGGAATTATTGTCTAATCAATAAAAGAATCAATAAAAACAAAACAACTAAATCAAAGAATAAAAAATCAAAAGAAACCTATCTCTGTCGATTATCTAAACCCTCCTTCGTTTCCAGTTCTCAGCGCAACTATCTTCAACCACTACTTCTCAATCAAAATGCAACAATACGAAATCATCGGTAAATCCCCATTTTGCTACAAGATAGATTTCAATGATAAACTCAGAAGTGGAGCTTTCGGAGCAGTTTATGGATGCACCAGAGTTGATGATGTCTCTTAAAAAAAATTTGCTATCAAAATCGTGAAATTCAGACCAGTGGACTTAACAGCCATCATGAAAGAGCTAGAACTAGCAAAGCGAATATCAGGAAAGTATATCTGTCAAGTGTTATTCGCTGGTATAACCGCAACAACCCTGTACATTGTGACGGAATTTTGCGAGTAAGGGACTCTCACGTAATATTACTAGAAGGAAAAACCGAATATGCGAAGAATCTTAGAGATTTTCCAGCAGATTTGTTAAGGTTATTTTGATTCTCTGTACAGTAAAAAAGTCATCCTTGGAGACCTCAAACCCGACAACATCTTGATGTCCTTTCACATCCCTAAAATCGCTGATTTTGGTCTTGAAAAATCACTCGACAATAATTAGACTCCCATCGAGCAGACATACAAATGTTTCCCTACTTTTGGCGCCCCTCAAATCTTTGTAGATGAGTGCATTTACAGCTATAAATGTGATATCTGCAGTCTAGGTGTGATTCTCTATCAGCTGCTGAATGATTTAAAAACGATCAATAACATCTAAAATATGGGTTTGTTGAATTAGTTTTTGAAACAATCGAAGATGACTCCACTGCAAGAATTGGTTAAATTCTACAACCCGGATATCCCAGAGTCACTCAAAAATCTTATCTATGCAATGCTGAGGTAAGAAGAGGTGGATAGAATCTCCATTGAAGACCTTCTGAAAGAACTGAAAAATATTATGACAGAATTAGCTCCGAAATAGACATAAACAGCTGCTTCCTTCAGATCTTTTGGTTCTCCTTAACCCCTTTCGAGTGGATTTGGTTAGCAAATCAACTAGTAGCAATGATAGATGTATTAGCAGCAATTTAATAATAATGCACAACAGGTGTACACTATTTTCAACTACTAGTAAGGCATCCAAACAAATATTAACCCATAACAGCAAATACAACAAAAAACTGCAGTATTTGGATAGCCCAAGTAGCCCTAGCAAGCAAATACACCTATGTAATAATTCTAATCACCATATCAATCCCAGAATCCTTAGTAGTTCTAATACTAGTAATAATAAAATCCAAAAGAAAATATTTTCTTAGATTTTACTTCAAATTACATTCCAAGAGGGAGAGAAGCTATTCACAAATGTTAATCCTTTATCAGGAGATATTAAGTTAATCTTTGAATTGTTATTTATAAATTCTTTGATTAAAATACTTATTTCAAAACGCAGAATAGATAGGGCAATGATATTACTTTATAATAGAACTCTAATTAACCTTTCTTGACAATATTATTAACCTCTATTACAATCTTGAGATCGTTGATACTATTGATAATTTCATCAAGGAAATAAGAAGCTTATTTGTTTTACTCAAACTTTTTAAAGAATTTAATTAAATATCACTATAAATTATTTGAATCAAGTCATCACTTACATATTTCCTTGATGTGAACAATAATTGTTGTATTGTCAATAATTTAAAAAAAATATTAAACAGGAAGATAGGGAAACCGAAAACAAAAACGGCTAGCTTATTTAAGCCATGGATATTCAAATATTTAGATTATTTTTGTTAGTCAGAGGTGAGGGGAAGGGGGGAAGATAAGAGTACTTAAGAAGTGAAGATAAGAAAGTTAAAAGAGAATTAATTGCCTACAATATTTGAGACAGATAAATAGATTCAAATATTTTTTGATCAGCTCTTTTCATGTTACTAATTTGAAGTTTAAATTATTTCAATTATATACCACAGAGTTGTTCCTAAAATGCGGGAAAATACATTTCAGAATTTAAAGGTGATGCATCATCATTATTCAGGGAAGGATTTACACTGATCAGGAACTTTTCTAAATTTTTAGAGTTCATCTATTTTAAAGTTTGCTAAAACTATTAAAGTTAATGAAACTAAAAACCCCAAGTAGCCTAGATAGATTGGATAACAGTAGCTAGAATTGATTTGAATTGATTTTGAAAAAGGGAAGAAATTAGGTTAAATCAATCAAATTGTGAGAATGTAAATGATGATAATGCACTTTATTATTTGGTAATTAATAATCTAACAACTAATGGAGCTACTATTAAGATCGTGGTTTAACTGTGATTCATAGTACAAGATGATTATGCGTAATTAATCGAGGATCAGATTACGTCAATAAATGGGGAGTCTAGACAGATTAATTTGCTATTTGAAGACTTCTCAAATTAGCTTGAGAAGAAAGTGCTCCCTCCCTCGCGTTGATCTCGCATAAATAATTATTCCCCATAAACAATAAAATCACTCGTATTTTGTACCTTTCCTCACAAAACAAACTCTTAAAAACCAAAATCAACTCAAACAATCATCATGTTCCTTAGATGCGGATTCTAGAAAAGCTGGGAGAACACCCATACTGTATCGTCGTATGCTCTTTACAACGACCCCAACCTCGCCCACCGTGATTAAATGGAAGATGGTAAGAGATATATATATTTTCGAAATTTTGCTTGATATTCAATAAGTCCTTTTCGAATTTTGGATTTATTTAAATAGGAATCCAAACAATTTTTGGTTAAAATTCTAAAACTTATCCTATCTTTTTCTCATTTAATTTTTTGCTAAAAATAGCTTATTTCTTCGAAGAACGTGATGGTGACTGTGTCTTCGGAGTACTCGATGGACACAATGGTTAGGCAGTCGTTGAATTTGTGACTAAGAACCTTCCCTCTATTCTTCTTGAAAATCTCAAGGAGAAGAAAGGTGAAAAGGAAGTCACTGAAACTCTTAAGGCCACATTCATTGAGATCGATGAAAAGATCTAAAGCTCGATTGGTAACTCAGCTCTTGAGACTGGTGCTACTTGCACAGTTTGCCTTGTCCGCGAAGAAGAAGGCAACAAGGTACTTTACACAGCTAATATTGGAGATACTTAAGCTCATCTTTACGAGAAAGAAGGAGCTACAAATGCACTTACTGAAATTCACAGAGCTTCTAACTCTGCTGAAAAGGAGAGAGTCAAAGCAGCTGGAAGTTTCGTCAGCATGAACAGAATCGAAGGCAAGCTAGAAGTTTTCCGTGCTTTCGGAGATCTCAAAATGAAAGCCAAAGGTGTCATCGCAGAACCTTATGTCTCTCGTGTAGTCCTTAATAAAGCCTCCTCCAACCCTATTTACAACGTGGTTATTGCTTGCGATGGTCTCTGGGATTTCGCAAACAAAGAGAAAATTGATTCTCTTGTTGCTTCATCTTTCGACAACACCGGCGATGTCGCTAGTGGACTCCGCAATCTTGCCAAGACTTCTCGCTCGAACGACAACATCACAGTGATGACTGTATAAATTGATGCTACGGCTGGAGATTTCAATATCCTTGGTTGAACAACGAAGGATCTCATGGAGAGAAGGAGAATAATGACATAGACAGAATATTTTTTTGACAATCATCTTCTGAGTTTAAAAATCTCAAAATTTGTACATCTTCAATACCCCTTCATGATCAGTTTCTAGTCCTCTCAGCGGTCACTTGCTGTCTTTCTATTAAACAATATCTTTCTACATTATCAAATTCTCATTCTTTTCCAACATTTTTCTTATCTGTTTGTACTATTTTGATTCTACTTTTCAATGATACCTACCTACCTTGCCCTATTTATCGCCTTCATATGTTCGAATTGTTGGCCCTTTAGGCATTTGTTCCTTCTCTGGTCTTGCAGAAATTTTCTTATCAGCAGAAAATTTCAAAGACTAGAATGTTAGATAAGACAGCTTGATAATTTTGTACCAGCAACTAATCGCTTTCAAAATGATGTCAACCTTCCTAATATGTCTTCATAAATTGACCCTAAAGGCTAACAGATCGGGTAATTTAATCGTCAAAGTTAAAAAGGAAATATTTCCCCGAATAATGATGTTTAGTGATTTTCTTTGAAATTAATTAAATAATTTCGTTAATAATTTAAAAACAACTTTTCCAATTTAAGATGAAACTATTTATCAGCAAATTTTGCAAATCTAAATCTAAAAAGTTTGAAATAAATGAGAATTCTCTTTAAATAATATGGAAATTTTACCTTTTTATGTATCTTTCTTTTAAAAGTGTTTTAAGTTTTAATTTGAATATTTTTAAAGAATAAAACTTCAATGAATGTACTTTTATTCCTTTGAATATCATTCAAAATGAATAAATTATTCGATCCAAAACCTATGGTATACAACTATTAACTTTAAATCCTTTCAAACAAAGATGTTAAATTATAATTCATAACATTCCAAAGAAACACACAAATTATTCACCATGGAGTACTTGTTTAACTGTTTAATATTCTAACATTAGAATTCTAGCTCCCTTACAGAACAAGCCTCATTTTTATTTGATTTGAATTAAATGAAAAAACCAAAGCAAAAAGCACATCTAAACATTTAGATAATGTCTGTAATTGTTCATCTAACTAAATTAATAAGATGATTTTGATTGGGTAAATCAAGTTGATAATTTTGAAAAGTGAAGAAAAATTTGCAGGAATTTTAGTTTCAAAAGCTCCGTCTCTGAAGATTGCTGCTACATAAGATAAGAAACCATGGACAGCAAGGCTTCGCAACAGACATAGCCACCTTAATAGCTGCTTGAGCCTCTGTCTCCGCAAAAAAAGAAACCATCGCCTTCTGGAGACTCGCAAAAAAGACTGGATTTGATCGTAATAAGGGAGGAATGTGTGTGTTTGGCAAGAATTGGCATATATTATTGGTAGAAAGCGATGAACGGATTCAGTGATAAGACAATGAACAATCCAGGGAAAGTAGAGTCAATTGAGTTAGTGCTAGAAGAGCTTGATAGAATGAATGTTGTTGGGAATTTTAAGAATCTCAAATCGATCACACTCATCAATGTGAATATCTACTCGATTGAAGTAACTTATCCAGTGAAAGAATGAATTAGCTAATTTTAAATGATATTATTACAATGTGATTGCAAAAGGGTTTAGAAGACTTAGTTCAATTAGAGAGTCTTTGGTTGGATGAAAATCATATCAGCAAGATCGATGGATTAGCAAGCAATGTCAATTTGAAACTGCTTCATCTCTCGAATAATCATATTAAAAATATTACTGGATTGGAAACTCTTGTGAATTTAGAGGTGCTTTGGATTTGTAGTAATCGAATTGAAGTAAGGATTTTTAAAGATAAGTACAATAAACTTTGAATAACCTTTTTTGTGTTGTTAATCTAGCAACTTTAAGGTTTAGATAATTTATAAAAGTTAAAGTAACTTTGGATTGCTGGCAATTAAATAGAAGAAATACGAATATCACTTGATAAGCTGTAGAGTCTTACTGATCTTAATATCGCGGGCAACAAGATTTGTTCATTCAAAGAAGCACTGAACCTCAACAGATTGCCAAATCTTAAAGTTCTTAGTTTCTATGATCCCCATTTTGGAGAGAATCCTATCTGTAATCTTTGCAATTATCAAGTAATAAATAAATAATTTCAATGTAAAACACAAATCAATAAGCAAAATTAGTCGAGGAGTGCTGAAGCTTTGTTTTTATTGTTTAAATAGACTTATGTCCTCTATCACCTACGGAATATTTCCAAGTTAGACACGCTATTTATATCTGAGGAAGCCAAGAGTTTTGCTGAGGCAACGTTTATGAAGAAAAAAATGTACTACAATATGCGTATCAAGACTATGTAGCGCTCTTTCTCTACTTTGGGGAAACTCATCAGGAAGGCTAGAAAAATCAAGTTAGATTCGCTGAATGAAGATATTGCAAATTTGCAGCTCAAAATAAATTAAATGATGAGCGCAAATGAAAAGGGAAAATAATTCAGTGAATTCAAAGCCATGTACACTGATAAAGTTGAGGAAATAACCCATGTCGAAGAGGTCTATGAATCTATCAAAAAGAAACTCTATGAAAATTCAGACTCATGCATCCACAAGCTCATAACTGAATTGGAAACTGGAGGAAATATCAGGTAGAAAATAACAACATTGGTTTTTGGAGGCAGAAGGATTTTTTAACTAATTGCAATTTTCTTAGACTTGAGGAAGGGAAAAGCACTGAGAAATGGTATGTTAGCTGTGAAGATCTTATTAAATCGCGGTTTCATAAAGAAGACATGGCAGTTTATGGAATAGAAGATCTGTAAATTCGCAGGGTAGTCAGAATCCACAATCGGTTCTTGAGGAACAAATTCGAAGAGAAAATGGAAAGCCTTGTAGATGTAAGCAATGCATCTTATAAGAAAAGTTTAGAGTACCTTTTTTACGGTGTGGATCCAAATGCTCCTTCAGAAATTGCCCATGTTCTCGAGGAAGGCTTTAGACCTTACTAAGAGTGCTAGTAATTAGGGTTATGTGGATTTACACCACTTGTAAACAGCATTCTAGGAGCTGATAGTGCTAGATTATGCAGCATATTAAAGGACAAATAAAATTAAGAAAAGTTAAAGAAGAATTTCATTAAGCATCGTTTTGAAGAGAATCTAACAGTGTTTCCATCTGGAATGTTGCTAATCTGCAAAGTTCTAATGGTTAAGAGCGTGTAAGATACAAAGAATCCTTACTTTGATCCTTGCATTCCTCCAAGTGATACATTTAGAACTTCACCAGTGGAAGCACGAGCCGAAGAGAGCACTGTGTTTAGAGTCAAAGAAAGTGATGCTAAACATAAATTATGGTATGTTATGGATAATAATCTAGTACTCCCTGAGTATTTAGTGGAATTTGCTTATGTGCAGTAAAGCGAGAATCAGAATAAAATAGCTGATTTCGGGGATTAAATAGGGGTTCTTGATAACCCAGAAGATGAGTTCATCTCACCAAAGAATCTGCATGTGTACAAGGCTGAACTAAACAATATTTACAATACATTATGCGATGAGATTAACAACTATTAATTTGAAAATATTGAAGATCTCAAGCATCCAAATCTTCAAGTCAAGGCTTAAGATCTCGATCGAGCTGACATCTCGCTTATTAAAACGACACTTCTTAATTATTTTAAGTATTGTCTCTCACGGTCATTTCTTTATGAACTCAATCCTAATTTATTGCAAGAAGCAGCTGAATAAGAACTTACAGAAGATGTAAAGACACATATTTATTGTTTAGAGGGGATTATTTGAATCTTTCATTGACTTTTTCTTAGAATTGATAATTATTTTGCTTAGATGGTCATTGAAGCAAATGGTAAAATAGCATCTCAGATTCTATTCTTGAACCTTTCCAACATGAAAATATGTGAGATTCTTGGGTTTTCACAGTTAAGTCATCTGTAAACTTTAGTCCTTTCATACAATAAAATATTCGAAATAAAAAATCTAAGCGCCTATCCGTAGCTGACAACATTAGATCTTAATCACAATCAAATTACTTCTCTGATTGGTTTGGAGACATTGTAAAAGCTTGAAATTCTGGATGTCTCTCATAATGATATCGCAGATATTTCGGAAATGAAACATCTCTCTAAAAATAGTAGTTTAGTTGATTTAAAAGTAATCTTCAATCCATTTAGTGAGAAAAAGGATATTCTCGTTGATATTGTCTAAATACTGCCTGAAATTGTCTATCTTGATAACAAAATTATTGAGTAAATATTGAAGAATATTATTGGATTAGATATTTCATTGTATTTTCCATTTTTGTCTTTTATTTAAACAGTAAAGGAAGTCTTGAGAAAAGAAAGGAAAAAGAAGCTGCTGAGATTAGTGATGACATGATAAAAGAATATGGGAACATAGTATAAAGCAAGAATCTTGGTTTATTGGAAGTAAATTGGCGAGAAATGATTGAGATAATAAACTTATCCCATTTGAAGCTAAGAGGCATTAGAGGGCTTGAATAATTAGTTAATTTACGTCAAGCTAACTTTAGTCATAATCTTATTGAAAAGATTGAAGGATTAGGTAATTGCAAGTTATTAGAAGAGTTGAGTTTTGAGAAAAACAAGCTTACTGCGATTACAGGTTTGGAAAATCTCATTTATCTTAAAAAAATGGAATTAGGAAAAAATAAAATATCTTCAATAGTTGGGCTTGGTAAGAAGTTATTCATTGAAGGATGTTGAATTTGTAATATTTGTATTTTTGTTGATTATTAGCTCATTTGTCGAATCTGATGCAATTATCACTCGAAGACAATTGTATTGAGTCACTTGAGGAATTCCCAGAACTCCGAAATCTTATGGAACTCTATCTCGGGAACAATGCGATTGTAGAATCGAAAGAGATAGCTTAGCTCAAAAATCTAGGAAAACTGATAATACTTGATCTTTCTGGGAATCCCTTCTCGCGTGATCCTAATTATAGAATTTATACACTTTTTGTAATAAAAAAATTAAAGGTATTAGATGGGATATCGATAGAAGCTAGCGAACAACAATTAGCTAAAGATCTCTTCACAGGTAGGCTGACAGAAGAAATCCTTATTTCTCGACTTTTTGGTTAATCAGCGTAGGAAGTCACTGAATTAGATCTTTCGAACTGCAAACTTAGAGATTTCGAAGAAGTATTCACTAATGCTAGTTTTCCTAATCTCACTGAACTCAATCTCTCAGCAAATCTCTTCCAATCTACTCGTATGCTAGGATATCTTCCAAACCTTAAGATTTTGATTCTCAACTCTAATAAAATTGATTCGCTCCTCTCTCCCTATTAAGATGCAGCTGCTAAAAAAGCACTCAATGGTTGTCAAGTAAGATTGTTGTTATTTCAAAGCAAATAAAGGTGTTTTTATTGATATTTCCTATTTGTGGATATTTTAAAGAGTCTAGAAATTTTAGATGTTAGCAACAACAATTTGAAGGACTTCCATGGTCTTTAGTTCTGTGGGTTGAGAGAACTTAAAATTTTAAAAGCTTACCGAAATGAAATTGTGAAGATCGACTGCCTAGAGTAGCTTAAATCCTTAAGAGAACTCGATGTTAATCATAATAAAGTCAGACAATTCGATGCGTAACACAATATTAGCAATATTTTGTTTGTTTTATTCTTCTAATCTTCATTGTTAAAATTATTTTCTTCTCAACAGAATGTCATTTATTGGATCAAACCCTATTAAATGCCTTAAAATTGATGACAATGGACTTAAGAACTTCTCCAATATCCAAAGACTCTACAAACTGTAGCATCTCTTCGCCAACTCAAACAGAATCAATGATCTTCCTGATATTGAAAAATTAGCAGAGTTAACATACCTTAAAGAACTTGAATTAAATGGAAATGCATTCTCCAGAAGGCCTGGGTATCGAGGAGCAGTTCTCAAAAAGCTGCCTACTTTATTATACCTAGATGGAAGGGAAGTCTCAGTTGATGAACGTGAGAGAATCGATGGTTTCCCTCAGATAAGTGAGAAACCTTAGAATTTCCCAAGTATTCAAGCGCCTTCTATGAACAACCAGAAAGGCTTTGTATGAAATTTGGATTTGTATTTAGATGAAACTAATTGATTTTTTTGGTAGGTACAGGTGAAGTTGAACTCAATTAATTTCGATGGAGTATTTAGTAAAAAAATAAATCAAGCAAACTGGCAAAATCAGTAGTAGCAGCAGCATTAGCTGTGATAGAATTTTGTTAAATTGTTCTTTGTTTGTAATGATTATGTTGAATTTAATGAATTTTGTTGTAAAATTTCCAAAATATCAGCACTTGGAAGATTGGGAGAGGGAAGATATTATCTAAATTGACAAACCTTCAATTCTAAAATAACTTTAACAATTATGTTTGAACAGGAAAGTTAAAGTGGATTGTCCAAATTTATCTGTCTTTAATCAGATTTCATTTCAACAGAGGAATTGCTTTAGTTTACTCGAATTGCTTATGATATTTTGGGAAAAAAACTGGTTCTTTTGTCAATATCGGTTGCTATCCTTATCCTTATTCAAGTAGGGCTTGGCTTATATTCAGGCTACAATGATGGTAATCATTCATACAACAAGTACATCTTAAATTAACTCATTAACCTTATTTGGCCCAACTTTTGGAGATCGTGAGACTTAACCATATTTGATATTAATCACATTTGAAACACTCCCATCAGATATTGATACGTAAGAATATTTGATAACGATATTACCTATTAGAGAATAGTCTATCCACCACTAAATGCTTATGACAGCTTAAGGCCAAAATCAAGATCTTGCAAATCAAATAAGACTGAGCATTCTGCAACTTTAATTATGTGCATTTATCAACACAGACAAACATTAACATGAATTGTCTTAACTTCAGCATTCATTATCCAATTTTTTTAAGAATATCTAAATGAATAGCAGTGGCTAATTCTTTAAACTCTTCTGTTTCTTGCTGATGTTCTACTCTTTTCTGCATGCAACTTTAAATATCAATTAAACTCGAGAACCATTTCGGGAGCAATCTCTTTTTAATCGTTGCTTTTCTGGAATGATTTTTATGCTCAAGTGCAGTTTTGGCTAAATTCTTGAATTCTATCTTTGTTCTCGCATCTATAAAAGGATGGGATGCAATAGCTTCCCATATATCATAGCAGTAATGTTTAAATGTTCTTGAGTTAGCAAAATGAGCTAAGGCTAAGAGTGTGTGAATGATATTGAGAATCTTCCTGTATTCAACTTCTTCTTTTTGCATCCTTTTCGTGATGAACGTACCCAAGTCAGAGAGAGTTGCGTTGAAGGGAGTGCTCATGGTTTCATAGACAAACTTTTCAAATAATTTCTCATCGATGAGGTTAACATATTAGACTGAACTCAGGAATGTTAAGTTGAGCTTTTCATATTCACCGTTGATTCTCCACTCAGCGAATTGTCTGAATTCAACAAGCGACAAATCAACGGATATTTGCTTTTCTTCAACTAAAATATCATGCTACTCGCATAGAAACGAAGAAGGATACTCTTGCACACTTAAATACTACTCTGTGGAGTAAGAAAAGAATCCCTTCACATCGCAATCTGACTCAAGAGTACTGAATCCTTGACCCCGAGAGCCCGTCTCTGCAGCGAATATCACACGCAGCCCCCTAGAGTTTTCAATATTTTGCAGGAGATGAATAATTTATTTGCGCATTTTCTCACTGAGAGTGTTCTCCGTATTTTGTCCTTGATAATTTTCCATTTGTTGGTCACTGTTCTGTTTCAGGGATTCGTGTGTTAAGGAAGTCTCTTCGTTTTTTGTCCTTATTTCTGAAGGATATTCTACTAGTCACTTTATCTTTGAAGATAATCCTATTTTTTAATTAAAATCTTGCAAGAATTATTTGATGTGTCAGCGAAAAAGGATCCACATCGATAATTACCAAAAATCAAGCATTTTATTCATAATTTGGAGAACACATACAATGAATTAGCTGGTAAATATTTTCAGTACTCCAAACTGCGAAAAAATTTTAACAAATTCTGAAAATATTAGAGTTTCTTGATATTATTTTTTTACTGTTTATGGTATGAAATTGATTTAAACAACAAATAATAGTTTTTTATCATTCTTTCTTTCCCTCTTCAGCAATGGTTGCAGGGATTTTTTCAGTTATCTTAAGTGGCCTGATCTTCATGTAATCGAACACCATCTCGTCAGTTATCTTCTTTCTGTTTTCCTATTTGTCAAGAAGAAAAATATTTTTGAACTGCTTCTTTTCAAAATTATTGTAAATTACTTAATGTTAGCCAATGAGGGTTGAAAGAATTCCAATGAGTTCTTTCTTAACTTCTCCGGTTAGCATTTTTCCAGTGCTGTATTTCACACGGATCTCTTCAAGTCTTGCATCGTCTTCCATGAAGAATCGGAGGTACTTATAAGGGATATCAACATCGAGATCAGCGCCATAGAGTTCTTATTCTTCCTTTGTAGCTTTACCTCCACTAAAAGCGTGCTTGTTGATTTTATCTTTAATTTGCTTAGCAGTGTCAGTGAGGAAAATCGCACTATTTGGGATAGAAGAGCTCATTTTAGCTCCTTGAAGAGCAGGGAAGAATTTGCTGTGAATACAAGAAGTCTTTGGAACTTTCAATTTATATTGAACATCACGGGTCATTCTGAAATAAGGATCTTAGTCGATTCCTTGAGGGATGAGGCACATCACGTTTTTCTTTCCGAAAATATGAGGGAAAGAAGTCGAAATTGCAGGAGCAGCTTAAATAGCAGGGAAGGAAAACTTTCCACAGTTATCACTTGGATTGATACCAAAGATACCTTTCAGCTTGATTTTTAGAAACAAAAAAAAATAAAAATAAATATTGAATTAAAGTTAAATCTAAACCTAGTTGTATGTGACAGCCTTTTAGATCTTGCAGACATTTGGATACATGTGACCAACATAATCTGTATTTCTGAAAATAAATGTCTTATTGATATCAAATCCACAAGCGATAATGTCCTTGGCATTTTGAATTGCGAGATTTTGATATTCCTTTTTTTTAAAAAGATAATCTAATGCTTAAAAACAAGTATTTCATGGCATTTTCCTTACTTCTAAGGTGAAATCACCCTTGTGGAAGAACTTCTCATCATCTGTGAGCTAAATCACGAGAGGCACATCGAAGGCTTCTTAGAGATACTTTGTGAAGAGGAAAGGCATCAAATGTCCCAAATGCATTGATTCAGTTGAAGGTCCTCTGCCTGTGTATAAATAGAAAGGAATTCCCTTTTCGTAGTTGTCCAAGATAATATTCAAATCTCTATGCGAAAAGAATATCTCTCTCTTGAGGAAATGATGGCAAGGCTTTCCAGTAAGCTTCTCAATTCTGAAAATTTGAAAGTTAGTTAATATCAATTTGATTAAAGCTATTTCTACCTTTCAATCATGGCTAGATCAATTCTGGAACATCCGAATTCGACGATTAGCTTATCGTAATCAACTTTTCAACAAAAAAGTTCATGAAGTCTTGTTGATAAAAATGTAAATAAGAGTACCTTCACCATCATCAACATCATATGGAGTAACAGTTAACTTAGGCTAGGTATTTGAAAAAGCAAATCATGTTTAATTATTAAGTTTAAAGAAATAAACAATAGCAATTACAGCTTCTCCTTCTTCTTCTTCTTTCTCTGGTTTGGATCCATCGACTTTAGTTTCTTCAACTGGAACTGAAGGTTCTGGTTGCTTTGTATCTTGACTTGACATCTATTACTATGGTGGTGTATCTTTCTAGTTTACAAAAATTATTAATTTCTTGATTTATTTATCTAATTTTCTTTCTTGTCTGTTCTCTTAATTATAGTAAATTTCACCTCCCTTCCTTTATTTTGTATCCATTAAAGCAACTAGATATTGCAGCATACTTATCATTACTGCCATATCCTACTTTTTGTTAACTCGGTTTCACTGGAGTTTAGCTAGGAATATTAAAACCTTTAAAATAACCAATTATGAAAGCAATCAAAAAAATGTAAAATAAAAAATGATTGTTTTTCCATACAATTTCTCATTTATTAGTGTAATCAAATTTTCACCTAAAATACCAAAATCAACTATTACTGACAAAACTATTTTGCACAAAATGCAACATTTTATGTAACATTTACTTAATTTTTATGCTCTTTATCATGGTTCACTAAGAATACTATCAAATTGTAATTTAAGGAGCTATTTTGTGGTAATTTTCAGGAAAAAAGGGAAAGGATTATTTAATTTAAACTAGAGATTGACCAAAGTCATACAAGAGAGCCAATAACTATTCAGCAGTGCTGGAAAAGATTACCAGAAATTTTTCAAAACAACAAAAATATGAAAAAAGTTGAAGAGCTAGACCCTACCGCCAAAATGCGGAAACTATCCAGAAAATTCTTTTCATTGGTTGTTAAGAGTCAGCTGCGTTGTCCTCGGGAGCTATATGGCTTGTCCATTGCATCTTTCTGGATTGGATTCTTTCAGATTTCTTCAACATTGGTAACATTCGATCACAACGGGAACAGTATGGAATCAATTTCATGGAATGAAGGCTGGAAGATCCTTGTTTATTTCACAAGACCTGTTTAGTACATCTACTAGGAATATCATTCCAACGGATAGGCATTCAATTCTGCTGCGTTAGTGATTATTGCACTATTTCTAGTCACATAGATTGCACTTTTTATATTAGGCGGAGTTTTCATAGAAACCACTAAACACCGAAGAATAGGATATTACTTACTCGACTTGTTTGTTAATCTGAGTGCATTCTTCAATTCGATTCTGTGTATAATCGCTTCAGAGACTCTTTTCTTTCTTCTCTTCCATGGGACTCTCTTGAACGAGGATAAATTAACCTCCGATTCTTAGAAACTTTCTTCAACTAGCAAATCAATTAACGCAGTGATTGCTGGAATTCTACTTGTGTTGCTCCAAGGCTACTCGTTTGTTTGCTCCAAATTCTTTGAGATATCCTATTCACTCGAAGAAAAGGGAATACAGAAATACAGTCAGGATTCATTTTCTGTAGCTCTAAATCACTTGCGAATCGGTGCAATTATTGGGTATACTTATGATCCAACTTCTAATGGCAATGGTTTAATAATAACAACGTGTTTCTGTACAGCTTACTTTCTTGCAGTATTCTACGAGTTTTTTGCAAAGAAACCGTACAGCACTCAAACTAAAATTGAGTAATATCTAGTTTCTCTTGTATTAAACATTCTCTTCGTGTTCTTTATGATTCTAAACAAAGTAGCAGATGTAACTTCCAACGCATTGAGCATTGGATTTCTGCTAATCTTAACTCCTATCTGTCTCAAAGTGTGCCTTGACTTTGCGCAGAATTATGGAGACCATTACATGTACACTAACATGCTGGAGGATACAGAATTCAGCTCACACTCAGAAGAAAGCATCTCTCGAAAAATCGCCATGCTCTACAATAACCAACAGAGAATTACAACCAAAGATTCACTTAAATTTCTTGGACTTTATGAGAACCACAAAAAATTTTGCCAACGACTGGTCTGCTTTTGTGAGCATAGCGCTTCACGATGCAACGAGGACTCGCTGTTTCTTATGAACACAGACATCTTAAATCGCTACATTCGCTACTTAATTAGACTAGAGCTGTAAAGCTAGAATCTAAATGAAAATATCGATAGGCTTATCTTCTTCGTCAGGTAACATGAATTTTTAAAAAAATGATATTTCTGATGAGCGAAAATAGATCATCCTTTTGAAAATATTGGCTATTTTTATTATGACTATTGCAGGTATTTGACAAATCTTTCGTAATAGAGGCGGCACTCTTTTGCAATCAGCAAGATAATAGAGTTCATAAGTGAGACTGATAGGATGCGAAAGAAGCATGGCACTTAAGTCAAGATTTGCATTGACACTGTGCTAAATCTACTCAAGCAAATGATGTATTACAACATTGGCCTTATTATCATCGACGATGAAGTGGAGGCTCAACTTGGAGATATCGATTTGTACATCCGCATGGACAGAGAAAAAACTGTCTTAAAAGAGATTGTCAACTGGTGTATATAGAAGCGAATAGAAATCTTCGAAAAGATGAAGAAGAACTTTGAAGATTTCGCAGAGCTTGAGAAATTCAATGCTGAGTACAACGGTTACATCGATGTCCTCGAAGCTCGCTTCAAGAAATTCTACGATACCCTTCCAACTACCTAAAATCAAAGTTTTTTTATTTTCTTCGAAGCCGAAATCAAGGGGAATCCCAAGCGAGCATCGATTATCACGAAGCAGCGTAAATTTCTTCAAACTGCCAACCCTAAGAAACTATTCAACATATTCTCACCAAATGTATTTCATCTAACTGTGACAATCGGTAAAATATGGGGCAAAATCATAAACTTTTCTGATAAACTCCCTGGAGCCTTGGGGTACAAAAGATAGGAGTTTAATTATATCAACCACATCAAAGACCTTATGGCACCAACTATTGCTAATATCCACGATGAACTTATCCGGTGCATGATGACTTAAGGAAACGATGCGATTGTCAACAATCAGAGATAGATCTTCGTCAAGCATAAAAGCAATATTCTTGTTCGTGTTAAGGTATTCATCGGGATGAACCTTTATTTCTTAGAAGAACTTCCTTTTGGTGTGTTCGTCACTCCAATTCAAACTCGTAGTGGATTTCTCTTCATCACAAACCAAGGAAACATCGAAGGAATGGACTTTGGAATGCTCAACATAGTTGGATATGCAAATGTTAGTCTCTTGCCTTCTTTTTACCAGATAAAAGTGTAAAATGTTCTCCCCGAATTCGACGAATACTCTCATCATATGGAAGTAAATAATCTAACTTACTATGATCTATTCGATGTTCCCTTCTATTTCTTCTCAAAAAGTCATCCAATTTACGCTAAGATCTTCAACTTCAAAAACTTACAAGTATGCCAGTTTCATTACTGAACATTTCCATACAAAAATGTTTTTTAAAGGAAAAAGAACTCATGCGATAATTGAGTCAACAGAGCTCTCGTGGAGCTTAATCTGAGTTAGACAGCATCTTTCGCACATCCACTAAGAGACTGAAGTCTAGTTAAAGCTCCCAGTAGAATTTGATTAAATTCAAGGCTGATCTGACGATTGAGAGACACAGTATTAGAATGATGGATTCTGCATATATTTACTTCGTAGTGGAAGTTAAATTTCTCGTGAGAATCAACAATAGCAATAATGACGAATTTACGACAATGCAGACAATTAACAAAAGCCAAATGAATTAAATAAGTAAACGGATAATACCTATCTCTAGAAATTCGATATACTCAAAAAGACCTGTAATTTGTTTTTATTTAAATTATCTCTTATTTTTGATGGCATTTTCTGGTTGATAACAGGCTGAAACTAGCATAAAATCTCTAGAATCCATATCAGATATTGTCAGCATAAAGATAACTAAGCCTACTCCAAATTTAGTGTAAGAAGCTTACAGTAATACCATTCTAGACACTGAAAACAATATTAGATACGAAACAAGACAAAAAATACCTAATTTATTCAGCCATTTACCAGGAGGAGTTTTCTAGCAAGAGTATTCTGAAATAACTGAAAGAACAGATCTAAATTCAAAGGTAAACGAAACACAAGCCTAAAGTGCCATTAGAGAAGAGTTAAATTTGAATTACGTTCATGATACGGAAGGATAAGTTGCGAATATGAAAAGAGAGTTGCTAGGGAAAGAGCAACTTGAACCGTATGATTTAACTTATAAAGAAGAAATTTATATAAAGGAAGAAATGATAAATATGTTCGATTAAAGCACTCAAAATAACAATAAATTCATAAATAATCATTATGTGGATACCAGCTAGCTTGGAACTTAAGATGCGAGCTTTATTCAATCCAAGAAGGAAGATACTAACTTCACAAGCAATGAGTTAGGAGCGAATTATTAAGTAAATATTGCATCTTTTAACTCACAAAAATATCAATTAAATTTAACCCATATTAACTCAGGGAATGATCGGCCCATCTCGGTTCTTGCAGGATAAAGTAGTGAGCCCGACAGCTAAAATAGAGGAAAGCTCTCAATTCAAGGAGGCTATTGACAAAGACTCTCGTGAAGATCTTCCACACTCACCAAAGAAAGAGAAAAAAAAGAAGCACTAAAAAGCATCTGAAACTGAAGAATAAAAGATGGGTTTAAAAGAGAAAATATAAAAGGAAGAACGAGAAGGAAGTGTCTGTGATTACGGGGAGTCTTTAACGAAAAGCATTGAGAAATATAACTACTATGAAGAGTTCATTTCTTCGAAAGCACAGCCGTTTCATTTGAAGATGATTAAACTCGGTAGATTAGTTGAGTATCTCATATTGCTCGCTGCGACAATTGCTGGTATTCTCACACTGTACACTTCATTTGACGATCTCCTTAAAAACATCGATGCTCTAACAATGCCTTCTAACGTCTTACACCCTTACGCCAATGCGTACTCTATTTCCAATGCAAGATATCTACTTTACTCTTACCCTTCGGCAACTTTGTTGGCTAACAATGAAGCTATCCTGAAATCAAGACTAGAAGGACAATTTCAACTTTATCAGAATAAAATCATTGAAGCATGGAAAAACAGCTATCTGACAGCATATTTTATAAACACACACATAGCCAATTTCAATTCATACCAGATCATTGGACTTGCAAATAAAGACACCTTTACACTCTTATTATCGTCTGCTCATCTTTTCTATGCCTTTGGGCAAGTTTAAAGTAATATTGTGTTAATAATAACTTTTTGAAACCTTAACATCTTTCGTAATCAATAAAAATAACTATTTTTAACTCCAACAGATTATCTTAAGGCTGATGTGCTGCAATAGACATATCTCCCCGAGCACAGTTTTATGGCATCTAATTTCCAAGAATTTCTAAGATTCTTCGGAGTTGAAGCAGCATCAGCATTTGAAACAGCAGAGACTTACAACGATGATTTGATATCCAGTATAGTTGTGCAGACAATAATTCTTAACATAGTTACAATTATCATTTTCTGCATCAGTGGCTGGAACTTTTATTAATTTTCTAAGATCATAATCAGCTTATTGAAGATGTGCTAAACTGCGACAACAATCTCAGTGGAAGTCGAAATGAGACACTTCAAGTAACTTTAGGAAGATCTAGCTGAAAGTGAGGATATGTTGTTTAGTTATAACTTTAGTATGCAAGATATCGAAACGGAATTAATTGAAGCCAATACTTTTCTAGAACGTTAAAGCTCAACAGAAATGAGAACTGCCAAACCATCAAAAATTAACAAAAATAATACAAATGGAGATACCATTTTAAAAAGGAAAAAGCTACTTGTCAACGTATAGCATGAGACAATAGGATGTTGGCGATTTGGATTATTTGGAGCATTGTGTTATGCTCTATTCATTGTGTTCACACTATCGACATATTTTCTCAACACAAATTTTCTCAATACTTTCTCACCTGCCTTGTCGTATTATAAAATAGTCGCTGATAATATATAGTTTATCTCTTAGCTTTTAGCAATACGATCATTGCTTAACGAATAAACATGGCTAAGTGCTGATTCAAATCATAACTCAAGTACACAATATCTCAATGTCGACACAGCTCTACTTAAACAATTCTACAGTTAGGGATAATTATCTTTGCTGGTGTTCAACTAGAAGTTACTGGATTTCAATAGATTAGACTTTTTTACTTCTGATTTTAAAACTGAATTAAATGACTTAGTAAACGCGAATATTTGTAGCTTTACAGATGATCACCTCGATGACACTTGGGATTCATTACATTGCTAAAAGATCTACAGTGGAGTGCTCACGTAAGGGCTGCAGAATTCCATCAGTACTTGGTATAACATCTTCAATTCATTCGAACTTCTTGGATACGCTGAACATCTGTCTGGATAGGATCTATTCCTTGATCGGCTAGATTAAGTGTTTTTATCGTTGATGCTGACAAACTTTACAACAATTTTAAGAGATAAAATCTAAGCTAACCTGTCTTCAAACACACAAAGCTAAAAGAATCTGACACTTTTGATAAGTGTTATTTTCATTTCAATTATTACTCTTTTGTATATCTATGAATTATGGCTAGGGAGTAAAATCATTCAAAGAAGATTTGACATGGCCAAAAAGATCATCTATCTTGTACCACTTCAAACTGCCATGATTGAAGACACATTTATTAAGATTCTCAAAGCATAATCAATTAGACTTGAAATCATCGGATGATCAAATAATTATTTTTCTATTAAGAATTAACTCATTCATGTTTGTAAAAATCTTTTTTATTTTTTTCTCTTGATCATTTCGTTTGCCTTTTTAAAGGTAAATAAGAGCAACTATTAACTCTAAAAAACAAATCAAAATTTGAATTCTATTATTTTGTATAAAATATTTAGGTGAAAACTGTTTTAACGACTGTTATTTGAAGATTGTTGATTCTTCAGTTTCAATTAGTATCTTTGGTTTTTCTTTTTGGGATTGTATGTTAGGTAAATCTCAGAGAAATTCAATCCTTCTTTGATCTCTTATTTGAAGAACTAAAATATTTGAAAAATAGAGAAAGAATAATAAATCAAATTATCAACCAAAAATATCCCTTTTAATGATAATTAATTTCCCTTATCAAGAAAAGTGTCAACTTAGATTTTTATTTTGATATTATGAGTTTTTATCTCAGCAAATCAATCGCTTAATCTAACTCTTAAGGATACTGAGAGGGGCATAAAGAATGTATGTATCTTGAGTATATTATTAGTTTAGTATTTTAATAAAAAGTAATATTTCATCACTCATAAAAGCATCCCGTTAAAGAACCAGATTTTAA
>Ga0302271_10001316_pt1 | contig 24066 bp, 16 predicted proteins | sample III_Bog_N1_1_FD_198767 | JGI IMG/M metagenome (GOLD analysis project Ga0302271, IMG submission 198767) | Peat permafrost microbial communities from Stordalen Mire near Abisko, Sweden - III_Bog_N1_1 | ecosystem: Environmental > Terrestrial > Soil > Wetlands > Peat | place: Sweden: Abisko... | reverse complement strand
ATCCCTCTTGCCTGATATTCCTTGGTAATTCGATTTTACTAAATTACTTTTTTTGTGGATTTTTGTTTATTAGACAAAAAATAATAACTTTTTTTAATAATAACAAAAAGAATGTAAATAAAAAAGAAAATATTGCTATTTTCATAATCCTTTTGCTGGGAGGGAGAGCAATATAATACTTTCTTTGAGCTAAAGGATGGTTTCAAGAATTATTTGTTAACTAAATGAAAGGTCAAATAATATTCTATGGAGGACAGATTGTATACTTTGAATAAATTAAAAAATGGGGTTGTTTTTCTTCTTTGCAGTTCTCTGATTGTATTCAAAAATCATCTCATGTCTTTCTTCATTTATTTACTCACTCGTCTGTCTTATTTTCTATTTGTAAACGAAAAGAGATTTGGTAAGAAACCTCTGAATTGCTTAAATTATGAAATCCATAGAATTGAAAGAAAAAAAGTGATGCAAAAAAAGAAATTAGCCGACAGGCTAAAAAATTGTAGATTGGAACACGATTTCTCGTTTATTGTGAAAGAACATGAGAGTCAATAATAAATTAATTTTATTTTCAAAAAATAGGGGCTTTAAATGGCGAATCAGACATATGCTGAGCCTATTAGAAAGAACCAAAGCGGTTAGCTCAGAAGGGAATTTAGGCTCACTGAGAAAGTAGGTCAACTCAAGAAAGCGAGAAGAAACCAAAAAGCAAAGTAGATTCATGAGATTTTGCATTTAAGAGAAAGAATAGAAGTTCAAATGGTGTATATTATGGGCAGGGGGGGATTTGGGATTAAAAAAGGAAAGAATAACTTATGCAGCTTTAAAGAAAGATGTTGCATTTTAGAGCTCTAAAAACAGCTTATTTTTTTTTCTGCGATAAAGAAGTCAAGATAATATTTGAAACAAGCACAGAAGGCAAGAATAGCAAGCTCGCTTAGAAATTTCAAAAACAGTTTTCATAGAAAAACTTTAATCAGTTTATTTCAGCCAGGACAGAGATACACAGAGAGAAAATATTTCATCTGGAGTTACTGCGTGGCTGCTGATTGTAACTTGTATTGTTAGTTCTGTAATTACTGTCTTATCGGGATGAGGCGTATCTGGAATCTGAGCCGTAATTGTTGGATCCACCGTTGGAGAAACCGTTGCTGAATTTGCCGCTATCTGCTGCGTCTCCTTTGTTGTATTTGGACTGATAACCTGCTGGAGAGGAGTCTCTTGGTTTGCGCTCATATCGTCCTTCGTTTCCTCTGTCTCTGAAGCCATTGTTGGAAGATTCATATTAATCAGGGCTTCTTCTTTTATTTTCATAAGGGCGACGGTTTTTATCTCTAGAATCTGATCTAGAGCTGCGGCGTCTTCTGTCAGTTGGGGCGTCTCTTCTGTTGGAATATCGATCTTCTCTAGGGGATTCTCTTCTTCTATCATTGAAATTATCTCTCTTTCTATCGCGATCATTTGAGCGGGAATTCCTTCTTCTTCTGTCATTAGATCTACTTCTGCTTCTTCTATTGTTGTTGTAGCGACCTAAGTTAATAACTTAATAAGAAAAAATGACATATTTAAAAAAATATTAATACCACCATCTCTTCGAGAATTCTTGTTGCAATCCCTTGCAATATGGTTGAGAGATCCACAAGTGAAACAACCTTCGGTTCTTTTCTTTCTTCCACCATTTCCTAACTCAATTCTCATACGTTTTCCTTTGAGATCACAATTATCCCTAAGATAAATTTAATATGATAATTTAAATAAATCGCAATAGACACATTGAAAATATTTAAATTTCTTGAAAATGCTAATTACTCTTTGAGAGCATCTTAGGCGTCAAGGGCGTCTTCAAATTCTAGGAATCCGAAGCAATTCTACCCGTTTTTCTTGAGCTTGATCTCAGCGATTTTTCCATACTTGGAAAATCGTTCCTCGATGTCTTTTTCTTCAACCTAACAAAAACCAAAAAAAATAAAGCAAAATGTCAAACAACAAAATAAAACATCTTGCAGGGGATATAAAATCAATACGAGGAAAATGGCAAACCACTGAAAATCTCCAGAAAATAAATATAAACTTAAATGAAATCAATTGTACATCTTGATCGAGGTTTCCCATGAATAGTTTCTTGGATCCCTTTTCTTGACTCATCGTTGCTATGTTTTAGTCCTTCTTTATTTCTAGCTTAATGATTATATTTATTTTTTCTCAATTTCTCTCTCTCCCACTCAAATCTTTTTCAGATTTTCCACTTGTTTCCTGCCTTATTTAGTTTTTTTATTGAAATCTTCAATAAAAATTGTGAAAAAGTATCTCCCATATTAATTTATTTGTTTATTTTTTAAATTGTATTTGATATCATATCTCTCTCTATCTTCATAACAAAGCTAAATAAACATTGAAGAAATTGTTTCAGATCAACTTTCACTTAATTATTTACTCAAAACACATACAGATACTATTCTCTTTCTCTCTTTTATATATGCAATTATTTTAAAAAAGGTTTGTTCTTCTTCTTTCAATATTCCCTAACGCAATTATCTTCAACTTTGCACAGAATGCGTTCTGGACTTATCGATTTTATGAATACTCTGAGTTTATCGCCAATTTGAAGGTTGAAATCTTCTGTTTCTAGCTTTCCATCTCTCAATCCGCTGTGAAAATCAAGAAAAGATTTTCATTCAACAATTCAAATTTACAAAATAATATTTTATTCTAAAAAAACAAAGCCTGTCGCAGATATTGTTTGAAAACAACTTCGAATCTGCTGACAATCTAATAGACTTTTACCTTTGGAGATCAGGAGGAAGCTCTCTTTTTGGGACAAAGAAAATATTTCTAGGTCCAACTGCTCCCATGATATAAGTCTAGTTGATTTCAGTAACTTCAATGTCAATGAATTCTTCTGGACTTGGCTTGAAGGTGAGAGCATCGAATTATAGTTCCACCTTGATGAAACCATCGTAATCGATGACTGGCTTGCTCATGTGTCTGATATTTGTTACAAGGATTATGAATCCATATTCTACACTTTACTTTTCCTCGACTTTCTCGAACAATTCTTTTTTCAGTAAATCGTTTTTATTCAAGTCGTCCTTGTTGTGACTCACAAGCATACCCATATCAGAAGGGTGAATCTGAAGTATAGTCCTAATACCATATGTAAAGTAAAACATTCTTAATACAAAGTCAACTCTCTCTATCCCTTGTTTTTGTCTATCTCTTCCGCACTTTGATTTTTTCAATTAATTAAAATTCAAAAAATATTATGCATATGTTTTTGATCAAAGCAAACTTTGGGCGCATACACTCAAAGCATGTAGCCAGCTAGATTCCTTTAGAATTAGAGACACAATCATTTATTCATTTTCAGAAAAGGCTAGATTTTATTAGATAAAAATACGATTTTTAATTTATTGAGATAATAACAATAACTTTTCCATGCCAATTTCTTGCAAATATATATGTTTGTTTCTTTCTACAAATACCAAATAATCTCGTTTAATCTAATAGTACCACATTATCATTTTTTCTCAAAGATCTTTGGACTTATGGAGTTATTTTTCTTTTTAAGATGGTCCTGATTGTGAAACACAAGATGCCTAATTCTCTGATATTTCTTCTGGATAAATATTCTCTTTTGGTGGAGTAGTTTCTTCAGATTCTTTGAATTAACTTTATGTTTCGAATTGATTGGATATCTCTTTACAAGGAAGATCCACAATGCTAAAAAATGCTGTAATAGGAATATGATCTGATGGATATTCTGAATTAGGTAAACCTTTTTTCTTTTTTATTTATGAAATTGGAATCATGGAGACTTCTTTAAGTTAGAGTCCCTTCATTTCTCGGTTGAAGAAAATGTAATCAAGAGGTCCTTTGAACTAGCATCAGAAAAACAAAAAGCTAATTAAAATCATTCATGAGTAAAAAAAGGATAAGATTTAGAAATTATGTATATTTTTCTATGATTCATATTACTTTTTGAGTGTAGTTTGTGAATTCTGGATGTGATCCAGATCCTTCATAGTTATCATAGGCACTTTTAAGGAGCATTTTGATGGAGCCTTTAACCAAGCTAAAGATCTCTTTTTCGTTTTTTAAGTTGACTTTATCTCGAAAAATAGGTTCTATCTTCTCAATAGAAGGTTCAGAAAGTGCTGTCAGAAAATGATAGACATTGCTGTTTGGTGTTGAATTGAAGTCTCCACAAAGGATAACATTGTCTTGTGGTGCTAGTTTACTCAATGCTTCAAGGATAATTGCAGATTAGAGAAATTTAACTTCTTCACAAGAGGGATTCCAAAATAAGTGAGTGTTTCCAACAACCAATTTAGTGTTTGTGGCGAGATGGGTAAGTTGAGTAAGCTAGCAGCAGCCATTCTTCTTAAAGTGATGATTATTGAAACGTTATGGAAGTACTGAATCAAAATTGATCACTTTTTAGCTTTCCACAATGAAAGAATCTTTCTTCACTAGGGTAAGCACTCCCTCATTTTTACCAGCCTTTGATGAGAAAATGCATTGGTAACCTAATCCTTCAAATTCAGTGCTGTAGAAATCATGAAAATGATCAACTTCTTGGAGGCAAACGATATCGCTTTTTAGATTGAGTATTTATTTGACAATAAGAAGACTTCGATTTTAGAATTAAAGATCTTTCTTAGCACAGTAAGGAAAAAAGAAAGGCGTAGAGTACATGTCAGCCAAGACATTATATGATGTTACTTGGATCATATTTTCCTAGATTTTCAGAGTATTTTGATCGATTTTGTAGGACTTCATATGATTATCCTACAACAATAAAATCAGATTAACTGAAGAAAAAAAAGAAGCTTTGTTAAAGGATCCATACTTCAAAAAAACTGACAATATCGATAAGAAAAAGAAGAATTGTTCCTTGCTGCTTTAACATACGAGGAGATAGAAACAAATCGTAGACTTGAACATAATTTATCAAAGATTTTTTAAACACACAAATTGATATTTGACTTGAAAGATGCCAAAATATTCTGAATGACTAAATGGAAGTTATTGTTAGTAATAATTATGTGTTAAAATATGCCTTAAAGTAAATAAACACTATTTGCTATTTTATGGAGCCTTTAGTTTCATTTGCTCTCCAGAAAACTCCTAACAAGCCCCATTACTTTTAACTTTTTCAAAATTTATTTTTTCCTGTAATGGTTTTGTTCTCCTAATCAAGCATTTTGGAATTACCAATTTCCAGTATTGTCTAAGGCATCTAAATCAATGCCATCTCCAAACCCAATGTATCCAAGATTTGTGAAAGATCTATCAACTAACTTGATATCTACTTTTCTCTAATCTTGTTCTTCTTCTACACTGTTTTCAACAGATTCATCTTCACTTATCGATTACTCTCCATCTCCATCGAAGACATCCTCATCTAGTACTTCATTAACCTCTTATGTTGGATCTACATAAGCATCTCCTTATAATTTAGCAATATCAAGTTAGATTTACTTTCTCTTGACATAATCTGCATGTTCTTGCTCTGTTTATTTATATTCATAAGGTTGAGTTGGACCTTTCAGCCATGGATGTTCGAGCATCTCCTTAGCAGTTGCTCGTTTCTCTGGTAAGCAACATAACATAGGCATCATAAAGTCCTGTAATGCTTTTGCTTCTTTTTCTTTCATGCGATACCTTTTTTTTACCAACAAAAGGAGAAATAAATAAAAAAAGAATAATATTTGTGCTATTTTACTTCTCAGTGAGCACAGATTTAAGAGGCCAGTACTATAATTAAGGAATTCTTCTAAGACTACCATCTTTATTGAAATATTTCTATTGTCAAACACATTCGGGTAAGATTACATCAAAATAACAAATTAAATTCAAATAAAAAATTGATTTTAAAAAACCTTGGATTTTAAGCCTCGCTTAGCAAAACTCTAAGGGAATTTGTGGCATAGTTCTTCGATTTACGCAAGATGATCATCGTTTTTTGAAAAAGTTGGACCTTTACGAGGTTCAAAGAGAAAATCACCAGTGAGCATTTCAAACAGCATGCACGCTAAGCTCCATAAGTCAGCTGTAGTGTTGTATTTGCTTCCAGTTATGACCTTTGAAAAATATAATACAGATACATAAAAGGATTCTGGATTTGCCATGTTTTTTGAATAATTAAGGGATATTAATCTACCTCTGGCGATCTATATTGTCTAGTTTGAATTTCAGTAGCAAAGTGATGATATGTCCAACATCCATTTCCAAGATCTGCAATTTTAAGCTTGAAATTATTATCAAGAGAAGGTCCAGACATGAGCTTATTTTTGTCTAAGAGCTTTGTGTCAGGCTACGAAAATAGCGCTGTATTACTCATATGCAGATTTTTGGCAGAATCTGTAACTTCTGCATTTGCAGAATTAGCTCCTTTTGTTCCTGCTTCTTCAGGTCCAGCAGGAGTGATTTCTTTATTTTCTTCTTCTTTTGCAGTTATCGTGGAAAGAGTGATTATTTCTGCGTGCTGAGGGGGAAGCAATTTCTAGGCAAGTTTCTTCTTTTTTTGACTGATTTTTTTCCTAAGATTTTTCTTCTGTTTTTTATTGAGCGTTGCAGTTTTTAATTTGGCTTCAAGTTTCTTAATGTTACCAGCATCATCTAGCCCTTAATCTGAATCACCATCATCATCACCCTCATCGTCGTCATTATTATCTGCATTTTCATCTTCACTTTCTTTGACATGCTAAGTTTTTTATCCTTCTTTTATTTGAACATCATTTTCATTCTTCTTATTTGTGCTTGCTGCTGGAGGGAGTATTTTTTCTTCTTCAACAACATGAATGCCTAATTACTTTCTAATGACATTGAGCCTTTCACCAAAGAGAACATTTTTAGTTATTTACCCATTCTCTACAATATCTGCTATTTCCTCATTAGTCAACTACAATAAAACATTTTCAGGCTTCAAATCAGTGTGGATAACAGAACAGAATCGATGCAAAAAATCTAGTCCTATCAAAACTTGTTTGGCTATCTTCCTACATAAATGAAGTGGCACACCTTAGTAATTGTATCTCTTGATAACTTCTAGTAGATTCACTCCGAGGATCTCGAAGACAAAACAAAAATGATTCCCATACGGACCTTTGTACACAAAGCTATTGAGTAATTGCACAACTTGGCAATCATTTTTGTTGAAACTCTCTTTCTTTTCCTATTTTCAAATAAATTTCAGGCTATTAAAATTTCAAAAACAATCAATCTAAAAAAGATTTTCTGTGTGGAGAGAAACAAACAAATAGCATTTTGTAAGAGGTGTGTGTTTTTTGTTACATTTTCATAGTAATGTTGCAGACTCTTGATCCATTCTGGATCTCTACTCATCCTCGCAACCTTCTGAAGTATCTCGACTTCGTCAAAAGCAGCTTCGAGATAATGAGGAGCGCTTTTCTATATCTTTAAAGCAACATATGTTTCATATTTAAAATCCCTTGCAAGCCAAACTGTCGAGAAATGACCCCAACCGATTTTCTAAATCACGACATATCTCTTATTTATAACTTCACCAATATGCACAGGATGATAACCACCAATCTTATAATCTGGAATGCCTTCATCTTCACTGTCATGCTCTTTGTCGATTTAGTCCATTAACTCTTAGAAAGTTGGCCTTTTAAAAAAATTATTATAAATTTATTGAAAAAACAAGAACAAATGCAAGAAAATAGCCTTGATGAACACATATTTGAATCCAAGAAAACATTTTAACAGCATTCCAATTAATTCTATGAAATATTTATTTATTTTTTTTACTCCTCTTTGGCTTGCTATTCATTAGTTTCTTCATTTTGTTATGGATTTGCAGCATTTGCAGAGATTGCTACTCCTTCAGATGCTACTCCTGGAATTCTTACATCTTCAGGATGTTAATTCTGTACTTGTCTCTTTTAAATCCAGGCTTCATCCTCTAATATACATGATTACTATTAAATCTAAGAGTTCAAATATTTATTCTTTGAAATTGCTCACCTAGATATTGTGGTTTTGGTGGTCTCACAGGATCATGGTCTTCAAATTTCTGATGAAAAACAACACATTTTATCAGAATCAATTATGTTTGTTTAGTTAAATCAGCCTATTCTAAGATGTCTCTTACAATATTTTCCTTGTCAGAAGGAGCTTTTGTGTTTCCATTCATTCCATTTGTGTTTGAATGCTAATTCTGCTGACCATTGAAGGTTTTTTTAGATAGTTGTCCTCCCCCTCCTTAGGTATTATTCATTGAAGCTGCTATATAATTATGATTATGTTAATATTATCAACAGTGCTTAAAAACGCAAGCATTACATGATAAAATAAAATGTATTCCTATCTTCTAGAGTCTGTCTGTTTGCCTGTTTTCGAACTTTCTTCTTCTTATGTTATTATTTTAAACTGATCCACTATCTTTTTTGAAGGTTTGATTGCTTTGGGAATTAAAATATTTGATTTTATTTATCTTGTTTCTTTTGTGTATTTCTCTAAGACAATTTATTCCCCCTTTCAAGAGTGCTTATTTTTCTTCATTTAAAAAAAAATCTTCTGTATTTCTTCTTCAAATTGTCTTTGTCTAATCTTCTTTTTTCATCAACATTCTTCTAAAGAATCACATTGTAAAAATGTATTGTTTAATTGCTATTTGAAAGATATTAGGAATTCAAAAATATAGTAATTTTATAATTAATCTCAAATTGCAAGAACATTAAAAAGAAAAATAGAGAGAGTTTTCCAAGAATTGACTTAAGTAATTAAAATTTCTAGTTTTTGTTCTCTTGAAATTAGTGCTTTGAACATTCTTTCTTTTTCCTCTTTAAGTTTTTTATTTTTATTGATTTGCTAATTCAGCAAGAAAGCGTTTACTCTTTTCTCAATAAAGCAATCCATTATGCAGAATAGTAATAACTAATGTATAATTCACTTTTGATTAAAAACTCATTTTTCTGATAAAAATCAAAGATAAATAAGATTATCAATTAAATAATTACTTTTTTAACGTTAAAGCACTGATTGTGTTCTAAAAACGAGATATTAATTAACAAATCTGTAATGCATTAAGAACTTAGATATAAAGTGACTTCCAAGATGTAGTTCGAGAAGACTATCGCTACCTTTGAGGAGAAAATAGCCTTCATTTAATCGAGGAAAATCGAAGAAATATTCAATAAACTGATGCTTGATGATGAAGATATCAATGATTGCTTGGATCTAACAAGGCTAGTAAGAAATATCATTTGTAAATAAGAATAGGCATTCCCTTTCAAAAAGCATAGTTATCAAATCTTTCGTTGGATTTTGAATTAGGAAGTGCCTCTAGAAGCGTTTTCAAAGTAAATAGCTAATAGTCTGCGGAAGTTCTTCAGTGCATTTATGAAATAGACGAGCAAAGGAACTATGAGCAGAAAGTGTTTCTATTTAAATATGGTGGCAGCTGCAGAATAGAATAAATTTGAGATACCTTCAATGCTACTTGAGTGAGACACCAACATTACTTTGAAGAATTAAAATGTTGTTTTTAATCACTGTTTTACTGTTCTTTTTAGTCAGGATATTCTCGAAATGTAGCAGATTCTTAAGATCCTTAAGTTAAAACATCTTTCACCTAGCGGAGGTAGCAAGAATAATTCCAGTTTTTATGGAAATATTTCTCAGCATCAAATACGAGATCTTGAGTAATTGTCCCTGAAATTGGATATAAAATGCGGCTCTTCACAATAAGAGTAAGAAAAGACAGAAAATGAATTACCAACTCATTTAGATAGAGACAGTCATATCAGAATATCATTAACAAAAGAACAAATAGGAGAAGAAGAATATGATTAAGATGATTTCTTAAAAACAGCACAGTTCTCCAATGAATTTTTAGATCAAAATAACTATTTCTATGAAAATACTAATATTTTAGCTTAAGAGTAACATGAGTAATAATACTAATAATAGTGTTAGTCTCCAGCTCCCTCCACAGCTCATCCTATTTTATCGTAACACTCTTAGAAACAGAGCACTAACTCCAAACTCTCAATGCATTGTTCATTAGAGCGATCTATTCAAAATGAACAACAAATCTAACCACTTCGAGGAGGGAAGAACATTTAAAACATTAATAATCTCAAGAAAGTTGAGAAGTAATAACAAAGAATAAAGCAAGGACACCAGAAGCAATTGGAGTACTCCTTCAATGAGAGAATGCAATTCAATTAAGGATTATTGGCAAAGCATAATTTCATCACTGGCAAAGAGAACTTCAGCAGAGATCTTCTTGAGTTAGAAGACACATTAATCAGTAGAATCTAGAAGGATGAAAATACGCTAAGGAAGGTAAAAGCGCATCCTTAACAAGAAAAAAAGAAATAAGAATAATAGTCTATACCGAATATTTAATACAATCTGAGTCAGAAGAAGATCACAAATCGTCAAAGCCATCATCAACATGAATTTGATAGCAAATCAAAATAGGCATCTATCTAATCACGGAAATCCTGGAATTAACGATCTCTCTAAGCTAACTGTTCCACTTAAAGCTTGTCTCCTAAACCCAAAAATAAATAAAAAGGTGAATCTCATTCAGTCGATAAAACATCCTCGATGAGAGATATCTCAAGGAGTGTTTCCCCGAATTCAAGATTGGGAATGAGAGTGTAGATGTAAAATCAACGAAATGCTATTTCAGACATAAAACCGCTTAAATATCCAGATTTTCAGTAATAAATGCTGTAAAGAGCGAAAGATTCAAGAACTCATCTTTTTAATAACAAAATAGGAATCATTAGCTTAAGTAATAACTCAAAGAAGAAGATTACATCGTAGAATTAAGAATTGTTAGTCAATAATCAGAATGTAATAAAATCAAAGTAACTCAAAGCTCAAACGGAAACAGAAGGAGAATCAGGCAGGAAATAGAGGAGAAATTCAATAATTCCATAGAGATAAGTTCATACGCTTAGTAGTTAAAAGAAGTTGAGTTACAGCAGCTATTCAACTCAGTTCAAAAAGAAGAAAGAAATTTATGGATAAAAGCAGTTTTAAAAATAAAGTATTAATAACTATCCTTCGAACAACCAAACACAGGAGAATTCAAAGCAAAAGCACGAACAATAGTAGATGCCAAGAAGTCCCTTTGACTAATCTGATTCGATATCCATAGATAGTATCGCTTATTTAAATTAATATCAAAATATTATCTCAAATAACTAAAATGCATCTTCAATGGAAGTATCCTAACGGCATGTTGTAAGCTGCTATGATGATGACGAAGATAAAAAAGAAAGTAGCTTAACTAATCCTATGAATAGCTCTTTTGATCAAAATTGTTAAGAATGCTCAACAAGAAATAATCAAAGATAATTGAATTCTCAATTTAATACAAAAATATCTGAAAACTCTCTTAAATCTCAATAAAACCTAGAGAATCCAGTTAGTTTGGAGGAACTGAAGGCAATTTCTGTTGGGAGCTGCTCGACATTGAGTAGAGATGGATTTATTGATGATTTATCTCGTAATCTTGTCGATGCGGAGAATTAAGAATTATTTCGAGCTCAATTGGAGAATCTCAGAAAGATATAAATTGAAAAACAAAAGTTAATCGATGAAGAGCATCTCATGTTGAGGGAACTGTAGATATCAGCAGCGGAATATCAATTGCTTTCTAGTCAAGCTGGAGAACCAAAAACAGAGCAAACATAACAAGAATAATTTTAAAAATAACGAAATATCATCTCTTCTTCTTTTAATTCGTTCTTTCACTGAGAACGAACTTTGAGAGGCTAATAATATCCTCATAGATAGTCAGTGAAGTATTGAACTAATTTTAATATGTACAAAAGTAACCAACGAATCTATTAAATAAATTTAGAAATCTAATCAATGCCATTCTTATTTTTCTCAACCTAAGTTGTCGTAGATATTTTCTTAAAACAAGAAAACATACAAATGTGCAAGTTGTGTAGATTTGTAGTTTCAGATGTTTAATTAAAATAATTAAAATATCTCCTAATTATGATTGAATTTGTAAGGCTCACTGCTTTTTCGGTAAACCAACTGTGAATTCCTGTTATAAATCAATTTTCTGATTGGCGAAAAAAAGATTCTTGGATCGTTCTTTTCCAAATGAAGAGAGCACTGCATTTTCAATTTTTCTCATGAATGTGATTCCTAAGCTTTCGTTCACTGAACTCAACGGATCAGTCAAAACAGAGACAGCTCCATTGGAGTTTGCCAGAAGCACATCGGTGAAGAGTCTATCCCCAATGAATGCTATTTCATGGTTACGTATGATTTATCCTTGGTTGTGTTTGCGGATGTGCTGTAGAATTTCTAGAAAATTCTGTGGTTTTTTAGTTTTCGTAGTTATAAGCTAGAGTCCAAGGGAATTCTCTATTTTCTCAGTGCTATTCAATGAATTAGACACCACAAATAGACAGTTATTAGAGTTGAAGTTTGGTTTGACTTATGTCTCGATGCAATGTTTGATTTCTTCATTGAAATAATTGGATTCTAAATGTGCAGTTAAAGTGTTGTCCTTATCAAAAATTATATATTTCACTCCAAGCTATCGAATCCTGCTAAAATCAAGCTAATCAACACGCTTGACATGCACTTGTGGATTCAAAAGCCAAGGGTTTTTAATAGTTAGCTTTGCAATCCTCAAATAATCCATAGATTTAGCTTTATCAATTGATTTTAAAATCCAGAAAACAAATAAATCAAAAAAATATGAAGAAGAAGGGGGGGGGGGGGATCTGAGATTATTTCCAAAAAAGCAGAGGGAGAAATAGAAGGATATCTCTTGTGATGATAAAAATAATATCAATAAGATCAATTTAAGTCAATTCAAAGAAGAACCTATCACTCAATAATCATGTCTTCGACTATTAAGGACCGCAGAAACGCTGAAAAAATTATTTACTACTAGCCTGCTCCTCAAACAGAAGAACAAGGTGATCTCTCGTAGATTCTATCGTTCGTTGTTGGTCTCATCGGAGTTATGATGAAGGTAAGTTGTTGTTAATCAGAGAGATTTCATCGTTATTGACTTCATTTCAACTCTGTAACTCACATTGTTTCTTTTTTTTCGTTGACTGGAATAAATAGCAAAAGATCGCTCTCTGGGGATCCTTATTCATGCTTCTATCTTGCTTTGCCAATCTTAAGCAATCTAGCGATATCAAGCAGCTCATTATGAACGCAGGGTAATGCTAATTTCGATGATAAAACATAAAAAATTTCTTCAAATAATCTGATAATTATTCAAAATTTCAACTTTGTTTGATTTTATTGTTTTTTTCTTTCTTCAAACAGCATAGTCCTCATGGGTATGGTCTCATTGTATTACTGGCAACCACGATACGAAGAACAAGCTGCAAACATGAAGCTTGCTGCAGAGCTGGAACAAGCCAATGTAGTAGAACCTCAACCAGAATTATTCATCGAAGATTGATGGCATAGGAAAAATACACAAAAATATGTAGTTAATTTTCTGTGATGTTGCCATTCCCACAGATGCTGTTTGTCTGTTGTTGTATTCTCTTGATTTTGTTCAACATAGAAAATAGCAAATATTCATTGTTAACTAATTCAACTACTAAAAGGATATTTAAACCAAATTAGTGTTTTATTATGATTTACAGAGGGAATATGAAATATGAAATAGTGAATGAAAATGAGAAAATAAGATTGAAAATACTCAGGATTATTAATTGATGAGATAGATTGAGAAGAACAGACTTGTAAGAATCTATTTGATGGCTTTGAAAGAGTAGAAAGCTGGCAAGATACTATTCAGCAGCGAAAATACTATGAAAAATTCAGATTTTTGAAAATCTTGCAAATATGTGAACAATTATCTTCAAATCTTGCTACAAGGCGAAAAAGAATCTGATAATTACCTAAGCTTCTTTTATTGAAATAGCTTTGCTTGTGTGTTCCTTCTAAGCCTTTGATTATCGACTCAAGTAGATGAGATAAGTAAGCTAAACGGCAATAATTTGTAACCATTTTTTTCATGTGAATAATTATCGAATACAATTCGGAACCAGCTGACAGAAGCAATTAGAATTATTCTAACTTTAGCCTCCTTCCAAAAATCTAAACTACTATATCTACTCAAGATTCGTATCCATCACACTCGGGGATATTGGAGCTGGCAATCCAAAATCTTCTTATGTTGTTTTTCGATAATTAAACGATTTAGATTTATTAGAATTCAAGGATTTCATGGATATTTACTAAGGAGAAGACAATATCAACAGGAGATCTTCATGGTAAGTTCCTTTGTGAATAATTGCCCCACTTAATGACCGAAATTCTCCATAACCTTCACGCTTATCATATTAATATGTTCCTTTGAACATCCTGCACAAATCATAATACAACATATCCCCTTCACCGTGTCTGCATCCATCGACAAATTTTCCAACATAACTATCTCCATTTATGTAGTCTAGTCTTCCATGTCCGTTGAATAGATTTCTCTTAAACTCTCCCTCATATCTCTCTTCTTTTCCTGATATTAACACACCTTAGCCATCTTTTAATCCTTCTTTAAAATCCCCAAAATATATTTCTTCATTTTTCGAATACAAAATCCCTTTTCCATGTCGTTCACCCTTAAAATTCACTTATCCAGTGTAGCTATCTCCATTCGAGCAATCAACTATTGTTTTTATCGATGGTAAAAGTGCCAATGAGTTCGTGGTGTTCTTGCAAGACGAAACTGTTTATTCTGTGTGAAATCGCATACCTAAAATAGGATCATTCGAAGGTTCCTGATTTTATTAAGTAGCGCTTAGATTATTCTCAGTATACGTTTATGCTCCTTGCAATAATTACTTCTTCTCTAATAAATACTTCTTCCTAAACGCATCAATGAGAATTAAGTTTTCTTTCGAAAGCCTGTTGCGAATCGTAGCATCTAACTTATTTTCGAGCAGCGAATAGTCCTGTTGGTAGTTCAGCTCGGAATAGATATTTAGACTGTTCGAATTTTTATTTACATATGAGGATTTTTTTTCTTCACTGCTTGGTGGGATTACTACGTTCAAGAAGTTAGCAGCAGGGGCGAGTTGACTATCATTTCCACCTGGCACGAAGGTTTCAATGCGCTGATAAGAGAGTCTATCGGGGTTTAAAGTTAGAGTTGACATTGCTTGACTGAATCCCTGAGAGACAAATTACAAGCTCTCTAAATTGAAAATGCAAAGGAATGAGAGTAAGAAGTTGCTGTTCTGTATTGTTGTAGTTGTTAATTTACTTCGCTTTTCTTTGATAATTAAATAGAAAAAGAAGTAAATTATTCCGTGATTCTTAGATTTCCCCTCTGATTCTAGCAGCTATACTGTTCGCTCTTGTTCTATTTAGTTTGTTTATCTTAACTTTTTTACAGTTAGTTATCGATCTTTCGATTTCTAAAAGGTAAAAATAAAAAATTCCTTTTCACATAATAGTTTTAATACTTTAGTTTAGGAGATTTATTATGCTATTTTTAATTGATTAATTATTTATTTTCCTACTAAAGATCCTTTGCTTTCTTTTGTATGCATCTTTCTTGTTGCCTGTAATGATACGAGAAAAAAAGATGTAACAAAAATCCAAAACAAACAAATAGATAACTCTAGATTGCTGCTATGTAATGGAAATAAATTAATATCTTTCTACTAAATAAGACAGATCTCACAAGAAAAATCACTTTAACATTTTCTTTGCAGCCTTGTGTAAAGAGAAATGTGTAACTTATATTTAAAACTCACCAATACTGAAACCACAATTTTACTCACTGTAAATCCTAATGCTGTGTTGAATCAAGATATCTTTTGATTTGACAAAATTAGGTTCATTAATTAGTTAGAGCAGGTCTTTTTCTGAGCTTACAAGCTTCAACAAATTATTTGAATTGCCTATGAAAAAGGAAAATTGAAAATCTGATAGATTTTAGAGATTTTTAGCAGTTTAGAGTTGGTCATTCTGTGATAAATTCAGATTGACTTGCTCACAGGCGGACACCCTTACTTAATACATTAGAAAAGGAAAAATAAGATTTTTTTTAAAATTCCTTAAGAATATCTAATTATTCAAATTCTAGGATTTCTCCAATTAACTTTTGCATACTAAAGAATTAATTAATAAATAAGTGAATGACTATTTTTTTTTCTAATTGAAGTGTTTCATATAAAACTCGATAGAAGACAAGAGATAATTCAAATAAGAACACAAAAAGAAATGAGTAGAGAGAAAGAGAGAGAGGAAAGAAGAATTGAAAGAGAAGGACAAGGAGGATCTAAGTGCTTGCTAGCTAATTTGGAATAATTCGGCTGGAAAAATCTGTACATTTTTGGAAGAAGGCATTTGTTGAAATAGAATAGCTGATTGGAATTTAATAGAATATTAGTTGCAGATATGAAACACCAGCCAATTTGAGCATGCATTTCAATAGTTCTGGCTGTCACTGTCTATAAAAAGCAACGAATTTAAATAAGCAAACGCAGATTTGAATTTCAAAAATAAACAAAAAAGATATCCAATAAATTGTACCTCCGCTCATGAAAGAAGACTCAGAATCTTGATCATTTGGTTCATTAGGAACTCCAGCAGTATTTTCTTGTATGTTGGAATTTCGCATTGAAAAATCAAGTTGACCAGTTGCATTTCCTTCCTGTGTATCATTGTTTGTTTAAACATATTCCATGGGTAAATTGGAAGTTTAATAGCCTCCAATATTCTACAAATTGGTTTAATCCATTCCGAATATATTGGAGTTCATCGGAAATTAATATTGCTGTGTGTGCGTGGCAGTGCTTTATGTCATATCTGGATATATGTGGTCTTTATTGTTTTAAAAACAAAGTTTATTTTCAATTAAAACAATCAAGATATGTTTTATTTTTTACCTTGAACAATTAATGTATCATTGTGAGTTGGAGATGCTTCTTCGTCATTGCAGAAAGGTTATTGCTATTATAGGAGCTTCGATTCAGCAGTTTCAGCCTTATCTGAAACCTTGCTTTGTTTTTTGGAGAGTTTCTTGGAGAGATTCGCCATTTTTTATTTAACATACTACTCTAATTCTCTAGTCTTCCTAACAGATAAAGCATCGATATCGAATTCCATGACTTTATCATCGATATGCTGATCGGAATCAGATTAAACAATCTCCCAGATACCTCTGAGGTAATCTGGAGGTAACTGAAGAATATTCTAGCCAAGATTCTTCTTCTCCTGCATGGTCATGGGGATATCCATTTTCGATGGTGCACTCTTTGGTTTTTTGGAAGGAGCAGGAGCACGCTGAGTAGGAGCTTAATTGACTGGGCCTTTTGTTTTGCCTTGCATTGCTTGGGCGAGGATTTAAACAAAATAAGGAATATTTTTGACTTCTTATGATCCAAAAACATTGGAATGTTCGGATTCTTTGAATTTTTACTCAAAAAACCTATCCATTTCGAGGGTCATCTAGTAGATTTGGGAATCTCTCGAATTGTATAAATAAGAATTATTCCAAATCTTTCGAATATCCGCTGCAAATTAAGTTGGAGATTGATATTACAGCGAGCGTAAATTTCTCTCCACTGTCCCTAGATCCATTGGATCACGGATTACCGTGAGGTAGTCTGCACATTCTTGCTTGATAGGATCGACAGGACGAAGGAAAGGGACTGCCATTTTATGTCGCTGAAGAGCTGTCAAGACTGAAAGACACTTCTTTTGTTCTTCAACCTCCATGCCAAGGCCTCCAAGGGCATCGCCACCATAACCTTTTCCACTTCTGCTGCCATCACTTCTTCGCTTTTATGATTTCTCACTAGTCCTTCTTTTTGTTTGACTCATAGGTGGTAGAATCAGCTATTAACCATTGAGTTGTTGCTGCATCATGATATTAGATAACTACTGCTGATTTCCTGTAAAATATTAAGGAGCCTTAGCGTTGCTTTTTCGCTATTAGAGTTTAGGCAGAGGGAATTGCATTTACTACTGTTGCTGCGATTGCATTATTAATTTCTAATCTTCTTGAGACATTGTTTGGTATTACAATTACTGCAATTACTACTATTATTATGATGGCTATGGTTCTTGCATTTGCTAGTATTACTATTGCATCAAAGACTGATCTCTTTTGATAGCACCACTTTGATCAAAGGAATTATCGAAATTCTCAGAGAACTTTGCAGAATTTGTTTGTTTGCTTTATCTTTATCCTCTTGAGTTTGTCGCAAATTGTCCGTTTGAACCTCTCATTTGAAGCTCACTCTAATGCGAAAAAGTTAATATATTGTCAAGATTTAGCATGCCTTTCATCATAAAGATTTGATTGCTTACAGCATCCAATGGTGAAAACAATGCAAAATTGTTCGATCTCTGACGTGCAGGTTTTGATGCAAACTGAAGAGAATATCCTTTGGGAAGCAATTCACTGATCACGCGCTGCTGCTCAGAAGTCATGAAGAACTCTATCGTGCTGCTGAGCTAATTTGATAAAGCAAAAATTTCACGTTTTTGTAACTGTTTTTACACAATATTATGTCTATTAACATACCTTGTTGTCGTTATCCAAGCCATCCATTTTGTGAGGCAATTTGAGCTTTTTGTTTTTAGCTATTGGTAAAACAATTTTGAATAAAAAATTGAGAAGAATATTGACATTTTTTGGTATTCTGAACAAAATGAGAAATCAACAGATAAAATGAACTTTGTTTATCTACTTTGTATTGATTTTAGATGTTTTCAGAAAGAAATTTCTTTTTTCAAATGATTGAAAATAGCGATGAGTAGATCGATTCGATGCAGGCGTCAGGTATTGGCGCAAATTAAGGGAACTCTACGTTCGGGGGGTTGGATTTGTATTTAATAGATATAAATTTAAAATTAATTAATTATAGACCAGATTGGCTTCCTTTTATAAACACTTCCCCCCCCCCCAGGTTTTTCTTCTCTTGCCACCCTTCGTTTTACACACAGAATATGAGTAATAAATTTATCTTAATCATCCTTTTCCTTCTTTTCCCTCCCCATCACCTCACAAATTAACTTTTTATTTTATTCTTCCCTTTTAGTTGCAGCCTCTTCTAATTCCCACCCCTCTAATCTGGTTTTAACTATTTTTATTGCAAGAGACGTGTCCAGGGAGCTTCATTTCCCACTTTCAATGGTGTTTCAGCAGCTGTGGAGAAATTTTTAAGTTCAAAATCAATATTTTTTCTTGATTATCTTGTTTATTGACTTCATTTTTTAGTTAGGCGACAAAAAAACTACATTATGGAATAATCTTTAGAAATAAATAATTGCATTCAATATCATTAACCAAAACTTCTAAAATATTACTAAATTAAAACTACTTCTCAGATCCTAGACAATGTCTTTGAATGGCATCCATTCCACACCGAATTATGAATTTTTAAACAGTTATTGTTCTCCTTATGCCTTCCTTTCTTTTTTAACAAATTTTTGAGTGAATAGTAATTCTATTGATATGCATTACTTCGCAAAACAAAATGAAAATCAAGTAATAATGAAAGAATAATCTAATCTTTCTTTACAATATTTTTTTTCTTCCCATCTTAATTTTTTCAATATCTAATTCCTCCTAGAATTCCCATCAAAACTCCAAAATTTTTCCTTTCTACCTACTATTCCCTTCCTTTGAAACCCTATTGATATATGTGTTGCTCTGTCTATTTTCGAAACCTAAGGTTTTCTCGAACAATTGATTTCTGCCTTAGTTCTTTATTTTCAAATTAAGAAAATCTTCTTAGACACAAGCAAGATTTCCTTTTTCTCTCTCTCTTTCTTTAATTTAATTTTTTCTTGACAACCGCGATGTATCCTTAGTTTTCTCTTTTCTATGACGAAATAAGGAAAATATGCTTTTTTTCTGAAATTTAAATCTCAAAAAAGAGTTATTTGCTTGACACTTACTTGTCTGCCTTGACTCAGCCAATAACTACACAATCATCATAAGCATAGCCAGCATAATTTAAATATTTCTACAGTATCTATTTGAATATGCTCCAACAATTAAAATGAAAGAAATATTTTCCAGGAGAATATTCTCAAAGACAGCACCTAACAATTTTATCTTTTCACAATTAAACATCCAAGTAGAAGTAATCAAAATAAACTGTCTTTCTCTTAGATTATCTAATCCTCATAGGCCATAGATCTTTAGCCAGAATCTCCAAGAAGGTATCTATTATTTGAGCCGATTCCTTTTGATGATTTTTCTTTGTTGTTTTTTTCAAAAAACTCTTCAGCTTACGACTTTTTTGAAAATATCCACCTCAGTTTTTTCGTTTGTTTGTAGAAAAGGGGGGAAAGAGAGAGAAATCATTAAAATAATAACAAATTTATTTTTTAATTTTCTCCCCCTTTTTTTTTGCACATTGAGCAAAGAAATCCTTCTCAGTGTAAGTAAACCTAAGCCCTACTAAAAGGGAAAAATTAATATCTTCAGTAAGGAAAAGAACAAAGAAAGGAGTTAGTATTTGTTTGTTTTTTGGATTAAAAATTTCATAACATAAGGGGGTAGATGCAGAAACTCTCCCTTGAGTATCATCAACATTTAGAAGAAATAGGATGTTTCAATGGGGGTTTACGTTTATTCATATTTTAGTTAACAACTTATTTCTCATAAATTAGCTTCATTTTTAATTGTTAAGAGACTTATCTCATGCTATTCAAAATGCTAAAAATTAGTTGTATTCTCTACAGTTAGAAAAATATTTTCATGACTCTTAGCTAAGGTTTCTAGAGCATTGAGTGAGCTAGATATCTCATATTTTTTATACAGCTCGTTTCGACATCTGTTTCCTCATTTCTTGAGATATTTTTCCTTGAAGCTATTTCTCTCTCTCTCTCCCTAATACCTAAATATAAAATAAAACTATTGAAAAGCAACTACTTTTTTTTTGATTTTTTATTGTTTCGAATACTATTTTCTCCCACTTTTCTTTTTGAGAAATGTGATCATTAATAAAATGAATTCTCATGCTAGAGATTTTAAGGAATATTCACATAATTGTGAAGGGTTTCTTGCTTGCTGTTATTTGCAATGAAAAAGGACCTTTCATGGCAAATAATCATCGAATTATTACTTTATTTCTTCAAAGAATTGGATTTAGAGGATGCCCTTTTGAATCTAAATTACAAATTTATAATTTCATTTAACATTCAAAGCATTTTCCCTTTATTTGAATATTGATTAAAGATGATAATAACTTTTAAACGTAACTAATGTAATCATATTTAATCCTAAGAGAAATGAAAGATGAAAAGAAACGAAATAATAATTATGTTTTTAAATTTGAAATCTTGACTTTGCATGGGTTTTTTGTCTTTACAAAATTGGTATGGATTTCTTTAGAAGTTATTTTAATTCCATTGAGCCTCTTAAAACTGTTGGTTGATAGGCTTAAAGAATCAAGAATCTAATAAAGCTTTAAAATATCAACTACAATTATAAAAGATCATTTATTCTCTTCTTATTCTAATCTAAATATTAAACTAGTTCTTAACATAAACAATAAGAAGCTTCTGCTTATTTACTTCTTAAAAAATGTTGATATTCTATTGACTACATTTTTAAATAGGTTATCAAACTAATAGGTAGGATTTTCACAATAAGAAGAACTTAAAAAATGAGAGATGTTGTAAAACATTTGATATTTTAGGTAAACTTTTCAGAAATAATGAAGATAAATGCTTCTAATTTACACAAAAATTACTGTGAATTCGTTGAAATAGGATGGCAGTTGAAAAATACAAGAGAAAGATAAAGCAGAGTGGGATAAGTTTACAATAGAAGAGAAGGGGATATTTTTGAAAAAGTTAAAGATAATTTAAATAAATTTGAGAAAAAATAAATCAAAAATAAAATGAACAGATAGGCACCATAACAACAAGTTATCAAGGGAGGATCTTCTCAAAGCAGAAATTTTGCTCCAGCTGGAAAGAAGAAACCCTAAGAGCGTCCAGGACTAACTGAGGATGAGATTGAAGAAATCAAAGAAGCTTTCAATTTATTTGACACTGAAGGCTCAGGAAAAATTGACCCTCGTGAATTAAAGGCAGCCATGCAATCATTAGGATTTGAAGCAAAGAATCCAACAATCTACCATATGATAGCAGATTTAGAGAACCAAGGAAGTGAGATCGAATTTGAAGATTTCTTAGACGCTATCACCTCAAAGCTTGGTGACAAAGAATCTCGAGATGGAATATCTAAGATCTTCGATTTATTTGATGACGATGGAACTCATTCTATTAATCTCAAGAATCTAGGAAGAGTTGCCAAAGAACTTGGAGAAACCATGTCACAAGAAGAACTTGCTGAAATGCTAGAGCGTGCATCATCTAACGGACGTGAAATAACTCCTGAAGATTTCTACAACATTATGGTTAAGAAGACTTTCTGAAGAGGGTAGTATTCTTTCTCAGATATGTATAAATTATAATAAAAAATAATTAAAAGTAACTCCTCCCTCCATTTTATCCAGCATGCAAAAAATAATGAATATGCAAAATATTTTATCTGTAAAAATCTGAAAAATGTATGTGAATTTCATTTTAAAAATATATAAATTACATTAGCAAATGCCAGAATAAATAGATGAAATTGTTTAAAAGCTAATCTTCCACTTGGCGAGATTGCAGCATATCAAAAAGTATCATAAAAAAAGAATCAAAAAGCATATTCTTTTTTTGTTTTTTGATTTTCTTGTATTTTTAAATAAAACAACTAATAATGGTGAATAAATAATTAATTTCAAAAGGGGGTTGTTTGTTGTTGAGCATGTTATTTAAATAAGAGTGAAAATGAATTTTTTTTAATTTATTTTGCACTTGAAGGGTTTCAATTAAGGGGCGAGAAAACGAGGTAGGAACAAAAAGGAACAAGAATAAAACAAAATTTGTCTCTCTCTCTTTATTGGCAACACTAATAGAATGAAGAACGAGAATCATATGAGCATTTAGGAGAATGTGGCTGCTGAGCAACCGAAAATCAACTCCCTTAGTAATTCTCAGATTTAGTCTGCAGATCCACTTTCATGTAAGATTTTTAGGAAAAGCAACACTCTATTTTTTGTCTTGCTAAGGAATTTTTGGACCTTCATTTTTTTAAATAAAAGCACTTCTTTCTTGGTAGTAATTGCAAGAAAATAAGTTTTTCTGATTTGCTAGTTTTCATTTTGCTATTTCATTTCAAAATCTTAGATTTTTGCCATTGATAATACTTAAACATGCTAAACTTGTCTGCATTTTCATTAGATTACAGCAGTGCATAGTAGTAATTGTCTCTGTCTCAAAGATAAAGAAGAACACCATCAAGCAACTCCTTTAGTATAAAGCAAGCAGAAAAAAGCCTCAATCAGACTTTACCTGTCCAAGAGATGGCAGATGGAATCCCATAGAATCAAGAGGAAGTTCATAGCTCTGAAGCATCAAGCTCTTCATTATCTCAAAGAAGTAATTCTCAAGGATAAAATCAGGAAACGAGTAATGTATCTTCAAAGGTAAACTCTAACTCTGCAACTTCCCGTTCAGACAAAGGTATTTCAAAAGGATCACGTGAATCTCTTCATGACTCAAACCCTCAAAGCAATAACAGTGCAAGCAATAGTGGCAGTCGAGTATTTAAACCAGTTTCTAATGGTAGTAGCAATAACAGTTTTGCTGTAGTTTCAGCAAAGACACTGAATTTAAATGAATTCACGACAACAATATGCTCAAAAGAGGAAATTAAAGAGTCTATTAATGTGTATCGGTGCGGGAAACCAAGAGAGAGTCTTGTAAATCTTAAATTATTTTCTCAAGAAACCTTTTATTCCTTTATTTTTCCTTGAAAGAAAACATATCCAAAAGATTCATAGAGAATATATTCTAACTTGTATTTTGATTAGCATATGTTTCATTTGTTTATCAGATTACTACTAGTTTGAGACTACCAGTCAAGCCATTAGTAGAAGAATCGAAGAATCAGATAGAGGACAAGACATTTTAAAATAAGTAAGACTAGCAGAAATCAACAATTTAGCCTCCAATCGTAAAAGGTGCCTCTGTAGGAATCTAATTGAATCAACGGAGAGG
>Ga0302271_10001315_pt1 | contig 24069 bp, 12 predicted proteins | sample III_Bog_N1_1_FD_198767 | JGI IMG/M metagenome (GOLD analysis project Ga0302271, IMG submission 198767) | Peat permafrost microbial communities from Stordalen Mire near Abisko, Sweden - III_Bog_N1_1 | ecosystem: Environmental > Terrestrial > Soil > Wetlands > Peat | place: Sweden: Abisko... | reverse complement strand
CCCCAACCCCAACCCCAACCCCAACCCCAACCCCAACCCCAACCCCAACCCCAACCCCTACTAACATCCTTCTTTTAATAATTCTAGAATCAGATAGATTAACAAAATACAAATTTGATTAATTTTAGGTTTGATCTATGTGATAGATAACATTCATTAAAAGATAAATAAGTGCATGCAGTGTGTGTGTGTGTGTGAGTGTGTTTCACTGTGTGTATGTCATTACAAAATAAATTTATATCAACCATAATTCTTTCTATTTTATGGATTCTCAAATTCAATGCTCTCCAGCGATTAATAGTAGCCCATTAAAAATGGATAAATCTCCTAAAAAGTTAATAAAATACAAGTTAAAATAGCAAATATTAATTATTATTAAGCATTTACTTTTAAAATCGATTGAGCTATCAATATTTCGTCAAGATTCACTTGCATCGTAAATTTGAATCCAGTCTCTTGAACAACCTCCTAAGCCTTGAAAAAATGCACAAACAAATATTTTACAAATTCCTATCAATTAATATGATCAAATTTTATTATTATCAATTACTTCAAAGATGAGTTCTGCTATTTTCGAGTTTGCATTTTTCGTTAACTAAAATACCTTTTGCTAGCCACTCTTAGTCATTATGTAGCTTGATTCTATTCAAACAAATATTCACATTCTTTATCAAAACACAATCTTAAACCCAATATTAGACTCACTGAAATTTCCTGATTCATTTTCTTTCATTCTGAAGTTCATGAACTTAATCGTGTCTTAGTTGCTCAGAAGAAATGACTTTTATTTCCTTAAATCTACTACCTCTCCCTAACAAAAAAACAAATCACTTTTGCTTATGAGAGTGAATATCTTAAAGTGTAGTTTTAACGAAATCTTACTTTCTACGGAACAATTTGAAAGAATGCATTGCCAGGTTTATTGACATACAGGTTATCGTTTTTTTAAGAGCCAACTAGCTTCAGCTGTTGTTGTTTTAAGCATAATAAACGTTGAAATATGAGAGTATTGTAATTATTATATTTTGAATGATAAAATAACTCACATGATGCACACCAAGTCTTAGTGCTTTTGAGTCATCCTATGAGATCGTGATAGGAGAAAGCTTTGGAGCTTCAAGGGTATTTTTAAGATTTTAAACAAGCAGGTAAGTGAAGCTAATGAAAGATATGAATAGTACCAAGTTATTGTGAGGCAAATGAGAAGAATATTTTGGGTTCAGACAAACATTTGGTGAAGGTTTTAAATATCTTTGGATTTGTGAAAGACTAGGTTTGAGAGAACATTCGAAAAAGAAATTTGAGAGGGAATATCAATTTGTTTAGTAGATTTATCAGAAAACTAATAAGGTTAGGAATCTTGATTAGATTAATTATGTTTAGAATCAAAAGATATTCATTCTAGCTGAAAAACTAAGAAAAATGGTAATTTAAGAGGTTAAAAAATACTTAAATCAACTCATATTTGAGATGAATTCTAAAGTTTATTTGAAATGTTCCAAACGGAAAAATATGGTCTTTTTTAGAGAGTAAGAACATAAAGTTCGAAAGAAACAAACTACTAAGAATATTGAGAAATGTTGGTCTTTGAAATAATCCGTCGATTGAGGGAGGAATAATTAAAATTTTGAAGGTTAGTGATAATTTATTGCTGGGTTGTGAAAAAAGATTGATTTAGGTTTGAAGCTTTTAATCAATTACCTTCTTTTTTTCTCTCAAACAAGGTTACAAGGCTGTGAAAAAAGATCATATTTCCCAGCGAAATTTTTTAGATCCAATGCGCGAATTTCAAAAAATATTAAATTAGGCACTAGTAACTTTACTACTAATCTAAGTTACTTTGTGTGAATAGAGAGAGAGAGAAAATGAAGCAAAATTAGCAAAAAACAATAATTATCTTAAGATTATTCAGACTTAGTTATGAAACACATAAACACATGATTTTCAAGCCCAATACTAGAGATAATCAAGGAAGACAGTGGTCTTGATAAGGATGAGCTTTTGATCGACAGTGCAACCATCAGGGAATTCAATTCCGAATTTGTCTGCTCTCGAGCAGAGCTCTTCCAAAACACCATTGTAAATGTTGACAATTCTGCCGACAACAACCTTATTAGCATCGAGGATAGAATATTCTCGGGTCTTGCATGGCTCAAGGATTCCAAGGATAGGGCAGAGGAAACCAAGTTAGAGGCACTTAGCAGTGATAGTGTAAATGACGTTGCCTGCTGAGTCCTTGATGTCAAACTCTTAGCAACTCAAGCAACCACGAGCTAGCAATAAGAAGAAAAAGTTTAGTCTAGCGAAAAAAAAACATTTCTAGAAAATTTTTATTTACCAGGGTAGCAAGGATGCCAGCATGGCCATTCAGCCTTTCCGATGTTTGCACCTCCCTTCTCAATGGAAAGCTCAGGCTTGCAGAGACCAATGAAGGCGTATTGGCAAATAGGAATCCTAAGAAGAAACAAAATATATAAAATATGGATCATACAATGAGTAGTTTGTACTTGTAAGGACGGTGAGAAGAAGCAACTGGATAAGAGCTAACTTAGAGTTCATTTTCATATTCTCTCAATTGTTTGCAGCAGAAAAGGCAAACTGCACTTCCTTATTTCTCAACAACAGTTCCGATAGGGTTCTTCTTTGTGGTGAAGTCAGGATCACAAGTGCTTACCTCATACCTTGAAGAAATCAACACAAGATCAGTTGAAAAATAAAAAATATCAGCTTTATCCCATCATGTTTATGTTTTCTTACTCATTAGCTTCTTCATAGCAAGGAATGCATTCAAGCCATTCGATACGTTAGTTAATAAGCACATGCTTGGTATTGGAGAGTTCAGAAAGATCGGACATTTTATTTCTTTAGTTGTTTTTTTGTTTTCTTCTGGTTAAATATTTGTTTGATTTCAAATTTTTATTTTTTATCTCTAACTTTCTCCCTTCTCCAACCGGATTTATAATAATCACTCCCGCATATTAGGTAAAATTCTTATCCTTTTCAAACACTATCCCTTCACTCTAGTCTTATCTTGTGTGTTTCAATTATAAAGATAATAAAAAATAATTCAATTCTTTGTTATAAAAATAAGTCTCAAGGTGTTACTGAAGATTGAGTCCTGTCTACTTACAGTATTCATTTTTCAGGGATAGAGAATGTAAGCAGATTGAATTTTCCAAGGCTTTACAGACTTTCAATTAAGTTTTTTCTAATAAAATTATGATTCCTGTATTCAATGGCCAGGATCAAATCAGAGACATTACGCACTTAGGATTGCTGAAATTGTTATTCTGCTAAGAAGGTTTGAATTATAAAAAAACAGAGTTTGATTCTCACAAAAAAAATATCTTTTTTTGGTGTAAATTCAAATTAAAAATACAAATGAAAAGATATTCAAATACTTTATTTAGATTTATTCTTGAATGTCTTTAATGTAACTTCGACCATATCAAGAGGTACTTTATTACAGTATGGTTTGTTTGTTTTGGAATTATAATTATATCATCTTCATTCTTCTTCAGTTCTTTCATTGAAATAAGTATTTGAATTCATTTGTTTTGAAAATTACTATTCTACGCAAATCCAGTTAACTTCTAAATAAGTTAATGATTTCCTCTCATCCAACATCTTTTGATTAGAGACTACTCCAAAGCAATTTTGGATGTTAATCACTTTGTAAATTCAATGGAGAATTGTGTATTTTTTAAAGTTTAATTATTTTGATAATTTTTTATAAATGTTTTCCCCTTTTTTTTGCTTCTTTACAAAAATACAATTCTTCAATAAACACATGCATGTAATTTACAGAAGATATGAAGGAAAACAACCAAAATGAATCATTTAAGATTAAGAATAAAGTTAGATGCTTTTTATTTGAGAATTTGAATAGCTTCTTTCACGATCTCGTGAGGTTCATAGATACCAACGGACTCAACAGTGACTAAGTTAATCAAATAACAAATGAACAATTAAGATGGCTATTAGGAGATTAAGAAAAGAGTTACAAATGAAATGTTCCTTCTTTTTGGTGAGTTCGATCTTGGAGTTTAATTCTTCATCTTCTCTAATGCATTCTCTACACATTGTGCAAGCTCTGGGATCAACAACTTCAGCATCTCCTTTGGCTTCAAATCAACAACAACATCAATAATCAATTTCTAACCCAATAATTAATGCTTGATTTGAATAAAAAGATCATTTCTTTTAATTTAAAAAAGTTAGTCTTTATTCGTTTGTTACCATTAACACCGAAAACTTTCAAAGGACATCTTGACTGAAGCAATTATGCTTTTTTTCCTTAAATTGGGTTCAAAATATTGATTTCTGGCATGAGACGATAGAATGCTGTGCAAACAGGTGACCATTTAGCATGGGTTTTACCAATACCTTTTTGGCAGATAACTTCTACAATAATTTCTTGATTTTATCTTAATTTCGCAACGATAATATCATCATGCACCATTCTAATTGGATTATCTGCAAACTTAGCTTCCTATTCTCCTTGAGGAATCCATTTGAAATCACCACTGTAAACCTGTTTATTTAATAATGAACAAGCATAAATTATCATATTGAATCCGTATTTTAAATTATTCTGTTCTTACAATTGCGTTGTCTAAATATTATTCTGGATGCATATTCTCAAGTTCACTGTCTTTTGATTGCTTGTATTGTTCTTTCTTGGCACACTTGATCTTCAATGTAAATTTAAGTGAATTATTCTCATTGTATTCGTCTTCTTCTAATCATTCAGTAGTTCAAATAACTTCAATTACTCTTCATTTATTTCTCTATCAAAATCAATAATCTTTGTACCTTATTTTTCAACGAACAACCTAGGATCTGCTAGGATAGGAATAAGTCCCAATCTATGAGCCAACACTTCATCTGCTATGATAGAGGTATTTTGATAAATATACACTTTGTGAATAGCCATAGTTGGTACCTTAAATCAAAATAACAACAAAATCTAACTTAGAATGCTTGTTTCCCTATTAAAATATTGAAAAATAGCGCTTACTTCAGCGATCATGATTCTCCTGAGAGCATTCGCAATAGGTGCATCAACTCCTTTAAGATCGAAGGATAAGCTTTTGTTTTGCTTATCGTAGTCAAGAGAATCGATTTAGATATTGTCTTTGAATGTGTTAAAGTCTTCTTCACTTGTGAAGGCAGCACTGTAGTTGATCTCTTGATTCTAAAATAATAGAAAAACAATAAATGAATTCTTCATTTTTCGATGGATTTTTTCACAGTTTTATCTAAAGAATCCAGTGCTATTCACTTACATGAAGAATGCCTTCGTTGGTGAAGACAATATTCTTCTTCATTTTTTGAGTTTTGTTAGCCATTGAAAATGCTTGGGTAGCTGAGTCTGTGTTTGTTTGACTTTGAAGATTAAATTAATAGTGTTTATTTTTTAACTTTAAGACAAATTTAGTGTTGCTCAATTTAAGGTATTATCTTAGCTTTGAATGTTGCTAGAAATGATTTAGAGGCACTTTAGTTATCTTCTACTATTTCCAGTAGTGTGCTGACTCATAATACAAGAGAAAGTGTAGAAGATAAAATTGGAAAAGTAGAGTTTTTTATTTTAGATTTTTTGTAGAATCCAAATCAGAGATATTCAAACTCATATTAGTAATTATCTGAATAACTAATTGATTATCTCCTTTGGGTTAATTTTATTTACAGTTAAAAGAAAGCACAACAAATAATAATAATAATACCTAACTAATTGATGTTTAACTCTTTTTATGCTCATGCTTCAAAAGTATTTGCCTCCTTGCAATTGCATTGACAAAGATGATCTATGAGTTGGTTAGGATTATTTTAAAGGAATGAGTTGCTTTATCTCTTTTGAAGGTAATATTGTAGCTTAGAAGGTGGAGGATTAATTTGATTAATAATGTTATAGTAATTGATTTGGCTATTGGAATTATGTTGTTGTTGTTGTTGTTGTTAAGTTGTGTTATTGTCCTTATTGTTATGATCTGTCTAATTTCAGCTGCTAAATCTATTCATTCTAAGGGAATATACTTTATCTATTAAATGAACCTGGATGTTTCATAGGAACAAATTGATCTTATTTAGTAGAAGAAAAAGCGAATTAATTAGAAAAATCTGAAATCTTATCATATTTTAACTATTATTGTTATTATTGCTATTATTGAATATCCTTTTGATCGAACTACACCATCGATCGTTGCTGTTTTATTTCAGTTAGCACTTTATTCTTCTCAAAGATTGAATTTATTTTTACAGTATTTTAATTCTGCTAAGATAAATTACTTGAAAGTGTCATCGAGTTGATAGGTCGATTACTTTGATTAGACAAAAGAGTAGGATTGGTGTAATTATTCAATAATTAGATATTCTTTGTATTATTACTGCTGTGCTGCATCGAAGTGCTAGATGGATACTAAATAATGTTTTCTTGTTATTAATTAGCAATGTTTAGATGAGTTTTACTAGGATTCAGCGTCTTTGAGAGCCGTTGAAGATCTTCTGATTAAAGAGGAAGATAAGCATTTGATTTCTCTGGCAGTTGTTTCGTGATTGTAGTTCCAAAACAAGGGATTTATGCTTTAGGCTAGAAGAAGGATTCAAACTTATGATTGGATATTTCATTTTAACTTCTCGTTAGTTTATCTTAAGCAGAAGCAGCAGTTGTTGTTGTAATATTACCCAATCTTGATTGAATGCCTTCGTATTTAACAGAAATGTTGGTGTTTTAGTTTTTCACACTTTAAGGAGGCTAGAATTATTAAAAATTATTGATATTTGTAGTTGTTGTTGTTGCTGTTGCTGATGGTGTTAAATCTAATGAGCTTATTGGTTATTACTTAGAAACTGCATCCATATTTAATCTATTATTCCCATTTGGTAGCTCAATAAAGCTCCTATTTTTGAGATTTTCGTTCTTAATTTCTTCGAACTGCTGATTCTACTAGGCTTGCTGGATATTCGCCAATATATTTTAGCTTTGTAAATTCATACTACTTAAATCAAGACTTTGAGTTTTTTTATTCCCTGGATGCTATGATTGTTTCAGGAGTTTTCCATTAAAATTTCTATCAATTTCAGGCTTTTTATGATGTGAATTACTTAAGACATTTCCTGTGTCAATACTAATAGGTTTCAAAGCTGCCAAATAAGGTTGGTTTAGAGTTGATCCTGTAGTAGCATTCTATGTTGAATTTGAATAATGAAGCACATCACTTTATTATCTTGAATGTTTCGAGCTATTCAACATGTTTTAGTTGATTTGAAGAGAATTGTAATTAGCTGAATTTTGAAAAGAAGCTATTCTTTTATCTCTATTGTCCTTAAGTGATTATTATCCACTTGATTCTTGAATTATGTTCCCACTGATATCTTCTTCTTATTTTTGATTGCATATCACATGATTAGTTTCTGCTCTTGCATCTCTGTTTTTTGTTGAATTCTATTTTTAACACATTTGCTATTCAAAAGCATGCGGGGTGATTGCTGTTGGGATTGTTGTCTTCTGGACAATATCCTCTTTCACTATTGGCTATTAATTTGAGATATTTCCATTCATTTATCTCTCTACAGCTGTATGTGCTGCTAGAGGAGATTATATGAAATTATGCATAATTGGAATATTCTTTGAACTATTGGGTACATAACTACCTCCTTGAGATGTACCATCAACTTAAGGATGTGAATAATCTACGCAAGTTTTAAAAAATATCTACGGAATATTCCTTATCTGAGCAGATGAAGGACTACTTGATTTTAAAAACTACGATTATTGCTATTGCTAGGTAGATTTTGAGATAGCATTTGTTTCTAACTATTCTTCAAGTGACTGGAACACAGGGTAAGACTGAGCATTCTTATTATGATTATGTTTGCTTTGATCAACTGGAAGAGAAGAACTTTATTAGCATGTCAATTCTGTTTGTTGCAGCAATTAAGCCGATAAACCAAAAATATTTTTCTGGGATTACATTATTGTAACAGCCTAGTGGTTCTATTCCTGCGATTCATTCACTGCCTTAACTGAAAGTCGCTTTGGATGGATGGAATTCAGATTGCTCATATATTTCTTTGGACTGGCTTCTTTCAGTAGAATTTATTCTTTTTTTAATTCTGTGCCCTCAAACTCTTCGAATTCATCGTTAATAGACATCATTGTGCTTGCTGGGTCATATGAACCAGCATTAGCTTCAATCTATCGCTAGTTGTGCTCTTTTATGAAAATTAATTGGGTTTTTTTTTGTCTAGAATTTCTGTCTTTTTTAGGTGATAACTTGGTTAAATGAGATTTTTAAACTAGAGTAGCTCCAAGGAAGGTTGTTCTTGATAGTAAGCGTAGAGAAGTATCTTCAGGCTCTGCAAGATTGCGTTTTGTGGGATTATTCTTTAGATTTATGTTACTGGAGTTGTCTTTTGAATTTGGTGAGCATTATTTCATACATTTATTGTTTTGTATTAAAGTATTAACAACATTCTCAGAAGCTGAACGGAGTTCTCTATTTCCAATGAGATCACCTTTTGATTTGGTTGTATCCTAGTTCGCAAAAAATGGCTGGGACTTGTTTTGTTCATTTTAGCCTTTACTTTTGTTCATCCATTCAACTTCTGCAGGAGATACAATATGAGTTTATCTGGTTGCAGCAGTTAAGTTAGTTGACGAAACACGTTCTTAACCTTGTTAAATACATGATTTCTTTGAATTACTTTTCAATTGTAATTAGGAAGCAGAACTAAAAGGCAATCGCTTATGAAGTTGCAGATTGTCATTCTGCTGGTGATCATCAATCTTTCCAGTAACTTTAGCTCCTTGACTTATGGTATTTTTTTACTTGAGAATATTTGTATTCTTGGTCTGCCAGCCTGCTAATGGATCAGTTTTCTAGCCTTCAAGAAACCCTAAAGTATCGTGATTCTCTTAGTTAGGATCTTATTTGAAAAAGCTACCAGTTTGTGCTTTCATTTTGTATTAGAATTTTTCGCATTTTGCAAAATGCTGAGCAAAAAAATCTGCTACAAATTCTTTGCACTCTGCATCTCGAGTGCTGTTATGATCGCCAGATATTAACTTTAACTAAGAGGCTCCTTTGTAAAGCTACTGGAGCTTTTATGAGTGTTCAACTTTAACTAGTTTATCTTCATTTGACGCGAGAAACAATGCAGGTATTTCAATGGCGCTCACAACTTTCGAAGGATCTACTTACTCAAAACGAAATCCAGCGCGCTCTGAAATCGAATTATTTATAATACTCAAAATCCCTTCTAACAAAAACTACGGCAAAGACACCTTCTATTCAGCTATCTCCAAAGAGAGCGTCTTCAGATTAGAAAACGGACTGTCTAACACAAGACATTGCAAGTTACTATCATTTCTTGCGTAGAGCAATGCAGTCACTGCACCCATGCTTTTGAGAAAAAAAAACAGAATTTTTTCAAATAAAGTCATCAAATAATCATAAGAACATCGCTAATTAATTTACCTCCTTCCAAATAAACCGATTGCTGATATTTATGGTAGTTTTCTGAGATAATTCATGACTTCTTAGAGATCTGTCTACTCATGGTAACCCAGAGATACATATTCACCATCACTAATTCCACTCCCTAAGAAATCAAATGCAAACAGAGCGATACCTCTTGAAGCAAATTGTTCAATGTATGCGATGCTATCGATCCTACAACCGCTGTTTCCATGACAGTACACAACACAAGGGTATTGTGCTGATTCTTAATTTGTTTTGTCAATGTGAGATGACAATGCAGAAGGTTAGAAAAGAGAACACTTTAGGATGCTTTCATTTGATTTCTTAATATCAATATCCTTTCTTGTAACTGAACATCCTTTGAAAAACAATTTCGGAGGACCTATGAAAGAAAAGAGATTATTTTAAAAACAATGAAAAGGGATTAAGCTTCAAAGAGCAAATCAATCTTAATAAAACAAATCTCATTCTCCTTCTCTTCTTAGCTAAACTTAACAAATTCATCTAATGAAATAGCCTTAAAAGCCTACCCAAATCCTAAGGAGAGTAGATTTATCGTGTAGGTCTGATGAATGCCTTCCAAATATTTTCGTAGTTTTACAGCATTTCACTTTAGTTTCTTTTTCTGCGATGTAATACTGTTTTTTTTTCGTTAACAATTCCCAACGAATCAATATATTTCCTTCCCGCAATAAGTCTCCTAGCGGGCAACAATATGCAAATAGTACCAAAAGCAGATAATTAATAAATATATATTTTTATTTTGTTTTCCCAATTTACAAATCTTATCTAACAAAAAAAGGAACTGATTATTCGATAAGCTAGACATTTATTAGTCATTTTAGACTTAATTTTGTCCAGTAAGAAACGTAACTGCATTTCAAAAAGTTCAAAACATAGCATATGATCATTTAGATTAACACTCAGCAATCTTCCTTTTTTAAATTCGATTCCTTCTTTGGGCTTGAAAAATATCCAAAAATGAAAAAAGTTTCAATTTATTAATTTATTGAAGAATGTGTTACCCAGAATGTTGCTCTTTAATTGTATTTTTTAGTTTATTTAAAGTTTCAGTTGTTAATTCGAATTGAAAATATAAACGATAATTTTTAGTATGATAATGAGTTTAAATTAGCATAGCCTTGTTTCTCTTTTTGCTCCCATTCTCTAATACTCTTTTTTGTCTAATTCATACCAATTATTTGATTATTACCTCTATCTGTTATTACAAATTTCAACTTTTTCAAAAAATATCATCTACATTTATCTTTAACAAAATAACCACGAAATACTTAATTGCTCTTGAACAAATGAAATGTTTTGTATTATTCAACTAAAGATAGCATCAATATCTACATTGAGTATCTCTTAAAACCTATCTAATTCATCACATGATTTCCTTTTCAGTGAAGCTATTTTATTGTTATAATATTTTTTATCTGCTTCTGATCGTGCTGCTTGTAGCTAGATTTGAATCTATCTCTGAATTTACTTTGTGTGCGAACATTCGCTTCGCAGCTAAGTGACATGATCTTATTCGATACTAAATTCAACTTCTTTCATCCAACCTGGCTCTTTCTTCACCTTATCCATGAAATCAGAAGATACATAATAATCTAAATGCAGTTGCTTCGTCTGTCGATGCATATTGTGAGTTCGAGAAGCTTCAAGTTAATATAAAGGCCCTTGTTAGAAGAAATTGCCGATGTAACTGCCGAAGAAAATTAAAAATATTGGCAATAACTAGAGTATTGACATTAATTTATTTGAATTTCTCCTTTATTGAGGTTGTTGCTACTATTATTAGCCGTTATTAGGTTATCTCATATGTCTCTAATGAGTACCTCCTGCTCCAGAAAAGAGATCAAAAAGGCTTTAAGGGCCGTTTCCTTAAACCCCTCCAGGTCCAAAACTTGTGTAAAACACTTAAGAATTTCCTTGTTGGAACCTTCCTTGCTATTCGAATTAGAAGAATGGATTATTTTTTCCGAAAAGCATCTCAAAGATGTTATCTGGTGATATATCATCGTGATATTACTATCTGTAATGTGTATAATGCTATTCAGGCTCTTCATCTCCATAACGATCATACGCCGCCCTTTTTTCAGGGTTCATTAAGCAATCGCATGCTTAAGCGATCTTTTTAAATACTTCTTTTGACCCTTCAGCTTTATTTTTATCTGGATGAAATCTCAACGCTAGTCTCTTATAAGCTTTCTTGATTTGTTCATCCGTTGCATCTTTAGCGACACCTAGCAATTCGTAGAAGTCTTTGATCTTCAGATATTTCTGAACATCGTCTATTTATTCCTAAGACATTTGCTATAAAAGAGTTCTTAACTTTTTTGTTTTTTCCTGTTATTGTTTTAAACTATCGAAAGACTTAAACTGATCAATCTTATTTATTGTTTTTCTCTCTTTCTTTTTAGCTTTTTTCAATATTTTTGGTTAGGTGGAATCAATCAATTGTCTATTTTTCCAATTAGATTTTAAAATAGATTATCAATCAGTTCTTCTTTTAATACATTAAGCTTGCATGCAAATATAATATGATTGCCTTCTTGTATGATTTTTGAATTCTTTGCACGACTACTAAAAAACAAACAGCCTTGATACTTAGCATTCAAATAACACATAAAATTTTCGAAACAGCAATCTTCAAAAAAAGAATAAGGTTAATAGTAATTATGATTTTTGAAAGAGATTAGCCATAATGCTATATGAAATTGCCATAAATTAATGCTTTAAGTTCTCAGATAATCAGTTAAAAATTCAATTTGATTCAGCAGAATGAAGCTCTTTTACTGGTAACTATAAAATCCCTACTTAGAAATATTTAATTTAAATCATCTAAGAATTGAAGATTCCTTATGATATTTTTCTTCATTCAAAATTTAAGGTTTCTTAACATGATCATCCACTGAATTTGCTTATTTTAAATCTTAAAAAAACACATTTACATTAAAGATAGTATCCTAATAGTAATGGAATGGACAGCCTACTGCTTGTATCCAAGTGAATCTGTAACAATATGAGTTAATTTCTTCAATCTAAATTCTAAGTTAAAGACAGTTAATAATTTCGTAATCATTGCAATATTTCATCTCGCTCAATAGCTATTTCGATTTGATTATTATTTTGGTAACTTAAAAAATGAGAAAAAGTTTCGATATTGAGTAAAAAGTGCCATAGGAATGTGAAATATTCTTTTTATAAAAATAATGAAAACAACTAAGACTTTTCACTGTGGTTGTGAAATATTTATGAATCTTCTGGGAGATTAATCAATTAAAAAATTGAGTTTCTATGGTAAGGAAAAGTGAACCAGTGATAACAATCACATATTATGTAATTAAACCTGAGAAAAGAAGTATTATTGATAAGGCATTTCGATTACATTTCCTAACCTACTTTTGTTTTATTGCAATTATCAAGATCTTTACTAACAATTTTATTTATTACTGGATATTTCAATATTCAATTTGTATTTCAACTCTTTATTTACTGTAAGATTAAATAATTCGATTACTGGAGGTACAGTAACAGTGAAACAAAACTGCAAGAAGAAAAGGTTACAATAGGAATAAAGTTTTCTAAATGTTTTAATTTCCTAGCGATTAAAATGAACTAATGTATTTTCAATTTACATACAGTTTAGTTTCAAGTTTTTAAATATTCTGATAGAATTCTGTAATTATAATTAATAATGCTGTAAAAAATTGACTTTGGAAATCAAACCAAAAAAAAATATGACTGAAAACGATTTAGTTGAGGAAAATTACGAAGAAGACCATGAACAGAGTGAAGAATATAAAACTAGCAAGTTCCTGGCATTCTATAAAAAGCAACAAAATATCTTCCAAAACAGTGATGATAAGGAGAGAGATGCGGCTGCATAGTATTAGTCTATTCTTCTTAAAGATTATGTTGATCTCAGATCGGACATTGAGAGTTCAGTAGGAGAACAAAAATAGAAATATTATTGTTGTTGTCATATGAATATCTAAAATTTAACTAATAAAATAATAGGTATGCAATAGAGGGTCTTTAACTCTTCTAAAAACACCGAAATTTGCTCAGTGTAGGATTTGGAAATCATCTGTTTTCGTAGATGAAAGTTGAATACCACTCGAAGTTTCATCCTGTTTTTCATTATGGTAAAATCAATCACTTTTCATATGAAACTAAGAAAAAGAGAAGAGAAATTAATTAATATTTTTTTTAATGTTATTTCTGAACAGGTGATTATGGCTAGAAATACTTCATCGTTCTCAAAGGTAAAAAAACAAAACATTCTTTTAGAGAAAAGCTAAAATATTATTATTTTCAACAAAGGAAGTGTTGATTTGTTGATGCCGAAGAGTGATTGCATTGAAGAGAACAGCAGATTATCAGAGCTTGATCAGCCTTAAATTCCTTATTTCGAAAGGTATTTATCTTCCACCAAAAGAAAATGAAAATTATCTAAACTATATCTGAATATTTTTTGATCTGTTTTTTCAGAGGCAATTTCGAAGGACTACCCCATGAATCATTCTATTAATTTCTCGAGCGATAATACCCAAATATGAGTTTTATTAAAACATTTCAACCTGGTGAAGCCTTTGGAGAAATCGCGTTAATTACTGGTTAAAAGAGGTAAAAATTCTTCTAAAATGCTTAAAAATCATCATTTTTTTTCTTCCCTAAAACTTGAATCCTTCATTCATTTTTTGTAAAACAGAACTGGTTCTATTATCGTCAGAGAGGATGTTTGCTTCTTAGTTATTACTAAACAAGCATTCCATGAGATAGTTGGCAGATTCCATGAGTTCTTGTAGATCTAGAAACTTAATTTTCTTTCTTAATTCTATTTCCTTTAGCACATCCCGAAAGCTAAATTGTTGTCACTAATTTAGTTTATGAAAATCTTACAATTCAAGAGGAATAACATACTCTACGATGAGCGATAACCTACAAATGGGATCTACTTTCTCAGAGAAGGTGAGGTATCTATTACGACGAAGATTTCATCCCCTCCTTCAGTATCTCAGTCATAATCTGGGAAAATATCTTTACTTAGAGTTGGAAATAAATAAAAAAATATCACAACAAAAACAACAATTAAGGCAACCAATTCATACTTCGGTGAAGAAGAACTAATCCTTGAGTTACCACAGAGAAAATCAAGGGCGGTATGCATGAGCGAGACATGTGAAATATTTCTTTTCACAAAAGATGTAAAAACAATTCTTAGGATTGTATTAGTGAATGTAGATTTTAACTTGTTTATCTTTATTAGATAATCCTTACATAAGCGAGGCAGTTTGGTGTGCTCAATAAGTTAAAATAGAACTATAAACTGAAAGCAAACTGGGAAGAAGAGCGCACTGCTAGCATATAAAGTGTCGTTAAATCACAAGAAGAAAGAGTAAACTAATTCAAAAATGCTCCTTAAAAAAAGATTGTTTCTCTTTCAATGTCATAAATCGATCCCTCAGATTTAATTGATTATCAGCCTTAGACTTAAAGGACATTAAATAATCCAGAGGAGAGAATTCCGACATCATCTGGATTAGGTTTTGTTAAATAATCTTCTAGATAAAATACTTCTCAAGATTTGCCTAGCAACGAACACGGAAACTTTTAAAAACAAACAATGTCACCAAATAAAGCCCTTGGTTCTCCATCTATTTAATAAAAAGCAACCTCTCATCATCTTGCACCTCAAGGAAAAAGATTTAGCAATATTATTTCAGATGATTCTCACAACTCTGGCTAGCTCAAAGAAGAATGTGAAAGTGCTTTTTTCGCTAGACATAAATCAGAAAATTTTAGGATAAAACCGCTATCTATGGATCATATCCATGAAACTGCCTGCACTCTTAGGGGAAATTCTTCTAATATTTAAAACAAAGAACTCGAGAATGTGAGTATTGACAAAGTATTTTATGATTCAACACATTCTTTCTTTGAAAGTATGCTACGACAAGAAGAATCAGCTAAATCTGAAATATTCGCTAAGATCAATAGCAAATCGAAGTCAATCTAACCACAATCGATATTTTCAGATACTCATAAGGCATAATTCAGGATCAGAAACAGTTCACTTTAATAAACTCCGATAAGAGGACCACATAAACTAAGTGTCTAATTATCTTCTCATGAGAATAGCTAATTCTTAGCCAAAACTGGCTAGCTAAAGAGAGCCAATACAACTGTTTAAGAATTAAAATCTCCTTCATCTTTGGAGACAAATTCTAGCACAGTGAAAACTGATCATAATATTGAGTCTTCTAAATAAATTAGTTCTGACCTTCATCAATCATCTATTCATTTACCTTAATTGCGAAAATCAACCAGTTAGCCTCCTTTATTCAAGGAAAATTAGTAGAATTCTTCATTTAATGATACCCCTTAGTCAATCAAAAACAATGATAACCACCAACTTAACACTAATAACAACACTCCACCTCTTTAATCTCCTCCAAAACATCTTTTACCACTTTAGTTTCCATCAAGTCATTTGATATGTTTAACTTCTTTCACATAACTTGATACTCTATTCGAAGAAGACGATGAAACGAATAGTCCAAACAAGCGAAAACTGCCTTCAAATGGAACTAATGTATCATCTAAGATTTAACTATTACAGAAATTTTCCTTAGGTAAAAAAGTTGCATCGTATCTCCGTAGAAAAAGTGAAAATGAAAATTATTTTTACTCCAATACGCATTATAATCAATGACCAAGCTAGGTGAGTGAACAGTAGATACAGTAGATATCTAATAATCTAACTGAAGTTACTTCCCACTCGAAGATAGCAGATTTGGGGTCTTAACAAAAGTACAAAGAGAGTCCTTAAAAACAATTTCTCAAGAAGACAAGCTTAGAACATAATAATAATATTCCTCAAGAACGTTTTTCAATAACAGCATAAAATTTTTAGTTTGTACAGCCTTAGAAGGTAGTCAAGGATAGAGTTTGAATAGTGTTGATGGAAGGAGAAAAAAGAGATAATGTAATTTTTTGTTAATTGTAAATAAAATAGAGTTAATGTTTGTTAATATGATTTGGAAAGGAATACTTTGAATTTGGTATTTCGATTAGCGCCTAGAATCCAGCATCAATCGAAATTTGAAAATAATTCAAATTAATATGAAAAATAGAAATTATTTACGAAAAAAGAAAATTTGAACAGGAAACAGGAAGAAAAAAAGCAAAAACATACACAATTATGACATTCAGGGTTTATATTGGGAAAACAGCTGGTGTTCCTAAAGATGATCTCTATGGACTTTGTCAATAATATGGCAGTCTTGTTGATTTTATGATGAAAGAGACATACGCATTTGCTGAATACTCCACTGATGTTGATGCGAAGAAAGCTGTCATTGAATTAGATGGAAGATTTGTTAATGGACACAGAATCATGGCAGAACCAGCTAAGGCAAAGACTGCAGAAGGAGTCAATGAAATGGCTGGACATTCAAGGATATATGTTGGAAGATTGATCAAGACAATAACAAGGGAAGATCTCTTAGCATAGTTTGGTCGCTTTGGTGAAATCACTGATATCATGAGGAAAGAAGATTATGCGTTCATTGAATTTTCTGATAGTTCTGCAGCTTCTTAAGCAGTGAAAGAACTGAATGGGTTTAACTTATAAGGGACAAAGATTGTTGTAGAAGGAGCTAGACCAAAGGATGAAACTAAGGATATTAAGACAAATAGGCTGTATATTGGTAAAATTGGACCACAGATAAAAAAACAAGATCTTGTAGTAGCTTTTGGAGGATACGGAGAACTCCTTGACATTCTTATGAAAGATGACTATGCATTTGTTGAGTTTACTACTACGCATGCAGCAGCAAAGGCACTGGCAGGAATGAATGGTGCTCGTTTAGCTGGGGCTAAGATTGTTGTCGAAGAAGCCAGACCCAAGGAAGGAGCTGTACCTGCAACAACTTAGAATCAAAAGAGGGTTCCTTTAAATCCTCTTTAGGTTTAGGCAACAATGGATTCAGGAAGTGCAGGAATAAAGTTCAATAATAGAGGGAAAAGATTATCTCCAAGAAGATCAATCTCACGTTCTCGCTCAAGATCAGCAGAAAAGAAGGGAAAGAAAATGTGAATGATAATAGTAAAAATTGTCTTTTGAAGTTATGTGTGAGTCAAATAATGCAAATTAGGTTTATTGCAATGCTGATTTTCATTTTTGGAGGGACAAAAGTTCAATAATATTTCTTGAATAATAATAATTTCAAAGCTAAAATTCCATCATCATTTAATATTTTATTTTTGATATCAGAAACAAAGATTCTTACTTGTAAATCAAAATGAACTGAACTTTGTCCGCATAGGATAAAGAGACAATATTCGTATAAAAACACAAAAGAAGTTTTTATTAACTTATTTAGAAGTATTTTAAGCAAGAATAAAAAAAATCAAAACTAAAAAGAGTCATTCAGATAATATACAAATTGAAACTCTCGAAATAATACTAAAATAGCTGATTAAAGCTATCTCCATTGAGTTAAAAGATTTAGTTAAGTATCTTAATAATTATGCTTCTTATTCTTGTCTCTATCACACTGTAAAAAGTCATAAAATTATTAGACAATAATAAATAAACCATAATTATGTCATTTGAATCAAGTATTATCCTTCAAGACATCTACTTAAGTGTCAAATATTTATTAATTCAAAATATTTTACTTTTTTTCTTTTTGGAATTCTTTTTGAACGTCGATTCTTTAAATTTGACTTTCTTTTTAGGTTTATTATGTGGAGAATCAGCATCAGAATACGAAGCGTTAGGATCATATTTCTTCAGGACACCTTTAGGTTTTGTAGGAGTGTGCACTTCTTGTTAATCTTATGGTGCTCCAGCATCAGTATCGAATCTTCTTTCGGGTGTTGCAACGAGTTTAACTTTTTTATCTTTTTTCTTTCCTTTTAAGTCTTCATGTGTGAGTAATGATTTAGAACCACTGTTTGGGTCATCCTTCTTTGCAAGAGTATTCGTTAATATACTCTTTCTTCCTCCACTTTGCTGGTATTGATCTGCCATTTCTCTTCCTGTTGTAGATTGATTTTGAGGCTGACTTTAAACAGTAGATACTGATGGGATGGAAGAAGCATATTGATTTGGTGGAAGTGAAGTTTAAAGGTGGAAGCTCTTTTGATGATCTTTACGAGCAGGAGATGTTATTGGAGAAGTAGAAGTATTATTATTATTATTATTATTATTAATTGGAGTGGTTTAGGACTGTAATCCTGGGAAGAAAATCTAATCCGTATCTGCTTTTTTTAAGCTACTGCTTTTGATTATTGGTTCGTCTCTATCTTTGGAGTTGCTTTTTTTAAAAGAAGCAAGAAGACTAGTATTCTCATTAATTTAGTTATTTTCTTGGATTTCAAGTTGTATTTCTTAACCAACAACTGGTCGAGAACTCAGCGATTCTTATTTTCGAACTGCTACAAATGAAGGTGATTTTTCTTAAGATCTAGTTCTTTCTAAATCCCGATGCTAATCAGCTGGTAAAAACTAACTCTTATCAACTGCTAGACTATACGACCTTAGCGTATTATCTCTTTGAGGTGATGCTTCCACAATTTTGACTTCATAATCCTCATAAAGTGATTCTTTCTTTAAAACATTTCTATCGACACTCCTTTACTTCTAAATTTCATTTGATAAATTTGATTAATGAAGGGTAATGTCTTTCCCATCATATTATCCTATAATCGATCCTTGATTCACTCCATTGCCTATCTACCTTCAAAATCAAGAAATAAATGTTTCCTGAAAAGATTAGAATTATTTCTCAAAATTTAATTAAGTAAAAAAAAAACAAAATTAATTTTAAAAATGTTAGTTGTTCAATTAAAATCCGTTAAGACTAGTCCTTTAGTCTAGTAGCCAAAAGACATCTTATCAAACAATTTGGTTAAAAGGGAAATAATGTGAATAAATGAAAAAGAGTTTGTTTTTCGCTTTGATTTAAATTGAGAAAGATTATTATGATTTGATCTACACTTCTACTTCTAATTTTTTAGTTATTATTCCATCGCTTGTAGCGTTTCTACTAGAGTGACCCTCTGTCTACAAGTGTATTTGAATATTATCTTCTTTATATTTGTTTCTATATTGAATTTAACAGCATTGTTTCCAGGAAATATTTTGGAAAAAAATAAATATTGTTATTCTTCTCATCAATAAACTTGCTAGTCTTAAAATCTGGAGAGATTACTCTTTCATCCCTTGAAACTCTTAGTATCCATGCTTCAATTCATCCCATTGGTTGAAATAAACCGCAAATGGTTTCAATTTACTTCCCTATAATTAAAATTAATTACGATGAAGTCTCCTGTGCTTCGATCCGTTCTTTTTCAAGTTTGTCGAGATGCTCTTCGATTTCCCTTGAGAACTGCGCTTAGTGAGTTATAACTCCAGCATCATTTGTAGTCTTCACAAATCCGCAGCACTAACCCATTGCTGCAAAACAGCTATTGAATGACCTCCAATGAAGTGATCGCTAAATGTTGCTGTTGAATTTACCGAAATATTGTTTTTCTGATTTGCTTTCTCCTTCTTGTTAATTATTTCGTTACTTGGTAAGAAGCACCAATATTCTTATCTAGAAGCTAGCAACTTCAAGGAATCTGTTGTGTTTTTTAGTTTTAATATTGTTAGTTTTATTAATCAACTCAAGAATAATTCCCCCCTTCTTTATTTTAAGGAAAGAAAAGAAAATAAAGTAGAAATTATCTGCTATTTATATGTATATGATTAGCTTAAGATAACGCATCAAAAGACCTACAAAAAATTAAAAAAGCTGTTAATAATTCTTAACGAAAAAGAGACTACATTAACCTCATTGGGTTACAAACTTTGGACTAATTCTTTGTGTAGAGCTATTCATATTGTCTTTGAGTGTTTAAAATTAAAAATAAGCTAAAAGAGAATTTTAATATGAATACATTAGTGATTACCTTCAAATAACCTAATTTGATTTTGCTAACAGTAAAATTACTTTAGTAAATCTTTGTAGTTTCTATTGTTTTTAATATTTTCTTCTGAAGCGCAGGGCATGAGATAATTTTAAAATATTAGGCTCTGAATTACCTTTTTGCTTTTGATCAAGATTTAAATTATCCTATTTGTTGTAAGGTAAAAGAAATTTTTATTGTTATCATATTAAGATAAACAATAACTCAAGAGTGTTTGATCAAAAAGAAAACTTAAACATAAAAAGAATGGATCAGTATGATTAAAGACTTCAAAAGCAAATATTTTTGATTGTTTTCTCATGAACTTTCTTTTCGATTTATCATAACAGACGATTTCAGATATTTTCTTCTTTGATTAATTTATTGTCGTTAATCACCTGCCCTTTCATGAATCCTTTGAAGATTATCCTTTTATTTCTCCTTTTCTAGCTTTATTCTTTTGATAAGTGCTCGCTATTCTGTTGCTTTGATCTTCGTCTTGATGGAACTGTCAAATAATCAACTTTCAAAATAAAAGTCACCAAAAATAAAAATATTTTAAATACTCTTGCAGCTCATCAGTCTCTCCTTGTAGATCTTTGCAGTCATGCATGAGTTTTTCAATTTAAGACTAAAAGTCTAGTGACTTTCTTTGTAAACTTGCAGGATAAATTGACTTATTTTCTAAATCTAACGTGCTCTTATCTTCAAGTAATGATATCTTTCTCTTATGTTTTCTATCTGAGGAGACAATAGCAGGCATCTCTTCTTGATCTTTGCTATTTAATTATCTAGGAGATGAAAAGCAAGTCTTAGTAGCTAATCCTAAAACACCTCTTGATGATGAGACTGGTGAAATTAAATGTCTAGATGACAATACTTTAGTTTAGCTCTAACTTAATCCAAATGAAGATTCAACTTAATCTTTAAAACCTGTCATTCTCTCATTTTGAATAACTTACAAACCTTTCTTCCCAGACAATCTTTTCTTAGGAATAGAAGTGGAAGATGGTGATTACGAAAGAGATTAAGGTGATCCTTAAACAGAAAAAGATGAAAACAACCTAGCACTAACAGACTGTGGCGGTTCAAAATTTTACTTGAATAAAGAGAGCTTAAATCGCAACTTAGAATTTATCTTTTTATCTTCTGTTGTTGGCTATTTTATTGAAGTATGAGAAATACACTATCCTTCGATTGATTAGGAATCAGAGTCATCGAAGAGCACTTCATCCTCGCAGTCTCCTTTCTTTTCCCAAGCAATATTTTCAGAATCAGAGCAGTGTGAGAAAATAGGAGAAGATTCAAACTTCAATTATTATTTTTTAGAGCAGAAATCATCTTATTATTGATCGGATTTCTTAACTCCAGCTACTAACCTACTCGATGGAGATTGGTGATTTATTGTCCTTAATGAATCTTACAACATTTCATCGATCTTTCCAGAATTGCTTTTCTTAAGAGGTCCAGGAAGTTTGAAATTATTTTTTAATATTTTCTCAAAGTAACTATTAACTATTTCTTGATTTTGCTTCACAGTCGAAGCCATTTTCTCTTTGCTTAGTTGTTGTGTAATGTTTGAAAGAAGCGATTTCTTGAATATCTTCTGAGAGTAGGACTCACTCCACAGTTCATTACTGTGCATTACACCCTTTTTATCCTCTTATCTGTTTCCACAACTAATTCCTGCTTTTCTCATTCCAATTTCAGCTGGGTTTTCTGAGCTTTAGCGCTTTGAAAAAGTTGAATATGTTTGTTTTCGTTCAAATATTTCTTGATCTCTTTTTCTAAACTTTGATGCTGTGAACATTGTTCCGTAGAAGCGGAGATTCTCTTGCTTTTCTAAGAATTAAGAATAAGCTTATTTCTCATTTGCATAACGACTAGGATGCATCACTGAGATGAATCTTTCTAACGGGCTTGTTTAGTCTTTGTTTTGTTCAGTTTGTTAGGATTTTGGAGAAGTGCATGTCGAATAAGGAATCGAACTTAGATTGTCTTTTCGATATGAATTAAACGGAGATGTTTATTTGGTTTTGTTGTCTTTGCTAGAAGCTAAAGAAGAGTCAATACTATTGTCAGATGATGATGGTCCTAACGTTTGATGTTTAGAGTTATTTCTTTGTTCATAACGAGAGAATTCTGCTAGTTTTTTGGTTTTTATTGAAGCCATGTAGATGTATGAGTGTGTTACTTCAAGATAGAAGATTAGACTCTGAAGCAAAGGAGCAAGAAAAGTTATTTATTTCTACTAGACTCTATCTATCTAAATCATTAAAAAATACAAAGCTAAGCCACCCACTTTGATTCAATCACAAACATCCTTAGTAAAAAACTAAAATTGATATTTAAACATAAATCAGTCAGACCTTAAGGATAATAATCAATAAATAATCCACTTTCTGTCTTTGGCATCAATCAATTCACTAAAATTAATTTCTTTATTCGATTCTTTTTTTTTTCATTATTAAACAGAGTTCAAAACTGACTTTTTCCATGAATAAAAATAATATCATTTAAAGTTAGATAAACATCAATCAATCCATTAGCTCTTGAAGTTATTTTGATGGTTTAGTTCGATATCTTCTGATAATTTTACTTTGATATTTATATTATTTGTAATGAAACATTCACTCATTTCGAGACACATTCTTTTTAGATAAAACACTTGTTTAAACAATGAAACTGAAGATAAAAATTTGAATTTTACTTGCTTTCCTCCAAATGGCATTAGAAATCCCGCGCAAGGGTCTATTTTGGCTCAAAAAGATGGTGGATGCATGATAAGGAAGGCGGGATATGAAATATCTTTGAGCGGGTGAGCGAAAAAGAAATAATAAAAATAAATAAATTACAGAGTAATAATAACAGAAAAATATCTTATTATTTTAAAAGATAAATGGAAATCGAACAAAACGCTTCACAGCAAGACAATCGTTGGCAAGAGCATTAATCATTCTTTGACTAATACTTAAAGAATGCTTCCAGCACTCAAGCAATAAATAATATGCTTGCTAATGGAGAGAGCCGCTTAACAATACATTTGGATGATATTAGATAAAGTGAAGGAGCCTAGATCGCTGATGATATTTTAAGATAGCCGCAAAAAGCTGTTGCCTCCCTCCGTGGAATCCTCAATAAAATCACTGATAATATGGACTCTGAAGGGTTAGTGAAAAAGTAACATCTTATTTTAAAAAGCATTAGTGAAAATATTAAAATGAACTTTATTACAGAAAAAAGATTTAAGATGGCACAGAGAAGACAAAAGTTTATCAAATCGCTTTCAACGGAAATATGGGAAGAAATCATGTAACGCCAAGAGGTTTAAGCGCTACTCTAGTTAATAATCTTGTCTGCGTGGACGGGATAATAACTCGTATGTCTCTCAACAGATCAAAGCTAATTCGCAGTGTTCATTACTGTGAAGAAACCCAATAAGGAGGACCTGTTAAAGACTATGAAGATTATTATGATATTGCGGCCACTACTTCACTAAATCCAAATAACTCTATTCCCACTAAATCTGAAGATCATCCATTGCTTTTTGAATATGGCTATTCCCGCTTCAAAGATTTTTAAACTGTTATCTTGCAAGAGCTTCCTGAAA
>Ga0302271_10001314_pt1 | contig 24072 bp, 17 predicted proteins | sample III_Bog_N1_1_FD_198767 | JGI IMG/M metagenome (GOLD analysis project Ga0302271, IMG submission 198767) | Peat permafrost microbial communities from Stordalen Mire near Abisko, Sweden - III_Bog_N1_1 | ecosystem: Environmental > Terrestrial > Soil > Wetlands > Peat | place: Sweden: Abisko... | reverse complement strand
TTTTCCCCCCCCCCCCCCCCCCCCCCCCCCCCCACCAACATCCAAGCTCAGCCACTGGCGATTCACTAATTAATAATAAAAAAAGAGAAAAATCTAAAGAGAAGAATAAAGCGCAGTAAATACAGAACAATTATGATGGATAAAATTACAATTTCAGTAATGCTCTAGAAAAAATATTCGAATTTAAGAGCCACTGATGTCTTAGATTCACGGAAATATTTGGCAGAAAGAGGATATTATATTAGTCGCATGATTGGATGCGGCTCCTTCGGTGCAGTTCTGCTTGGAAAAAACATCTAAAGCCAAAAAAAATTAGCCATCAAGTTGATGTACATTGAAAACGATAAGTAACTCCTTAACTTCACTTAAGAATTCGCAATCATGAAGAAACTCGAATCTCCTTACACTGTTCATCTGTTTGACATGCTAACTGACTTAGAGAACAACTATTTCTTTTTGGTTATGAATTTCGAAGAAAATGGAAATCTAGAAAAATTCATTTTAGATAATCCTAATATTAGCGACTCTCAGATTATCACTATGTTTATAGAAGTTCTTCGCGGATTAATATATCTCAAGGTGAATAAAATTATTCATGGTGATCTTAAACCATAGAATATCCTTCTCTCCTCTAGCAACTCCCCCAAATTAGCAGACTTTGGACTCTCTACTTAATTACAAGGAAGCAGGATTTAATAATCGAATAAAGGAGGCAATTTATGCTATGAAGCACCCGAGCAACTTATCGAACAAAAATCCTAAATGGAATCAGATTGGTTCGCAGCTGGTTTAATTCTCTTTAGACTATGTGGCAACCATTCAATACCCTAGATGCTTCAAATAAAATAAGGGATCTTTCCAGAATTCACCTAGCTCAGGCATTAAAACATTGTGAAGGTTGCATTTAAAATGTTAGCAACTTCACCAAAAGATCGAGCTTCACCTGAAGAGGTTATCACTGAGCTACAAAAAATACACCAATCTCTCTCTCCTCCTCTACAAACAAAGTAATTAAGTTTCCGATTTTTTCTTTATTTGCTTGCAAAAGAAGAGTGGATTTGTCTCTTTTTTTCAATTAATGAATTCGTGCTTTGCATTATCATTTCTAAATGAACAAATATTATTTTTTATAAACACTCACATTTGTTCAAAAAAGAATATTACAAAAGAATCTCTCTTTAAAGAATCGACATCTCAAAAGCAATAATGATAGAAAATGTTTCCACAATAACAAATAAGAAACATAAACTAACTCACAAACAATGAGATCTTTATTTTAATGGAAAGGTATCTCTTTGTTGGAATTATTAAAGTTGCTCCTTTTGAGGAGGAGATTAGTTCTCAAAAGGCTTTCTTTTTTCAGTCTCATACTAATTTACTTTTAAAAGCACAATTTATTTCCAGTCTCATTTTCTATGCACATTTAATAATAGAATAAAAAGAATTCAGGATTAAAATGGATACTATGAAGGAGAGACTAAGAATAACATAAAAAATGGATAAGGTAAGTAAAGAATGGTTTCTTTTAAGTGGGTTTAGGATTTGAAATTTTGCTTTAATAGGCGAGTACTTCTGGAATGATGGGGACAGATATGAAGGAGAGTGGAAAGATGGCAAAGAGCAAGGTCAAGGTAAGAAAAAAAGTGATTTATTCTAACATTGTTCAATACTTTAATAGGCAAGTTCTTCCACAACAATGGGAACATATATGAAGGAGAGTGCGAAGATAACAAAGCGCATGGTCAAGGTAAGAAAAGTGATTTATTGAATGATTTATTGATTCTAACATTGTTCAATACTTTAATAGGCAAGTTCTTCTACAATGATGGGGAAAGATATGAAGGAGAGTGGAAAGATAACACGAAGCATGGTCAAGGTAAGAAAAGTGATTTATTGATTCTAACATTAACATTGTTCAATACTTTAATAGGCAAGTTCTTCTACAATGATGGGGGCAGATATGAAGGAGAGTGGAAATATGGTAACAGGAATGGTCAAGGTAAGAAAATGGATTTATTGATTCTAACATTGTTCAATACTTTAATAGGCAAGTTCTTCTACAATGATGGGTGCAGATATGAAGGAGAGTGGAAAGATGACACGAAGCATGGTCAAGGTAAGAAAAGTGATTTATTGATTATAAAATTGTTCAAAACTATAATAGGCAAGTTCTTCTGCAATAATGGGATCAGATATGAAGGAGAGTGGGAATCAGGCTGGATCAATGGAAAGGGAAAGAAATTCAACTCAAAAGAAAGCTAATTGAAGAAGAAAAATTTGCAGGTGGAATTCTTATTAAAAACTTCTGAATAACAATTTCTATTTCTTCTTATTATTTTCGTATTACAATTTATTGGAAAAGAATGGTCTTGCCCTTATTTGTTGAATCAACGAATCAAAATGCAAGTTAGAGAAACATGTATTTATTTTTCCTTTTTTTCCAGCAAACTGATGTTTAGATTCTATCTATTCACACTATCTATTATTTCTTCTATTTACATGACAAAAAACTTTATTATTTTCAGAATTTCATTCATTTACTTTCAAAACCTCTAATCTGGGATTCATTCAAGTTTGTATATAAAATAAAAATCATAAAAAAAATTAAAAAAAATATCATAAAAAAAATCAATCTTTCTCAATCTTTTATTAAAGTTTTTTTCATGTAAATAGAAGAAATAATAGTTAGTGTTTATAGATAACTAAACATCATTTGTTGAAAAGAAAGAAAAATAAACAAATGTTTCTCTATCTTGTATTTTGATTCGTTGATTCAACAAATAAGAACAAGACCATTCTTGTCCAACAAATATTATTCCTAAAAATAATAACAAGAAATAGAAATTGTTTTTCAAAAGTCTTTAATAAGAACTCCTTCTATAAATTTTCCTTCTTCAATTAACTGTCCTTTTGAGTTGAATTTATTTCCTTTTCCATTAATCCAGCCTGCTTCCCACTCTCCTTCATATTTGTCCCCATTATTGCTGAAGAACTCTCCTATTAAAGTATTGAACAATGTTAGAATCAATAAATCATTTAATAAGTCCCTTTTCTTACCTCGACCATGCTTCTTGTCCTCTTTCCACTCTCCTTCATATCTGCTTCCACTATTGTAGAAGAACTTGCCTATTAAAGTATTAAAAAATGTTAAAATCAATAAATCACTTTTCTTACCTTGACCATGCTTCATGCCATCTTTCCATTCTCCTTCATATCTTTCCCCATCACTGTTGAAGAACTTGCCTATTAAAGTATTGAACAATATTAGAATCAATAAATCATTCAATAAATAACTATTATTACCTTGACCATTCCTCTTGTTATCTTAGAACTCTCCTTCATATCTGTCACCATTATTGAAGAAGAACTCCCCTATTAAAGTATTGAACAATGTTAAAATCAATAAATCAGTTTTCTTACCTTGACCATGCTTCATGGCATTTTTCCATTTTCCTTCATATCTGTCCCCATTATTGTAGAAGAACTTGCCTATTAGAGTATGAACAATGTTAGAATCAATAAATCATTCAATCATTCACTTTTTTTACCTTCACCATGTTTATTGTCGTCTTTCCACTCTCCTTCATATCTTTCCCCATTATTCTGGAAGAACTTGCCTATAATTAAAGTTTTGAACAATGTTAGAATCAATAAATCATTGAATAAATAACTATTATTACCTTGACCATTCCTCTTGTCATCTTAGAACTCTCCTTTATATCTATTTCTACTATTGAAGAAGAACTCGCCTATTAAAGTATTGAACAATTTTAGAATCAATAAATCGTTCAATAAATCATTCACTTTTTCTTACCTTGACCATGCATATTGTTGTCTTTCCACTCTCCTTCATATCTGTCCCCATTATTGTAGAAGAACTTGCCTATAATTAAAGTATTGAACAATGATAGAATCAATAAATCATTCAATCAATCACTTTTTCTTACCTTGACCATGCATATAGTCGTCTTTCCACTCTCCTTCATATCTTTCCCCATTATAGTTGAAGAACTTGCCTATAATTAAAGTATTGAACAATGTTAGAATCAATAAATCATTCAATAAATAACTATTATTACCTTGACCATTCCTCTTGTTATCTTAGAACTCTCCTTCTTATCTGGCCCCATCTTTCCAGAAGTACTTGCCTATTAAAGTATTGAACAATGTTAGTTAGAATCAATAAATCATTCAATCAATCATTTTTTCTTACCTTGACCATGCATATTGTCGTCTTTCCATTCTCCTTCATATATGCTTCCAGTATTGAAGAAGAACTTGCCTATTAAAGTATTGAACAATGTTAGAATCAATAAATCATTCAATCAATCACTTTTCTTACCTTGACCATGCTTCATGCTATCTTTCCATTCCCCTTCATATCTTCCCCCATCACTTTTGAAGAACTTGCCTATAATTAAAGTATTGAACAATGTTTGAATCAATAAATCATTCAATCAATCACTTTTCTTACCTTGACCATGCGCTTTGTTATCTTTCCACTCTCCTTCATAAATATTCCCATTGCTGTGAAAGAACTTGCCTATTAGAGTATTGAACAATGTTAGAATAAATAAATCACTTTCCTTACCTTGACCATGCTTATTGTCGTCTTTCCACTCCCCTTCATATCTTCTCCCATCATTCCAGAAGTACTTGCCTATTAAAGCAAAATTTCAAATCCTAAACCCACTGAAAAGAAATTATTATCTACTTACCTTATCCATTTTTTATGTTATCCTTGGTCTCTCCTTCATAGTATCCATCATTGTACTGAATTATTTTTATTCTATTATTAAATGTGCAAATAAAATGAGTGAGACTGTAAATTAATTGAGCTTTTAAAATTAAATGAATATGAAACTGAAAAAATAAAGTATTTAGAGAATCAATCTCCTTCTCAAAAGGAGGAACTGTAATAATTTCAACAAAGGGATACCTTCCCATTAAAATAAAGATCTCATTGTTTGTGAGTTAGTTTCTCTTTCTTATTTGTTATTGTGGAAACGTTTAATCATTATTGTTATTGAGATGTCGATTTTTTTTGTAAGAATCCCTTTGAACAAATGTGAGTGTCCATTAAAAATATTATTTGTTAATTTAGGAATGATAATCCAAAGCATGTATTAATTAATTGAGGAAAGAAAAGACAAATCCACACCTCTTTTGCAAGCAAATAAAGAAAAAAACAAACAACTTAATTACTCTGGTTGCGGAGGAGGAAGGAGAGATTGGTGAATTTTCTGTAGCTCAGCGATAATCTCTTCAGGCGAAGCTCGATCTTTTGGGGAAGTTGCTAACATTTTAAATGCAACCTTCACAATGGCTTAATGCTTGAGTTAGAAGATATCTGGAAAGATTCCTTATTTTATTTGAAGCATCTTGGGGATTGAATGGTTGCCACATAGTCTAAAGAGAATTAAACCAGCTGCGAACCAATCTGATTCAATTTAGGATTTTTGTTCTATGTGTTACTCAGGTGCTTCGTAGCATAAATTGCCTCTCTTGTTCCTCTATTAAACCCTGCTTTCTTGTAATTACGTAGAGAGTCCAAAGTCTGCTAATTTGGGGGAGTTGCTAGAGGAGAGAAGGATATTCTATGGCTTAAGATCGCCATGAATAATTTTATTCGCCTTGAGATAAATTAATCCGCGAAGAACTTCGATAAATATAGTGATAATCTGAGAGTCGCTGATATTAGGATTATGTGAAATGAATGCTTCAAGATTTCCATTTTCTTCGAAATTCATAACTAAAAACAAGTAGTTGTTCTTTAAGTCAGTTAGCATGTCAAGCAGATGAACAGTATAAGGAGATTCGAGTTTCTTCATGATTACGAATTCTTAAGTGAAGCCAAGGAGTTACTTATCGTTTTGAATGTACATCAACTTGAAAGCTACTTTTTTTTGGCTTTTGATATTTTTTGCAAGCAGAACTGCACCGAAGGAGCCGCATCCAATCATGCGCTCAACTTCATATCCTCTTTCTGCCAAATATTTCCGTGAATCTAAGACATCAGTGGATCTTAGATTTGAATATTCTTTCTAGAGCATTGCTGAAATTGTATTTTTATCCATCATAATTGTTCTGTATTTACTGCGCTTTATTCTTCTCTTTAAATTTTCTCTTTTCTTATTATTAATTAGTGAATCGCCAGTGGCTGAGCTTGAACCTTGATAGTGGGGGGAGGGAAGGGGGATGAAATATTAGATCTTTGTAAAAAAGGGAAATTAGAGCAGAGGGAAAATTAATATTTAAATTCAAAGCTTCAAGCTTGTCCCCAACTGAGTTTCCCAAATTAAGTGTTTCAGCAGTCCATTAACAATAATAAGCAAGGAATTTTAATTAATTGATAAAATAAATAATTAAATACGCTAAAATGCATGATATCGATTGTCAAATAATAAAATACTCTAAAATACACTTTTATCTGACTTCCTCTACGATTTCTATGTCAACAATGTGCTCGATTATATGTAAAGATTAAAATATGAGGTATTCAGAGAATAGAATTTCATGAATCAAAGTTTCAGACTCTCATAATTAACTACAGATTCAATAAAAGCCTAAGATGAATTAGACTAATAAGACCGTGGAGAGGATGAATATGGCAAATAACTGAATGACATTATAGAAAGATAAGCAGCATAAAAAGATGCATATGGAGACAGTGAAGAAGCTAAATAATAGCTATAAAAATTAGTTAAATCACTTACAAAATACTAAGAAGACAGGTCTCCTTCTACAAGATCGTTATCTCAAAGCTCTCAATTCATGTACACCAATCAAGTTCATGGTTGATGAGCTAATAGATCTCGAATTCCCCGTCGATGCATTCTCTGACAAAACGCTATCAAAGAAAGCAACTAAGATTAGGAAAAAATGAGGAAACTATTCATTATTTTATCTCTCAGAATGATTGTTTAAAACCTGATGAAATAAGATACAGCCACCCATGTATAATTTAAATGAGTAAGCAATCAGTTGCTTAATCAGTAACTTAATCATAATAATCAGCTTCTTAATCACAATAAATACCATAAACACACAACAGATCTCTCAATAACATTCCTTACAGCCAGCTGAACTTTCCCAGCGCTCAGTTAACTCCCAATAAATCCAAAGAACTGATCCTGCATTAAAGAAACGTACATCATTTGCTTACAATGTTAAGGAAGATAAGGATGAAAAGAGTGAGAAATCAAACAATGATGCTGATTTAGACGAACGATTCAATCATCTGAATATCAAGGAAGACAAAAAAAGCAATAGATCAGCATCACCTATCAGCTTCTTTCCTGAAAAGATTCTCGTTAATAAAAAGAATGTATTTATCTTGAAATCAAATCCAAAGATAGATGTCAATAAGTCAGAGATAGATAAGAAACAGCTTGAAGTAGACTTTCTAACTGAAGAGAAGAAGATCTAATCCGACAGACCTACAGAAGACGTTAAAACGATCTAATGTTTAATAGAATATGCTTACAGAAAAAGAGACAGAGATAAATAACTCAAATCAGCTTCTGCTTAACTCTAGAAGTAAAACGAACAACATCAGAAAGATAACAAATTACAAGACAACACGATAAAAGAATCAAAATAGTTTCTTGAATGAGAATGAGCTGAGATCAGGCAGACACTGAGAATGAGAGGGTTAAATCATAATCTGAAAGACACGTAAATGAACTCCAACAACAAATAACAGCTCTGAGAGAATAGAATAATTAATTGCAGTAATAAATCAACAGCACGGATATTAATGTCTTAACATGCAGAGGCTCGAATACAATAGATCATTGTTGACAATATGAACTTCTAAAAATCGCATCTGTCAATAATTATTATTGTGATAATCATAAAAACAATAATAACAGTTCCATCATTAGGATCCATCTCTTTTGCTTCAGCAAGATTATCCGATTCAACTTAACCAACAATCTCTCTATTAACAATTCGAATAACCTCCTTAATAATAATCCAATAACATTCTCAGCATTAGATTTCAATTCGGTCCCAAGGACAAACGATCCCTTTTACATCTCAATTTCAAGATCAATAAATCCAATAACCATAATGGAACTAATCGATCCAATAGATTCAATAACCTTAATAGAATCAATAATTTTAATAGATCCAATAACCTTAATAGATTCAGTAGGATGACAGTATCTAAAGATCAATAAACTATCTAACACAATCTTCAATAGAGAAGATAAATCCAACAAGATAGAAATTATGAATAGACTCTATAATATCATTGATATTGATCCAAAATAGAAAAAAACAATCTAATCCTTGACATTTCAAATCTATCTATCTCAAAAAACAATATCATAAAAGAATTTCGAAAATCTCAATAAATTGTTAAAAAAAGTAAGAACCAGATTTTTACACTAAAAATTACTATTTTCTTTTTTCTCAGAGATGCGACTGATATAACTCATTAAGTCATTGATATCCTTCTTGATACTAATATGGCAATAGTTCTCAATGTTTCAAACATAACTAAGCTCTTGGTTACACCTCTAACCCTTGCTTCTATACACTTCATTTACAATGTCATCTTTTCCGACTACACCACTCAGCGAACTCTCTACGATGGAGATCTCACTGCCGAAACAATTGCCGCTTCGAAGATTCTTTTTGATGCCTTTTCTTACAAGATCGTAAGCGCTATCGATTCTTCATACCTCACATAGCTGTCTTCGTACACTGCAACACCAACTACCAACTACTTCAAATACAACTGGATCTACACTAATTACTTCCGCAAGAAATACTACAACACTCTTCCGAATTCTGAAGAAGAATTTGGAAACAATCGGTTTACCAATCATTATGGGATTTGTAGCTCAATTCGTTGACAATGTTGTTCTCAACTTCTTCGGATTCTGCGAGATGTGACATCTTCAACCTCTCTGTCCACACATTGATAAAATAAACACATAACTCCCTTTCATTCGCATTCAATGATAGAACACTTCGTTAATCAGATCTTCAATCACAATGGTGACAAACATGATTTTCTTGTCCATAATGATAATCTACTCGATTATTCATTCAAACCAACCGTTCTCGGCAATCTCCGTATGACATCAAGGAACGTAACTACACTAATACCTGCTCCTGATTCATTACCTATCAGCAGACTGCAGACAAGAAATCCGTCTTTAATGGTGGTAAGAAGATCTCCTTCATCCTAAATACGATTCCATATGCTTGTATCGAATGTATCAAGTACATTCTTCTCTGTTCAGAACACTCTGACAACTGGCTACACCTACACAGACATATTTGCTACGACTAAATCATTCAAGATATTCATCAACAACAAGCAGATCAAAGAGATTCTAGCTAAAGTCAAAGAGCTACACAATCTGCTTAAGATAAGATCCACCAATGTTACGATTTTTACAAAGAATCTCAATTGCTCCGGCACTGGTAGTCTAGCAGCTTCAGCGAAATTACATTTCGTTCTTGAGATACCTTCATTCCTCTACAACTGAGGTTATCCCCTTTTCTCTTTAGGCAATATCAAAATCTAAATGCAGTTTAATGCTAATTCTCTAAGGAGGCAAAATTTTGACAACATAGTTCTTTGCATATTCAGAAGTGCTTCTATAATACTAGATGGTATCTCCACGCACCGATGTCGATATGGAGAGACTCAAACCATAAGCAAAACCTTATCCATAACTCAATATCTCCTCCTATGACTATTCTAATGGAACTATCAACAACTCTTTTGTATTAAACTCACGCAGCGGTGTATGTCCCTTTATTATGTTCTATGTTTAGACAAAGATTAATGCCAACGATGTTGATACACAATTCCTAGCAATCGCTTCAGAGTTTGTTTGTTCAAACTCATCGGACCTAACAATCAAGCGTTGATGAATAACGTTTAATGTGATCCAATTATCAATAACTGTGTAAATGCACGTCACTTCAAGGATTTTTCCCTTATTACTGGAGCTCTGAATAAGATCACAATCTCTGATACTTCTTCCGTAAGCAAACTGCTCTTCACCAACAATATGCCCATCAATATTCTCAATGTTCTCAACTTCTTTATCAATCCGAAACTCGTTTTCAAAGATGACTGCTTAGGTAGACAGCTCATTACAGATAATGATTATGAATTGGAATTGAATATTGCTACTTCAAGATTTTAACTTGCGTATCAGTGTATTAAATATTCGTTTGTTGAAAAGAAAGGAAAAATAAATAAATGTTTCTCGATCTTGTATTTTGATTCGTTGATTCAACAAATAAGGACAAAACGATTCTTTTCCAACAAATATTATTCCTAAAAATAATAACAAGAAATAGACATTGTTATTCAGAAATTTTTAATAAGAACTCCTTCTGCAAATATTCCTTCTTCAATCAACTTTCCTTTTGAGTCGAATTTCTTTCCCTTTCCATTGATCCAGCCTTCTTCCCACTCTCCTTCATATTTGTCCCCATTATTGCAGAAGAACTTGCCTATTAAAGTATTGAACAATGTTAGAATCAATAAATCATTCAATCAATCACTTTTCTTACCTTGACCATGCTTCATGCCATCTTTCCATTCTCCTTCATATCTTTCTCCATCATTGTAGAAGAACTTGCCTAAAATTAAAGTATTGAACAATGTTAGAATCAATAAATCATTCAATCAATCACTTTTCTTACCTTGACCATGCATTTTGTCATCTATGAACTCTCCTTCATATCTGTCTCCATTATTGTAGAAGAACTCGCCTATTAAAGTATGGAACAATGTTAGAATCAATAAATCATTCAATCAATCACTTTTCTTACCTTGACCATGCATTTTGTCATCTATGAACTCTCCTTCATATCTGTCTCCATTATTGTAGAAGAACTCGCCTATTAAAGTATGGAACAATGTTAGAATCAATAAATCATTCAATAAATCACTTTCTTACCTTGACCATGCGCTTTGTTATCTTTGCACTCTCCTTCATATCTGTTACCATTATTGTAGAAGAGCTTGACTATTAAAGTAATGAACAATGTTAGAATCAATAAATCATTCAATCAATCACTTTTCTTACTTTGACCATGCATTTTGTCATCTATGAACTCTCCTTCATATCTGTTTCCATTATTGTAGAAGAACTCGCCTATTAAAGTATGGAACAATGTTAAAATCAATAAATCATTCAATAAATCACTTTTCTTACCTTGACCATGCGCTTTGTTATCTTTGCACTCTCCTTCATATCTGTTACCATTGCTGTGGAAGAACTTGCCTATGAAAGTATTGAACAATGTTAGAATCAATAAATCACTTTTCTTACATTGACCATTCCTGTTGCCATCTTTCCACTCTCCTTCATATCTTCTCCCATCATTCCAGAAGTACTTGCCTATGAAAGCAAAATTTCAAAACCTAAACTCACTTAAAAGCAAAATTTTCTCTACTTACCTTATCCATTTTTTATGTTATTCGTGGTCTCTCCTTCATAGTATCCATCATCATACTGAATTCTTTTTATTCTATTATTAAATGTGCATATGAAATTACGAAATGAGACGGGAAATAAATTGTGATATTAAAAATAAATGAATATGAGACTGAAAAAAGAAAGCAAATTATGAATTAATCTCCTTCTCAAAAGGAGGAACTTTAATAATTTCAACAAAGAGATATCTTCCCATTAAAATAAAGATCTCATTGTTTGTGAGTTTATTTCGTTTCTCTTTCTTATTTGTTATTGTACAAACGTTTTTTTATCAATATTGTTATTGAGATGTCGATTCTTTAATGAGAGATTCTTTTGTAAAATCTCTTTGAACAAATGTGAGGGTTCATTAAAAATATTATTTGTTCATTTAGGAATGATAATGCAAAGTATGAATTAATTGGGGGAAAAAAAGACAAATCAACTCCTCTTTTGCAAGCAAACAAAGAAAACAACTGACAACTTAATTACTCTATTTGTGGAGAAGGGAGAGATAAGTGTATTTTTTGTAGCTCAGTAATAACCTTTTCAGGAGAAGCTCGATCTTTTGGAGAAGTTGCTAACATTTTAAAGGCTACCTTCACAATGTTTTAATGCCTGAGTTAGGTGATGTCTGGAAAGATCCCTTATTTTATTTGAAGCATCTAGGGGATTTAATCGTTGCCACATAGTCTAAAGAGAATTAAACCAGCTGCGAACCAATCTGATTCAATTTAGGATTTTTGTTCTATGTGTTACTCAGGTGCTTCGTAGCATAAATTGCCTCTCTTTTTCGTCTATTAAACCCTGCTTTCTTGTAATTACGTAGAGAGTCCAAAGTCTGCTAATTTGGGGGAGTTGCTAGAGGAGAGAAGGATATTCTATGGCTTAAGATCGCCATGAATAATTTTATTCGCCTTGAGATATATTAATCCGCGAAGAATTTCGATAAATATTGTGATAATCTGAGAGTCGCTGATATTAAGATTATCTGAAATGAATTAATCTAAATTTCCATTTTCTTTGAGATCCATGACCAAAAAGAAGTAGTTGTTCTCTAAGTCAGTTAGCATGTCAAGCAGATGGACAGTGTAAGGAGATTCGAGTTTCTTCATGATTGCTAATTCTTAAGTGAAGCCAAGGAGCTACTTATCGTTTTCAATGTACATCAACTTGATGGCTACTTTTTTTTGGCTTTAGGTATTTTTTGCAAGCAGAACTGCACTGAAGGAGCCACATCCAATCATGCGCTCTACTTCATATCCTCTTTCTGCCAAATATATCCGTGACGCTAAGACATCAGTGGCTCTTAGATTTGAATTTTCTTTCTAGAGCATTGCTGAAATTGTACTTTTATCCATCATAATTGTTCTGTATTACTGCGCTTTATTTTTTTCTTTAGATTTTTCTCTTTTCTTATTATTAATTAGTGAATCATCAGTGGCTGAGCTTGAATGTTGATGGTGGGGGGAGAGAGGGGAGAAAATATTAGTCCTTTGTAAAAAAGAGATATTAGAGCAGAGAGAAACTAACAATGAATATTAACATTTAAATTCAAAGCTTCAAGCTTGTCCTCAACATTGTTTCCCAAAATTAAGTGTTTCAGCTATTCATTAACAATTCTAGGCAAGAAAGTTTAATTAATTGATAATAATAGGAGCTGCGATAAGAGTAATCAACTAGATTGGTTATTATTAGCTGAATCAAAATGGGGGGAGGAGATATTTAAGAAGGATAAATTAACTTTTGGAATAGATTAGCAGGAGTTTTAACAATAATTAGCTAGCAATTCCTGCGAGTAGTCAGATAATGGATAATAAATTAATGAATAGCTTAACTCAGAGATGCAATAGTAATAAGCAAAGATATAAGCACATTAAAAACATACAGTTTTATGATAGGAACAAGAGACTTAGAAGAAAAAATCAACATAATTAACGAGTTTTTTTTTTGATTTTGCACCGAGAAGAGTTTTCTCTTATTAGATTAAAAATTCGTAAGTAATTCATAGTATTTTTTGATTAAATCAAAGATAATAATAATAATAAGTTAAAAATAAAAATGTGTAAAAAAGGATAGTGCTTAACTAAAGATAAAATTTACAACCTAAATTGAAAATAACTTATTTTATTTTAAGAATAAGAATCAAGAAAAGCTTAAATCATTTGAATAAAGGCTAACTGGCTAACATACTAAATCATAAGAGATGATTAACAAGATAATTTGATAACGACCAAAATGAAGAATTAGTGAAATAATTACAGCGACAACTATGTATGGACAAAACAAAAATAGATGTGATAACAGCTTAACAAAAATTGCAAAATGAAACCTGAAGAAAAAAAAAATGAAACTAATGATGTTGCTTCTAATTTATTTCTATATCAATAAATAATACAGGCAAAAAAATGAGATTAATAAGGAGATTGCTGATGAAATTATGGAAAGGGCAAGTATTCACAAATTCTATTTTAGATTTTACTTTTAATTAATAATATTAAGCAGATTAGATTGTCAATATTACAAGTGGAGGTTGTCCTAATTACGCAAATATTCGAGAAAATACATTGTGAAATGAATAGCATCAATAACAATGGGGAGCCTGATATTTTTTGTGCTGCTATTGCTGATTTGTAAAAGACAGTTTTAGCAATAACTTGAGAGTAATAACTAATTAAAATCGCAATTGCTTAAGAAATTACTAATTAATCTCACATATGAAAAAATGCATCTCTTTCCTTGTTATATTAACTTTTGAATAGCAATTACTCTACACAAAAGTAGGGCAATTTCAAGTCGATAATGACAATAACAAGATACCTGTGTAATAAATCTAAAAAGATATCGTTAACATGAAAACTGACATAACTAAGCTTAAAGAAGATGATATTGCTAATCTCATTGTTAATGATCTACTTTGCAGAACATTTCAGTTATCACAAATTGTATTAAAAATGATGATGCCAACAAAAAGTTATGATAACTTAGATAATAAGACTCTAACAACAATATTGCCATCAGTAACTGTGCATTAAAGAACTAATTAATACAATAAAGACAAAACTAACAGTAGATGAAGCTTTGCAGCTTAAATGAAGTTAAGCTCAATAATTTCATTAGCAAATAGGCAACGTCAAATTAAATGCAAGAATATGTAAAAAATGCAACATATCTGCTAGTGAAAATAGAACAATAATTATTTATCACAGACAATCTGGAGCTAATCCTTATAATCTAATTTGCATCTTAAATTTATTGATGATTCTACAAAAGTTTATTTGCAAAAATAGAGCAAACATCTCCCTGTTTCACTGTACTCTTGTTTGCCCCCCAATATATTTAAATGCCCCTTCCCCAGGGTTACAGCGTTATGTTATCTTATTGATCATTTTTCTGGTAATTATCTCAATAAATCAAAGGGTTTTTACAAGATTGGTTAATTATATTTTGAACTGCAATCAAATAATAATAATAATAATAATAAGTAGCTGGTACAATCAACATACACTAATAAGATATGTTTCAGCATTAAAAGGACTTTCATGATTTGCTCTTTTGTTTTCAACCACTTACTTTGCCTTGAAAAAGTTCAAACTAAGTTAGTCTATATTCATTCTCTGTTTATCTTAGCTATTTTATGTGGGTTGTATTCAAAATTACAGATGTCTCAATTGAATAGATAATTAATTACCTTCGAATCTTTATTAATTAGCATTGATATTTTCAGAAATCAAGAGAAACAGTTGGTAACAATCTTAAAACAGAGCTATTTCGGTGGGTTATTATGAGAAGTTATCTTATTAAACAATATTTTGAGTTTTACTTTCTTTAAAAAAGATAATGAAGGTTATTCTCAAAAATAAACCCTAATTTTCATTGAGGGGATAAATTAATTTCATTGTAGTGGGTTAAAAAGTCAATGAAATTAAACAATATTAATCATTTAGCTATGATTCTTTGCTTTTTTCTCAATACCAAACTGCCTTTTCCAAGCTTACCCTCACTCTCTCCAACAATTCTATCCCGTCCAATCAAATAATACTTAAAATTCACATTATAAGTTTCTTTTAGAGCTACTTTTCTTCTTTGCCAATTTAAGCTTAAGTCAATGCCATCCTTTCTTCCGGCGCGAAAATAATTATTGCTAAGAATAAATTAATAAAAGTCTACTTGGTTTCGTTTGGGAGAAATAAATGCAAGAATTAATTTACACATTAAGTTTTAACACATCGAAAAAAGTTACTGGACTAAGTGGAGCCTATTCTCTCTCTCTCTCTCTTTTGGCAGGGTGAATATGACTCAGGATGGATTTGCATAAAGGCACAACCGAAAGCATGCTTCTAAGAAGATAATCCAAGCAGCGTAAAGGAAAGGAGCAAGTAAAAATATTGAGGAATAATACAGTGATTTGCTAGAATCAACTCTAATATGAAATTGAAGTATTTTTTTTTGATTCGAAATGCAACACAGATATATCAAGAATCAAATAAGGAGAAAAATCTAGAGGCTCAGACATTCTCTGAGCTTATTCGATCTAGAGATTGTAATGAGAAAACTCGTTAATATCTTAATTTCTAAGTATAGAATGTGTCTGCTCGTTAAATACAATCAAAAGGTGGGGAGGGTATTAATAACAATAAAAAAATCCAGCTGGTCGTGTGCTGCTCCCCCCCCCCCAATCCCCCAATGTTAAAGTTTGCGCACACAAAAAACACAGAAAAAAATAATAATAATAATTTTTAAGAATACCAGCAAGCAGGAAGAGCGCATAAAAACAAAAAGAGAGTTCTCCAAACGAATGAGCAATCGAATAATCTCACCGAACAACTTGCTTCCCTCTCCATCAGCACCCGGAAGCACTTCGCATCATCAGCCGTTAGGGTTGTATTATGCACCTAGTCAGTCACCGCTTAGCCATCAGCAGATGCAGCATTGTAATTATGCAAATCTCTCTCTGCAACAGTAGTCTCCAGAATCAACATAAGCTAGTCTCACTTAGCAATCAGGGTAGAAATACAATTATGATCCTTCCATCATAGCTAACAGCAACGCATAGTTTTAGCAATAAGATAGCATTAATATCAATGGCTATGCGAAGGAATCGATTAAGTTGAATGGTCTATCTGACCCTCGAATATTATCTGGAAATCCAAATTATCAAGCTACTTGCAGCAATTATGATATGCTTCAGACACCCAGTCCAGCTAAATAATCCTAATATCAATCAATCCTGGAACCTTCTGCTCCTTAATCTCATTATGCGGTCCAGTCATTCTCAGGATCATCATAATCCTCTTCAGGCCTTGAGAGGAAGTCTTCATAATATGCGTTGAGCTCTCTGTTAAAAGCTACTCCTCCATTTCATAATCCAACTAATCCCTTGCCGTTGAGTTCTGAATTCAATAATGTGAACTATTTCACTTCAGGAGGGAGATAGCCTTCCAGCAATAGTATGTTACAGCAGTAGCAGCAGCAACAACAAGTGAAGCCTATGAATGCTAGCAATCTTTAGGATACCTCAATGAATGTAGGTTCTTCTTCTAATTTGAATTAGTTTCTCAAAGCCAAAGGGTATTCTGCAACAGCTACCTCCACACCGATCAACTAGTACAGGGACATTCAAGTATCTAGCTTTCACAATAACTTGCCGTCTTTTGAGCTGACTTAGATTCCAACCTAATCCAAAACAGAGAGTTTCATTGAGAAAGAGCAAGGATTAAAATAATAGCAGCAGTTCCTGCCAGCTGGGGGAGATCTCTATCGAAAACTGTAGCAACAATTTTCCTAGTCTCCATCTTCTTCTTCTTCTTCTTCTGCTGCTGAACTAACTTCTACAGCTTACCTGAGAAACCTGCCTTCTCCCGCAGCAACGGAGACATACGAATCCAAAGCAATAACACGTCCAGCAGTCTCAGCTACAAGTCCTAATCAATCTTAATTCGAAAGAACTTTCAAAAAAGCTGAGATACTGCCTCTGTAGCAGCATAATTCAACTAAGGATGAAGCATAGTCAGGTTAGCTGCAATAACTTCTACCTCCTAGAGCCTTCTTAGGCAAGAAAACAATACAAATCAATCTCGCACCTACCCTTAATCAAGTATCCTCCACACCAACACTCACTATGAATAACAATCAAAATAGCTACAGTAGTAGTAATAGCCAAATGATTAAAAGAAACAACAATCCGTTGAATATCCCTCCTTCAACCAACAACAACAACAACACTAATGTAGCTGCTCCAGCTTAGACAAATTCCAGCAATACAATTGGCTGCTATTCATCATATTCTTCTCTCCCTTCATTAGTTTCGAACAACCACAATGGCACTAGTAACCCAGTGCATCCCTTAACTGCAGCTTAAATGAACTGCACAAATACATCCCTAAACGATTTCTAGACCATTCCAGGGTTTTCTACCGAAATATCTCCAGAGAATCGCAGTGCAGCTGTTTAACCCAACACCAGCGGTAGTACTAACATAGCAAACTTAACAGCTGCAACCACTAATAATAATAACAATATCTCTAGCAATAGTTATCTCCCTACAAATGGAGGAACTACTACTATTAATCCCTCAACGAGTACAAGCAACACCTAGCAGCACTACCGCTTAATCAATGGAACTGTCCCTATTTCGAGCATCTAGCTCTCACCCAATTAGTTTTCTCTGAACCACGACAATCAATCATTAAGCTCAAGAGACCATATCAGTTCTTCACCTTAACAAACGCTTTCAACTGGTACTCTGAGTAAGAATACATAGAAATACTCTTCCCTAGATCATAATGCGTTTTAGAGAGTCATCAAGATGATATCACCTCAGCCTATTTCATCAAATAGCAATCTACCTACAGTGCCAACTGGGAATCTTAATACTAGCAACCCGGACAGTGAGAGTAATAACACCAATAAGAGTGTACCTACTTTTAGTTAATTTCAAGCAAACCAATAGGCTTACAAGATTAATCTCTAACCTCCTGCTGCTACTTAGCAATCAGCATCAAAAGCTATTCCATATAGTAATAATAGCAATACTCCCCCTCCTTTGACAACGAATTTCTCCTTGAAAGATCTCCCCCTTTGGAAGCCGCCTATGTCCTTCCAGGAAGATAAAATAGCCCCTCGCGCAGCCTCTTAGCATCCTAGAAATGGAAGTCTTGGAAACTAGAATAGTATCAGCGTCATCAGCCCTTTTAAGACTTAGATTAGAACTGATTTGTAATCGAAAGAACAGCAATAAACATCATCATCAGCGAGCAAATAATTTCCAAGCAATCTGCCATCTCCACCAGCTTAGTTCACGCACAATCCTATGACAGCAGCACAGCTATTACTCCATCATTCTCCTATTACTACTTCATCAGCACTAGCACAAAAATCGCACCAACTGCAATAATAAACCTATGAGATTAGCAAGGAGTTCTCATTCAAAAAAAAGAGTCCGAGTGATCACCTCAGCAATGCTACCGATCTATCCATCTAGCAAATTAACATCCCTCCTGAAAATGCTGACAGCTTAGATGATGATTCTTCTTCTCCTAGCCCTGATAATTCAACACATGACACGCCCCGCACTGATCTCAGCGGAATTTAAAAGATCCCTAGCTTAGTTGTTCAACCTAACTTCCTGCCGTAGCATTTCAAACTAGCAAAAGATGAAGAATAACCTGCTAATACATCTTATTCAATGTAGTAGCAGTCAACTAGCGATGTCTACAAGCTTTATAGAAGCGTCATGCAGTAGCAACAATAGCCGCAGTAGTAGAATTAGCTTTTGAAACCACTCAATAGTGTCAGTAGCAATAGCATTAGCAATGCTCTTAGTCTATAATCTTAATCCTAGCAGCCATAATTGAATTTGTAATCGGATTAGGATAAGAGCATGCCTTCTAGCACGAGAGCAATGCAGCCACCTTACATGACAGCTTCCCCTTAGAAGAAGCCACTACCAGCTGAATCGACTCCTAAAGGATATTAACTCACACCACCAAAGCAGCAACTGCCGTAGCAATAGTAATAGTAACAATCTTATCTTATCCCAAAGTCGTATTCAAGTAATTCTGGATATAATATTGTATCTTCTCCATAGCAATATTCCATCACTCCCTCGCAGTCAAGCATTGGCAACTACAAGAATCCTAATGGTTAAGTCTCATCTGCTGCTACTGCTGCAGCGGTAAAAGCAGCAGCAACTGCAGCTACTACTGCTACCTAAAGAATATCCTTCACTCCAATCGTTGGATCATGTAAATCACCCTCATTAAGCAACGGCAATACAATAAAGAATAACCTCATTGGTTTCTCTTAGAATGCTCCTAACGATACACGATAAAGGAGTTCACAATCAGCAACAGCCGATAATTCTTTGAGTTCTGCGCTATTAGGTGGTCCAACTGTTGCTCCAGCGAACAGATTGAAATCTCCAAATACTGATTACAAGTAGAAGATATGGGAGAACATTTTGATTCAGCGAAAGATCAAATAAAACAGCTAGCATACATCTCCATCTACATCATCGGGGTTCAGGAATGAATAGCCTTTCTATGGAAATCAAGCAAACTCAAACTCAGAAAGATCGTTTAATAACCTGATTAAGCAGTCTTCATCCGGGATGTAACAGCACGAGATACTACCCTAAAAGCAATCAGCTGAAACAATTACATATCGTCTCTAGCCCTTTGAAGATGTTTCAACTGTGCCTTAGACAGTCTCTCCAATCCTACCAAGCTAGCAGAGAAATGGACTCAACATTAATGGAATCTAGCCATCTACCTCAGAGAAATCTACAAGCTTGCATGCTCCTCTGTAGCTTAATTTGGAAGTTCATAACTCAGCTGTTTAGAACCCGTATTATTCTGACTCCAGGGCTATGACTTTCTCTTAAATCTCCGGGAATTCCTCCTCTTCTCCTTCTGGATAGAACTCGCCAGTGTTTACAACATCACAGCAAAAGATTCTAGACAGACCGCACGGATAGCAGAAAGACATCCCAAGCATATTCTCAGCAGCTATTCTCACGAGGGAAGATAGAGTTTCTTCGATTTAGGTTTAATCTACTAATCAAGCTGCTGGAAATATTGATAAAGCATTGAGAATGAGTTTCGGTGGAGATAGTCCCAATTCTACGTTTATTTGAGTGGAGAGAATCAAAGAAATGATAGGTTGAAGGAGAGAAAGGAGAGAGATGAGTTAGGGAACTTTTAATATTATTGTAGTTTTTCTTATTTGAGAAAATAAATTGAATGTTTGTTTGAAAAACATCATAAATAATAATTATTTTTAAACTACTTTACTATGCAAGATGATCAAATAGAGTATTCGTATTCTAAGGGCTGAGTTTGGCGGTGAATTGTTTAGATAACTTTAGACTAAAATAACCAAGTTAAAGCAGATACATTTGAAATTAAATTAATTACTCAATCAATGCTTCTTGCAGATAAAAAGAAATTAAAAGAGCAAGCTTATTAATTTTATTTGGAAATACATATCTTTCTTTTAGAAGCCAAAAAAGCGATAGGATTGTAATGGCACTCTTTAGAATACACACTTGAAATCAATTGTATTCAATGAGCTACTACTAAACAGCTGACACAAGAGAAACAATACCAAGCAAACGATATTATGAAGATTAACGAAGCCATGAGGGTTCATCCAGAAAATGTAAATAATTGAAAATATGGTTTAAAGCAATTTGAAGGATAGAATAGTTGTATGTTAAAATGAGTGGGTTAGCAATGATGAGAATCTTTAGGATGAGAGCGATTCAATGGATTTATTCTATTGAAAAGCGTGATGGATTACACTTGATTTTGAGCATGCCCATTGCAGAAAATACTATGCTTTTTGTTTTACGTTCTCTCTCTATTGAAATGCATTAGCACGAGTTAAAATTGATTGATAGCACAGCCAGAATGATTTTAAAAAAGCAATAAATATTGTTTGTAAAAAGATACATCTATTTCTTTTGAATAGCATAATTTAGGTACAGTAGAGAGTGATTCATTGCTAAGACAGCCAAATCGCTAGAAAGAAATCGACTTGGATTGTTCTCAACATTAAAATGCAAGTTACAGGAGAAAAGAGAGAGAGAGAAAGCGAGAATAAAACTAATAATCTTAAAAAATCAGCACCAGAAACATTAAACGAGACGAATCGGAAGCACAAATGAACTCATGAAAAACAAATGAATATAATTGGATGTCCGTATCTGTATCTCTATGCATTTCTAATTTTCCCTTTCATTTGAGATTCCTTTGTTCTTTAGAATGTTCTCTTCTCATCCATGTTTTCCTTGATATTTCCTGTAAAACTCTAATTTGATTTGATGCTTTTATCACATCCCATATTTCGAATAGCTCGTGTTGCTCTATTTGATTCCTTCTGACTCCGATCGATAGTTAGAGCTTTTAATAAACCCACTCGACGATTGAGAAGGTGAGTTATATTTCTTATTATCTGTATTCCCTCTGACTGGTTTCTTCTTCTCTAAAGATTCTCTTGGTCCAAGGATGCTATTGAGTCTTCCTATTTCCTTCGAGAGACTCTAAACCTTTGTATCTAAGACCCTATTGTTATTCAACTGCAATATATTAGAGTTTGGATCGAAGGTCTTGAATGTCTTTTGATATTAGCTGCTCATACTCTGTGAGAGAATACTGGAAGGCAATTCTTAAGAAGCAGAGAGAGAATACACTTGAGATCGATTAAATGGTGCAAACGAATGCTGCTGATGAATAGTTGGTTTGCTTGCAAGTAGTTGAATTGCTGGGCTTCGTGTAAATCCAAGAGATTGCTGGTGTTGCGAATGATCTTGCTCAAAGGGTTGGTAGTTTTTTGTCTAAGTAATTTCTAGTGAAATAGACATCAAATGATGCAATGTAATAAATTCAATTAAATTATCTTTTTGCTTTACACTTCGAGGAAAAGCTGTTTGCACTGTTCCCAATGAAAGTCTGTGAGAAATTGGTGGTGTTATTGTTGTTGTTGCTATTATTCGTGTTGGAACGGCTTCCATTCTTGAGCGTGCTGGAGGCTGACTTGAATCGACTTGAGAATTGAGATGTAGATCCAAATGAAGATGGCTAATGTTGTTGTGCTAACTGCGAGTGAGAATGCTGTTGCTGTTCTGGAGAAAATGATTGGTGTTGTAGTTTATCCTCTGCTTCTTTCTTATAAATATCAAACTTCTCCATGGCGATGGAAGAAACAGTCTGCAAGTTGGATTAACTCTTACCTAATAATAAATAGGCAATGAACAATCATACAAAGGGTGAAAAGGAAAATGTCAGTTTAAATATAATAATAATCTTACCGATATTAAACTCAGAAGCAGATGCTGGTTGAAATGGATTAACGATGTTCGTGAAGCTCTCACTGGTCGTACCGATTACTTGCTAAGATCTATTGTTCAGAGCTGATAAACTCTCAGTGAGTGAGTACAACCCGAGATTAACTGATTTATCACCTACTGCGATCGAGTTCTGCTGTTTTAACGGCTGATTTTATGAGAACGACACTGTCAGCTGTTTCTAATCGCTGTAAGTATGTTTCTATCCTACCTAGGGTGTCTTGCTGTTCTTCCACATATCAATCTCAGCTGATTTCCTGCTGATCTCTTCGTTCTGTCTTTCCACTTCTTATGATAAGCTCTCAATTTAATGTCCAAGAGCAATATATTTCTCCGTTAATTACGCTTCTTTTATCTTCAATCCAGATATTTCGCTGTTCTTCAATTCGACTGTTTTAGCGCATTCTTTTTGGATTAATTCAGAATTAAGACTCTGCTCAGCTAGGAGCTTGCTGACTCGCAAGATCTCAGCTTTGAGTCCATCAGCTGATTTGTCTTCTAAGTGAGAAGTCGACTCCATGGATCCAATTGCATCGTCTTTCGCACTGATAACTGCGTTTAATCTGTCATTTTCCTTGACTAGCATATCAATCTGTGCCTGCAATTCGATAATCACATCACCGTTCTCTTCGAGCTTTGAGGAATTACGGCGGTATAAATCTACAAAAGAGATGAATAAAGTCAGCCATTATTGAAATATCTGGAAGTACAACTAGATTGCTTGCTTCTTACGTTCGATTTCTTTGTCTTTGAACTCGAGAGCTTTGTTAAGTCTTTCTAGCTCTGAAGTGAGTATGCTAAGTTGTGGGTTGTCTTCCTCCGAACTGCTACTATTGCTTGTGCGTCTCTTTTTCAAATCTTCCTCCGCCTTTTGTAGACGCATTTTAACCTTAAGATACGCATCAACAAAAACCAATCAAATCAATATCCCTCCTGCCAATATTCCTCTCTCTTTTCCTTCCTATTATCTTTTGGTTGTTGTTGTTGTTATTATTGTACATTATCGATCTCTTCTATTTTCGCATTCAAAGAGAAATTCAATCGATCGTTCTCATTCACAAGTAGCATGATCTTCTTGTCAGCTGAGAACATCTCCAGCGATTGCCTTCTTGATCCTGCCGATCCTCTTCGTACATCACCTAAAGGACTTACACTTTCTAGTCGGAAGGCGTCTTTGAATAACCTCGCCTTCTCTTCTTGCTTTTTTAAATACAATATATTTAGCAATCAAAAAATTTAGTTTGAATTGGAAACAAATACACAAATAAT
>Ga0302271_10001313_pt1 | contig 24074 bp, 17 predicted proteins | sample III_Bog_N1_1_FD_198767 | JGI IMG/M metagenome (GOLD analysis project Ga0302271, IMG submission 198767) | Peat permafrost microbial communities from Stordalen Mire near Abisko, Sweden - III_Bog_N1_1 | ecosystem: Environmental > Terrestrial > Soil > Wetlands > Peat | place: Sweden: Abisko... | reverse complement strand
GCAATTCGTTAGTTCAATCTCTCATTTTCTTCTTTATTTACGCTCGTTTGATTCTCTAGATCTCTTTGTAATTTCTTGTTTTCTTCTTTTATCTATTGATTTTCATATTACATCGCAGCTATCTTATCGTATAATGTCAATAGATCTTCTTTTGATGGCTAACCTGCTAGATTATATTGATCCTTGGAAAAATACACATTCCCAAGTTATTATTGTTATTAACTCAATTAAGACATCATTTGAATCCCATTTAAGTTACAATTGCTCGTGTTGTTAGTATTGTTATGACTATTATTGGAAAATCTACTAAGATAACTACTCTCAACACTATTACTTCCTCCATATTCTCCATTTGTCTCCTTTTATTCGTTTTGTTAGTATTCCATCAAATGCCTTTAAACGTTGTAGTTACCAGAATTATTACTCTTGACTAGCAGATCTTTCTGTATTTTCCATGATTACTGTATATCGTGTAGTTGATCTGTGAGTTTCTCTTTACTTTATCGCCTTGACAATTTGAAGGAAGTATTCACTGATGATTTAGCTCCATTGCTGCTGTGATATTCACTCCATTACAGTTCCTAACTGCTCAGTTATCTCTTTGCTTCATTGAGATCATACACAGATGCTCTCTTCTTAGAAACTAGAACTTTATCTTAGTTATTATTGGAACCATGCTTGGATGATTTAGAGCAAAGATGTAAATTAGAATTGCCTTGATCGCTATTGTATTGATTGAGCACACTGGGGATATTGATGGAATTGTTGTTATCTGATGCGATTTTAGGATTGCTAGATTGCAGAACGTTATTGTTATTGTGGTTACTGCCTGCATTCGATAGACTTTTTCTTCTTTGGAGAACGACAGGCGTGTTTGGTTAGATCACGCCTAAAATCTAACGGAGAATCTATGGCCGTGTCTGCTCTGGTTCATTATTTTTCATCAGTTCAATAATCGAGAAAACAAAACAGACACACTTATGATGGATAAGGCAAAGTGCTTCGATTCTTATTCTTAACAACCTGTTATTAAAAATAATATTATGTCTGTTTGCAGGGTTTAATAATTATCAATTTATTATCTGTTTATTTGTTTGTTTTTTCAACTGTATCTTCGTTTATTTGATTTCGGTTGGACACGATGCTACTTTGGATTAATTTCTCTGTTATTAACAGAAAATAAAAGCACTTCATCATGTTAGCTAGTGTAATATTTATTTCTCGAGGAGTATTTTTGTTGTTGTTGTGTAATTTTCTTATTAAGGTGTGCTACTGCTTTTAAATAGACATGTAGAAATAAATATTTATGAAATAAAGCAGACACATTTTATTTTCAGGTAATCATTGACTAAATTATTTGTAAGCTTCATAAACAAGAAATGAGACAACTCAATTGAGGGCTAAGCAATCATTATTACTATTCCAAAGACATTTACTCTAATTTCCTCGATGCTCTCTCTGAAAAAGGAATCTAAAGTTGCTCTCATTGATTTTCAACTACTTCCCCCTTTGGAAAATAAACCTATTTGCTGTTTACGTTCTATGAAAGAAATACTATCTTTTGTTAATAGTAGCTTCTACGAAATCAAAACAAAGAAAGGGTATTTCAATTGCGATTCAGAGATTCGGTAAGATTATTGACTATTAATTATTGAAATCATAAATTAGCTTTAAGTTCAAAAGTCTTATCTCACACAAATCCGAATTCACTGAAACTTCCAATTTAGTCTTATAATTAGATTTGAAAGTTGGCACTTCCAAATAGATTGTAAAAGTTAAGAAGGGATAGATAAAACAACTTGTCCCACCCAAATTAGCAAATCAACTCTATTTCTGATCAAACTAAAAAGTTAGACTCATGATCCTTCAAGATACTTGCCTATGAATCAACACCCCTCCCTACCTATCCCCAAATTGCATGCTGATAATATTTAATAATGATTTAAAATGTGCTTGAAAATTTCAAATACTACTTCTAAAGAATCTGCAATGATTCTTTAGTTTCTCTTATTGCTAACTGATTGTTTAATCATCAAAAAGGCTAAGCTAGAGAGATTTAAAAAAAATAAAGAGTAGAATAAGTTAAAAGAGTGGCATCAATGATTACATCCCTTAGAATAAAATGGTTCTTTAATATAAATGCATGAAGTTTATTCATCTTGTTAAATGTTTTTTACCATAAGTAACTCTGCAGCCTTTGAACTTTTTCAAGTTTCTACAAGTAAAAAAATATATATGAATATTATTATTACAATTTTCTTTCGCTTTTTGCTCTGTGTGATTGTATACCGCAACGAATAATAGAATGCTCAGCAATCCAGCAGGAGAGAAGAAGAAGACTATCATGGAGATAATTATTGTCTCTTGATTATTGAATCTCTCAATTTCTGGCGTATGGTTGTTGCTGTTGCTGCTGCTAATAGACTGCTGAAGAATTATTTTAAGAATAATTCGAATGACCTTATGGACTATTCTGCTGAATGTATCCATTACTTGGATCTTGTCTTCGTGCATCTAACGGCTGAGTCAATGAACTATGGAATGGGAAAAATTGCAGTTTGTTATGGTGAATAAAGAACTTATTTATTCTTACAGTTGTAGCTATGAATTATTAGAAGAATTAGTAATAGGTTGATTAGATGATCGAATGAGATTCTGTGAAGCTGAAGCAGCAAGCTAGCTTCTGACAGGCTAATTTGCTTTTAATTTTGCATCCCTAGGGTAAATAAATATAAGGCAATTGTTACAAGTTATTGACATATCTCTAGAGAGCAATAAATGACAAATATCCTATGCTCTCACAATTTTTCAATTTGTATTTTATTTATTTACTAGCTGAAAACGAATCCTCCATAAGCATTATCTGATTCTGATCTCCCAGGGAATTGATAGCTCGGTTAAAGAGGATTTATGAATCGTTTTGTTTGGATGCCTAATTTCTTTGTGCTCGATTAGGATCCTTCAATGTCCTCATTGCTGTAAGCGTATCTATGCTACAGTAGAAGAAAAACAACAACAAAGAATGAGAAAAACTAACACTTCTCTATCTCAATTTGAGTAACTCAAAATGAAAATAATTCTAGCTGATGATTTGCTTATGTGTTTACATTAAGGTTATAATGTTTGATCAACGAGCTAGCCTGTGCCCCTTTGATATCCGTTGATGACGCTTTATCATAAGGCTAAACGACTTATTTATGCAACATCCTCGACTAAGATCCATCAATATTCCCAATTTACCCTACAGGCTACTACTTATCTTCTGATACTTACCATTAATACTGTGGATTCAATGGATTAACAACTCGACTAACTTTTTCTAATTATTTATATCCATTGATATCTTTAACATCAAGCGAGCTCTTTCCATCATTAGCGACGAATAGCTTCTTCACTTTGGATCCTTCGATTTCATCATAGACTTTATCATACGCAAGTACACCAGGCTTTCTAGCACATGCTCCATCAATGTCTCTGTAGATCATAGTATCGCGAAGAAATTTCATTGGCAATGGAGGAACAAATTCAGCCTGTTGTAGATTGTAGACGGGCTCTAATGGGTTGTGAGGTTATCGGAGGGTTTAGAATTTATTGATGTTGGGCACAGATCCTTTAATGTCAGAGTTGGTAAGAATGTAACTGGGTTTCTGAGTGTTGGAGTTGTATTGATGATATTGAATCAAAGGTTTAGGTTATGATCCGTCGATGTCATTGACTTGGTAGGAATTGGGCTTAGTTAGTTCTCGAATGCGACGCTCGGGGTGGGCACCTTGTTAAATCAATAAATATCAAAAAAAGAATGAGTTAATTTCATATGATGGGCTTAAGAATTTCTTGAAAAATTGAGTTGTTTGGTTTTTTGATAAGGGGCTGTTATTCTAGTTGCTTTCTTGGCTTTTATTTCTCCCAAATACTTCTTAACAGCTTAATCCTCTTCAAACAGTCTCAATTGTTTCAGATATTTGTTGAGAAGTTAGCTTCATTTCTATCCCCTCTTATTAGTATATTGATTATGCATTTTAAGCATACACCTTGCTTGTGCAAAGTATCTTGCTTTTTAGTAAATTCATTCTGGAGTCATCAAATGATTGATTACCTGGAATGTCAGAGATATTAAGATTCTGATCACGTAATGTCTCATTCTTGATACTCCAGTAGGATGTCTCAAATGGTTCTGATTGTTATCAAGTAAAACAATTATTAGAGTATTACAGCAAATTACCCTTTTTAGACATATCACATAAATCATTTGAATAACACAAAACACTCCCAAAATAAATCATTGCTCGATGAGATACATATGGACTGCAAACTCATGAGGTCTTTGCGGTTCATTGGAGGATAGTTGTATGGGTCAGAATGAGCTTAATACTGTTCCCAAGTGTTGCTAGCTTCGAATCCCTAAGGCTGCTAGTATTAAGAATTACTCATAGATGATGGTGATCGCAATTTTCTTGATTTATTGTTCTTTAATTGAGAAATTGAGAAAATTAGATGCTTTATATATTAGTTTAAGCGCTTTGTTATTCTTTGCTCTTCGTCTTCTATGTTTGTTTGGGGATTATTTAATAAAAAATCAAAGCAGTTTCCCTTTCGGCTATCTTTTCAACGAGACAATCAACTACTACAGAAAACATCTAAAACTCAATTATTTACTTTTTTCTTTAATTAAGCTCTCGTTTCAGTTGTTTCTGGCATGTTTCTGAAGAACTGTAGGGGATTCTATTTTGATAATTAATTTGTATTTGTAGTTTTATGAGTTTCAAACATTCGATGTATTTTGTTTATTTGGTTCTCTTCCCTAAGAAATAAATCAATAATGTTTCTTTACTTTTGAAGAAAGTTAGGTAGTCAAAATATTCTAATTTCTTGAAAATGGGTGTCAACTTTATTGAGCAAGGACACTTGCAATATCTCAACAACAAAGAAATATTATGCTATTTTATGAAATTGAATATGAAAGCCTATGAAATCACATTATCTTTTGAATTGCCCTTTGAGATGAACATTTGAGAGGTATTTACTTGGTATTTCTCATCTGATTTTTTTTTTTTCAGAGAGAGAAGAGGAATAATTAAACAGAGAAATATAAAAGCATGTGGACACACATACACTGATATTATTACTTAGAAAGAAATTAAGCCTTCAATGTGTGGTTGATTTAGGATTTTAGTTCATGAGTTCTTAAGATTTTTAAAAACTGAACTTGTCTGGGATTATTTTTAGTTAGCAGTTTTTTTTAATTATTGTGAATTAATAATCCTAGTAGAATAGCCAAATGTAGACTAAGAGAAGCAGCTTGAAGATGTATCGCAGCCAAGCGATGAATACCTCTTCTTCATCTGAAGAAAGCACCAAGAAATCAGAATATTAATTCATATAGCCTCAAAGTAACACCTAAACAAAGTGGAATATGTAGAATCCTCCTAAACCTTTTGGGAGTTATGTCCTCAGTAAATTTGAGAGCATGCATCCTGGCGAGTTCTCAAGAGTCCCTGAGAGATATATTACTTCTATCAATCAAACCCATTCAATCGATCTAAGGATGCTCCAAAACTAAAAACTCTCGTCTGTGCAGTCTAGTTTTAACACCAGCCAAAGCAGCAAAGCAGGAAAATCTTCATGGTTTGAAGCAATTAACAAGACAAATAGCACATAACAGCCTTTCTCACAAGGGTTGAACTTTACAGCCAAGCGTGTTCCATCTTCCCCAAATACCAGCAAACACAAGGCTGAATTGGCAGCTGAGTATAAAAGTCTCTCGATGACAGTCAAAGACTACAGAATTTCTCCTAGAGTTCAAAATAAATCACAAGTCAAAGGCTTTAGATAGCCAGAGAGCAATACCTTCAATGCTAATACTCATTTCTTAAAAAGGAGCGGTTCGAGATTGCTTTCAGATGAGCTGGATTTGCTGAAACTTAGCCTACTTAGAGATTCAGTGCAAACGCTGTCGACATTTTCTCCTAAGTGTCAATAAATAAAGAGTGGAATGCTCTCGAATAGGATGCACTGTGATAAATAATTATCCACTGAAAGAGATGACGAAGAAGACAACGAAGAAGACGAAGATGATGATGAAGAAGAAAAAGAAGAAAAATCTAGTGAATTGCCTTTAAACCACGCTGAGCATCATATCTAGAACTTATCTGCTATGCACAACACATACAGATGCAAACCTGACTACAAAAAAAGAGACCAACTCAAAGAAGAGCACTTGCAATACTAGACTCGTAGACACCAGCACTACACGCATCTTTTCCATAGGAATAATTTCCAGACAATGGCATCTGAAGAAGCGTCCTCATCTTAAAACTCCTAGCAGAAGTAGTTGTCTCCCTGTGAAAGTTCTCCTTCATTCAGCACAACATCTCCCTAATTTGGGAATAAATTTGTGCTAAATAAGCCTTTCATTAAGCGGAATAAAAATATCAATATCAAGAAGATCTCTAGTTCTCAGTAGCCATAGACATCGGGGAACTAAACTGAGCCATCTACTTATGTCCAAAATCTAGCTAGTTTATCACTGAATATTCCAATGTCAAAGCTGAAATCTTCTAACCCTACGAGAAGTTCACCACTTTCGTTGGCTGGCTCCCCGATTGCTAATAAAAGTTATTTTGCATCTCATAAAAAACCTTTCTAAGGCGATCACGAAAAAGATGGAAGACATGAAGATGATACTGATGAAAACTAGTAAGATTTGTTTATCCGGGAGAAGAAACAAAGCAGCTGGAAGAAGCCAAAGGAATTTTAACAAAACGAGATAAAAACAGCGCTGGTGAAATCGTTATTAGATGAACAAACTGAGATTTAAGAGAAGTTCAAGACTCAGATTGAAGTTCGATCGTTTGAGAAAAAAACAGTTGACAGTTCGATTAACTTCAAATCACCTAGCAGTAGTGTTTTAGAGCATAATAAGAATATATATAAATTGCCTGAAAATCTAAATGAGTTAAATTCTCCAACTTCTAGGAATAGGATGATGTTCTAGCCGACACTTTCTTGCTTTGATTAGCTGAATTCACCGAGAAGTTGCACACCAAAGAATGGCAGTCATAGAGATGTGAAAAACAAGTAGAAAATGAGGACTTTCGCAGCAACAGAAGATTCTTGGTAGGCTTCTCCAAGATCTCTCAAGAAAAAAGCATATTAAGATAATAAATACAAAGGAACATTCAATTTAACTTGTGAGTTTGAGTAGAGCAATAAGAATCAAGGTTGGAATAGTCAAGTATCTATGCCAAAAAGTATTGTGTTTACACAGAAGAAAACAGAATTACCTCCAATAATCAATATAAATCAAGTGAATCTAGCTGGAAACGAGTAGAATAACGAAAATAGCAATAACCCAGTTGGAAAGTAGGTCATTTCAACGAAATAATCTTCGTAAAGAACAAACTAAATAGAAGTTAATAATATACAGGCTTAAGACAAGTAATTCTCTTTGAAAATCCCCCTTGGTATTGAGAATTCCGAGGTGAAGTAGCAATAAGAGTAACTACTTCAAGTGTAGCGCTAGAATTTAGATGAAACCCTGAAAGTTAGGCGGTCTTCCTTTAATTTTATGTAGCCAGCAAGCTCCGAAAGGCTCAGTATCTCAAAAGCATAACAGACTGCCATACCCGGAATTCTAATTGAAATCTCAGACAAAAAGGCAAACAACAACAGCAAAAATAATAGCAATAATAATTTGAGTTTAATGAGCAGCTAAGATTAATAGCTAGAATCCCAAGATAACAATAGACTAACAACACCTCGACAATAAACAGCTTTTGCTCGAAAATCAGTCTTAAAGATAAAACCACCAACTTTGTTATTTTCTGATTTTTTGACAGAGAATGCAAAAGAAAGGGAAGGGAATAGTAACTAGGAAGATTTAAATAACATACTCTCAAAGCAATCTAATGATTCTAGCGATTCAAGTGAAGGAGAAGGATCGGATGGGTAGAAGAAAAATAGTCGATAATCGATTAAAAGTATGTTTTTAGATGTGAATATTTCTCGTAGGGAGAATAGTATAAGTAATAATAGTGGAAATTCAAGTAACAATCAAAGGAACTTAGATGGGAAAAGCCCACAGAAATAGGGTGGAGGTTAGACAAGCAAGAAGAAGATCAATGGAGGGAATAATGGCGTGTTTGGAGATTAAGGAGGTGATTTCTCTGATATGCTGAAGGGTTTTTTGGCTAAGCAAGAACCTGAGAAACAAGTGGTTAAAAATAGTTTTTCTCGAGCATCTTCAGAGATTTCGGAGAAGAAGAAAGGTATAGCATCAGTATCCATAGATCTTAAGGACATTATTCTCCCAGCAATCACCAATAAACTCCAAGAATCTGTGAAACTCAAAGAACTAATCGAGAAGAATTCCTAGCAACTGCACTCAAAAGAATGTGGCGACTGTGAATCTCTGCCTAACATAACCAAGTAATTCTCTCGATTTTTGACGTTTTGCTTCACCAGTGCAGGCTCATGGGATTGGTTCACGGGAATGAAAGTGAATCCTTCGATTTTTGAAAAATTAGTTAAACTATCTGGATAAGCAATTTCTCAGTTGAATTACGATACCCAAGCAGTCGTGTATGCATGCGAAAAACTCGAAAGTGAAAAACGTCATTTCCAATAAGGGCTGCTTATCGACGAGCTCGGTGGTGGCAGTGGGATATTATAGATCATTAGTGCTTGTCTCAGTGAGCTCTTAGTTAAATTACCTTAGTCTTTTCAAGCGCTAAATACTTCCGAGCAGACAGCTCTTCTAACAAGACTACTCACATTCGTAGCCGATAATAACAACAATTGCAATTAACCTTGTGCTGCAAATAAACAAAATTCCCCAAATGCTAGCAATTCGAGTAAATTTAAACCCAAAGAAACCCCCGCGTTCTTGGAATCCTTCAGGGATTTCAGCCAGACTGAGTTTTATTCTTTGAAAATGACGATTTGGAGAGCTATGGTGCAGAAAGAATATCGTCCGGAGACTGTGTATCGGTTTTTAGAGACACTCGAGAATTCCAGATATTTGATCGCATAATCGCTGACAATTCAATTATTTTTGCAAGATGAGTAACTCTACAATTCAATCATCGAAGAATTAGTATGGTAGATTCAATGCGATGGGTAACTCTTCATTGTGTTTGAGAATAACAGCGAGCTCTTGACATATTTCTGCTAATCGCTAGTTCTGACATTCTTTTACAAAAAGCCAGCGAGATTTGATCTCTTCTTCCTTGTATCTAAGATCCAGAATCTTAATCTCGAGAACCTCACCGCTATCTAGCATTTACTTACAACGATTCTCAACTACAGACAAATCCCCTAGAATCTTTTAGTGGATCTCCCAGTGAAATTCAAAAAGCTTTCTTACAAAGCAAATCTCATTTAATCACCACTGTTTCTTCTGGGTGGACACAGCTTCATTCCTGTGTTGATAGCGGAAATCAATTCCATCATGAGCTCAGATGAATGTTTTGAGAATTTCTTGAAGAAATTCCCAGAGGATAAACGGAGCTTAACGTTATAAAGCGATGAAATCATTGTGCAAAGTGGGCTTAGAGTGCTGAGTTTCTTTTTATTATCACTGATGTCGCAGCATGATATTTATTCAACGCAGGATTTATCGGCAGCATTGTAGGTCTTTGAAGTAAGCATAACTATTCCGATTCAATGGAAAATTGCTATCGAATTTGCTCTCAAAAATCTCAACATTAATGAAAAAACTTCTTGTCTCGTACTGGAGGCAGTGCAATATTAATTTTCGCTGCTGTATATGAACACACAATATGCGTCGTTCAATCAAGTGCTACTGAACTGAAAGTGAAGGATTGAAGGTGAGAAAAAAATATGATTTTGCAGGAGTTTATGACATTAGATTGGTGTGCGTATTTCAAGCAAAAAACCATAATAATGACAAATTGGATGCTTGAAATTATGTGTGTTTGTTCTAAATATTTTGCTGCTTTATGGAAATAAAAATGATGTTATCTTGCTATTTCACTCATAATGGATTGTTGCTATGATAAGAACATACCTACAAATATGACATAATAAATATATGAATTAAGTCATTTTTTTAAATCAAAAAAGTCACACACACACACACACAAAAGAGAGAGCAGGAAGAGGAAGGAATAATTATCTATTCCTTATCTATTTGATCAATTACTCGCTAAAACCCACTAGAAGTTTAACCTGAACCTTCAATTCAATCCATCGATTCAGTTTGTTATTATGCCTCACTTGAATAGCCCAGCGATGTTCTTGGAGAGTTTTTGGAAATACTATTCTCTTATGGCGTCCGGGATGGCTTTGAGTTATTTGAACAACAGCGCTGAGTTGTCCTTGTAGAATTAAGAAATATTCTGCTCGATGTCTTCTTTGAATGTCGCACTGGAGGAATGCGTCTGAGAAAGTTAAATGATTTTATCAAACAGATAGCACATCTCTAACGAGAAATCCTGTGTGATTGGCTTCAAAAGTTCCTTGATGATCGCGAAAAAATCCCTATAATGTTTTTTCGACGCTTCATTGAAGATCTCGTCGATGTCTTGTCCTGATCTTCTGAGCTCTTCCAGATCCATTTTTGGTGGCCATACGTTTTAGTAAGCCTACCAGCTTATCCAAACGTACGATAGCTACTCAGGATATCCAGTTTCTAGGAACTATTCATCGAGTTAGGTGACATCTTCTTTTTCACTTCTTATGAATTACCATATGCAGTCATTTGTCGATGCTAGTTCTTTAATTTCCTTGAAGAGATCTAAAAACTAGACTCTGCAGAAGAGATTCAGTGTGTCAGCATTGATATCGACAACAGGTGCATCCGTAGCTACTTCTCGATTTCTATTGAGCTTCGGTTTTAAATCAGGTACGACTGTCTTCAAACCTACTTTCCTCTCATGCTTAAGTTTAATGTGCGTGTACAAAGATGGATATCGTGCGTATTTCTTTCCGCAAGATTCACATTAGTATTCTTTGTCAGCCTAATCGATGCTGCCTCGAGTGGATAGATTACCTCTCTTTCGTTTCTCAGCCATTCTCTTCGAAAGTAATGAAATGATTCTTTATTTGATTTGCTGGATGTATATATTATTTGTTTCAGCAGATATCCCCTTGCTTTTTTCCCTCCTTTTAAGACTTTATTTATTTGTTTATATTTTTAATTAACCTCTATTATCAGATAGAATGCATTCAAACATTCAATAAAATGTGTCATAAAAGAGATCATTTGTGTTAACTATCATAATGGCTTTTATTTGAGCTTTTCAAGTCAAAAACAAGAAGTTCATATCATCATTTTTTATTGAATATTGCTTCTATAGGATAATTCAATGTTAAGAATGGGATTAAATGATTTGCTTAACAGGGGAGATATGAATAAAAGAGGAAAAATGGTTTTAAAATAAAAAGATAACTAACCCTAAAAAATAAAATAAAAATTATTATGTTTGGCTGGTTCAAGGAACAAATTATACTAACCCACATTGTGTAATCAAACTTTGTTTTAGTTTAGAGTCTCTACAACCCATTCAACTTCCTTGGAGCTTCCAGCGATGATCGCAGAACGTTGGTCATGAGAAGTTATCTCTAATTCCATTAACGAATTAACTCCATCGTTTGATTTTCCACCTGCCTTTTCGACTAAATGAGCTAATGGACCAACTTCGTATAAAACTCTAAAGTTACATAAAAAATAACCAGTCAAAATACAGATTTATTAATCTTTCCATTCCCTAAAACTGCATGTAATACCTAAGTTTAGCTTTGTGAGAGGCCGATATGACATTCGTGAAGATGCCAGAACCCTTTATGAATAGCTAGTAAATCTAGTCAGCAAAGAAATAATAAGAAATGTCAGGATCTAAAATTTAGATTATCAATAATAATAATAAAAAAATCTTTTCTCCTACATCTGGGACCATTCCTCCTGTGTATCGCAAAGTGTATCCATCATCGATCCACTTGTTGATAACTTCTCGATAAGGAGCATTTTCTCCAGCTGCTCGTAAATTGCCAGGAGCAAAGATCTTTCCTGCTGGCTAAATCACACATTTGGGCTTGGTCAACACCCAAATTAACTCCTTTTTGGCGTTCTCTGAATCAATATGCAATAAATAATTATGTTAAAAACCCAAGAATGTGCATTGGGCAGTGAGAAATAGAACATAATATATGCGTGATAGAGAGAGAATAGTGTTTAATATGTTACAGGAAAGAGTGTATTCTTGTACAGTATTGATCTTTTGATTGTACAGAAGCACTGTAGTTCTTGGACCGTATTAGCAACAGCCAGATATCAACTGATCCTTCACTTTCTATCCCAAGAGCACCCTTTTGAAATGAAATGAAAACAAGTTTCTAATCTTTAATGTTCTTTTTTATCAGTTTTCATATGTCAACTGTGGTACTTTTCATCAGATTTCCAGATGCCGAAGATCGATCCAACTGACCAATTTGTGCCAATAATTGAACTGCCATCTAAGGGATCAAATGTCACTGTGTATTTAGTTCCACCTAATTCAATCGGCTTAAAAAACAAACAGATAAGGTTATTAATTCTTAAAAAAAACTCTTTGTATTCTTATTCTTACAGTGGGCTGTTCTTCACTAAGCCCATGGGATACCTCTCCAGTAGATTTAAGGTGCCTAAAGATTATCTCATCACTTTTGACATCACAATCTAGCTGCAAATCCCCGAAGACATTCAATGATCCAACTTGCTTGCGACCCTCTAAAATTGGGCAGGCAGTCAAAATCAATAAGAATAAATTATCAGATCAACAGAAGTAAATATCAAAATGTTTTTTTGCTGTCTTTAACTCGATATTTACAGCAGTGAAACCTCAAGAGATCACTCAGTTCTATGAATGAATCCAGCAAGGCAAGGACAACCTTTTGGAGACAAGGACTGTCAGAGAAGACTAATGATGAATCAGTTGAATCCATGATAATCTTTTGTTGTTGTGGAGAGTCTAAGTATTTTTTTTGATTTGAAATCTAAAATATTTAATTGATTCATTCGTGTAAAGCACACACACACACACTCACCCTCAATTATCTTTCTCTAGTTTTCTTCTTTCTTCGATTAATTGTTTGATAAAATAAACAATAAATATCTCAAACAACTCTGCATTTCGAAATATTAAACACAATAATCCCATTAGATAAACTCTTTGCTCAACCATCTTCATTTCATATTATTTTCTCGACTTGTATTTTCTTGGTTACAATTTCTCCTTCTTCATAGTCTGATTCCTCATCATTTCTCTCCTAACTACAACTTTGCTGATTCTTCCTTTTGCAGTTCAAATTATCATTATTTTCTTTCAGATCTCTGAACAGATTCTGCGGTTAGTGATGCTGCTTTTGCTAAGTAGATACCATTGCATTTGGGTTCTTGTTCTCTTTGTCTTAGATCGACTCTCCCTTATTCCCCTGCTGTTCCTAATTATTCTTATCTTAAGCATGCTGTAAAACCTAATTGTATCCCTTCACTTCCTAAAAATCTGCTTTTCTAAAGGCTGTTTAGTATTTTTGTGATGCATTACCGTTGCCTTCCACCTTGCAATTCTCATTCAAACCACTTTGATGATAATCCAATCTACTATCCTATCTGTTTGCAATGAAACTACTGCGATTATTCCAGTTTCCCATATTCGAATTATCATTATTCATTTTACTATTGTGAGCATAGCTATTCATGCTATCAATGCCATTGCCATTGAGAGGAAGCAATACAGTTGTGTTATTCTTGTTTGCATTGATATTTTAATTGTAATTGATATTCCATCTAAGAGAATCACTAATTATCTGATGCAAAGGAATGCGCTTGGGATAATGTTAATAATTGCTAGTTGGCTGATTAGCATGATGGGGGACACTCATGCGAGGATTAAGACAAGCTTAATTTGTAGTGCCTTTGAAATCATGCGAAGTGTGATTGTGATTTTGAGAATTGATATTGTAGAAAGTGTTCATTTCCTTCTTAAAATCAATTTAATTCTTGGAAGTCTAATTCTTATGCTAATCCTAATCATGAGAATAACTCTGCGATCTCAAACAATGCAGGCTATTATTGGTATTGTCAATGTTTTGCTTATAATTTTAACTCCTTGATACTTCTACTGATGGTACAGATTTTACTGCTTTTGATGTTGGTTGTGATAAACCCAGTTAATCCAAAATATTGGGTTTGGGTTTTTAGTCGATAATGTTGTCTTTCATTTTGAGTTACTTGCATCGCTAAAGTAGTTTCAACGCTGCAATGTTCTTCGCTGCTTTTTTGGAGCTTCCACAGCCAGTCTCTGTCAGATTCCCTACATACACTGTCGCCAGCCAGGAATTTTATTCAATCTAAAATATTAACTCCGATGAAACATGCTTTCTCAGCGTCTCATGCGCAAACAAAGATAGCTCCTAGATGAAATTATTATTCACATCTATTTCTTCATCTGATGTGTCATCTAACTGCAACTATTGCTATTAGTACTACTACTCCTGCTGCTGTGTTTGATGCTATTCATTCTACTGGGTAATGTCCATAACATTATCATTATTATCATTATTATTATTTTAAGCAGATTCCAGATACCTCGCAAAGAAAAATTTCTAATTCGTCGTTCCATTTTCTATTAATCTTTGAATTGCCCGCTTGGCTGCTTGATTCTTGGCATCTTTTATTGATTTACCGTGCATCACACTAAAGTTGACGCCGTCTATCTAGATTTTACAAAAAAACTTATAAACTGATAGAAGTCTCCTTTTATTCCTTGAAGGTTTTTTTTCTAATTGCTTTTTTATCTTTTCAGTATTGTCAATTAACTTCACTACACAATTTCTGTTGTATTTCTCACAGAAGAGCTTCAATGCATCTGGATATGCATCACTCAAATCGAGATTAATAGTATTTTTAGGGATGTTCTCTATCTTGATAAGAGCATTTCCACTTGAATTTTATGGTGGTTTCCACCTTGGATCATTTATATTCCTGAGATTCTGAGATTATTTGCTGCTATCAACTTACTCCTACGGCTATTAGCAACTGTACAAATAAGAAGAGCGTTATTAGCGACGGATGTTATCCTCCGTATGCTGCTAGATTTGGTTATCTGCTAAGTTATTGCCATACAAACCGACGCTATGGAATTACTCCTATTAGTATTACGCATTCAGAACGGAGCTACGTTGCAGATCAAACAATTACTAGATGATCTAATACGAGTTCATTTGAATGTACTGTAACTCGAGTAAAGGTTGTCTTTTTCTTTCCTTTTTGTTAGAGACGGGCAGATCGTTCGTTTCATTATTAATCTTATTAGTTTTTTTATTCTTTAGTTGATCACTTTTGACAGATTGTGCTAATTTTTTTTGGGCGAACTTCTCACGCATCCTTAAACGGAGCTGCTATAAAGGGGTCATGAATTCCGATGGAGTATCACATTACTTATCCGGCTATGATGCTATGTCGTCCTCGTAAATATCGCACATTGGAGGGTAGGAGAAGGTCTTCTCTGCAGCTTTTTAAATTTTTTTTTCAATTTTGAAATTCAATTCAATTTTCACTTTGATTAAAAAAAGCGCATTAAATTAATCTGTTTCTTACTTGTATTTCGTTTGTATGGAATCAAAAGTGAAGGAATGAATGCATAGGTTCCTTAATATTGATTATGCTTAATTCTGTGTGTTTTGGGATGTTATTTTGGTAATAAATTTTGAAAATGAAATTGTGTTTAAATCTGTATGTATTTATTGAAGAAAGGGAGAGGGAGAGAGAGAGAGAGAGAGTGTGATTTATTTGAAAAATAAATTAAGTTAATTATTAATGTGAATGAGCTTGGTAAAAAACAAAAAATGTTTTTTGTATTAATTGCGATAGTTATGAGATATTCATCATTTTTGAGCCATTCTCAAGCTGAAATAAACAAAAAAGTATTTCAAATTAACAAAATGTCTTTCTTTTTGAGCATTTGAGAATCTACTAGTCTCCTTTTTGCTTGTTTTCTCTCCCTTGATTTCTTTCTATCCATCTTCATTAGAGTGTTAACAAGTATTTTGATTCTATTAGAGTTATGAAGAAAGGTAGATAAGAAGAACAAAAGGTCTTGTAAAGTAAAAGAGGGAGAATAGAAAGAAAAAAACAAAAGCAAAGATAAGTAAGAAACAATCAAATAAATATTAGGAATTGAGCTTTGAGTTTTGTTTATCGAATTATTAACTGAAAATTCTCTATTGAATGTTTGGCGAGCTTTTAAAAAACAAAATATTGGATAACACGCCCTCCAAGGCGGTCACAAGCAACATCAGTAAGAAGAGGTCTTCTACAGGAATCGACTCTTCCTCTAACTCGCTATCCCCAAAGCTTAATTCTAATTCTACTATTTCTTCTTCTTCTCGTCTGAGTAGTCGCTGTCGCATCTCATTTTTTGAGTCCACAAGAGCTCTCTCTCCATATTCCTATCAGTAAATCATGAACACTCAGCTAGCACAGACGTTCAATTAGAAACCCAAGATATCGTCTGAGACAACCTTGCCACAGTCACAACGATGTAATAAGTCACCGTTTTAAGCCATTGCAGACAGATGTAACATACATACAATTCATATTTTCATGGATTTGAATCCTTTAGTCTCATTGGAAATTCATGTTTACTATTATTCTTCTTTCATTGTAGAGCTTACTCAGCCAGAATAGCACAAGCCATAGCAATAGTTACTGCTAAAATCATCTTATCAGTTGAATGTCTTAAATAATAATCAAGCTTATGTCCATAAAGAGCAGATTTAGCAATAGCAATCACAGCAGTAGTAAGAGCCATCTGTGAAGCAATAGACTAGAGGGCATCATCGAAAGCAAGATTCCCTTATGGGATCTGTGTGCGAGTTTTCAGATAATACTGAAGAAACAAGGAAGATACCTCCACAAATGCAAATGCAAGCTTCAAAGCTATAAAGCCCGATGCCCAAACACATAAAGCAGCTGAATCAGCAGTTCCTCGCAGTCAACAAAGACACAGGTATTTTTGAAATTTTTTTAAGAAAAACAATCAAAAAAGAATTTACCTTCAAATTTCATTCAACATTATCAAAGAGAGAAATATGAAGGGAATTCATAATCTCAAGATGAAAGCTACCATTAACAAAAGGGGCTTAAAAATTTTTGCGGTTTAGATTTCATAAGGCACACCAAAATAATCGATTTAATACACACTCTTTTCTTATGTGATCATTGGTTTATGCGTTATTTGTTAAATTCCATTAAAGGGGAGACCTACGATCTGCGCAACCCAGATAGTGCCTTAGAACTGACATAATATTCCATCAAAGCTCAGCAGCTTAGGAAGAATAAACTACCTTGGGAGGAATGGTGGAGACAGAAGAAAGAAACAAATCTTTAGTTTTTATTTGCTTGCTAGCAGAACGACTATTAGCGATGCTGTGAGTTACTCGATGACAGCAGAGGTGATCTCCGAGCTGAAGTCACTGTCAGCGATCAAGTCACAGGTTGGTGTCCATTGCATTTCGCATCACTAAATTCCAACACCTAACTTGTGAATAAACTCATAGTCAACGAAGCAAATCTCAATCAAGAAACTGTCAATGCTGTGACACCGTTGATCATCGCAGCGGAATAAGGCTCGGAGGAAATAGTGATTCTATTGTTGAAGGCTGGTGCGGATGTTAACTTACAAGATGAGAATGGGAACACAGCAATGCATATTGCGTGCATTTATGATAAATCTGCCGTGATTGATATTCTTGTGAATCGGTTTAAACCTGATTTGAAGATTCAAAACAAAAAAGGAAAACAAGCATTTTAGCTAGTCAAAACGGAATAAGCTAGAAAATGCTTAGAGAATCGGATCGCAATAGATTAGAAGAAAAACAAGCTAGATTTGAATTCTTCAGGGAATGTTAAAATCATCGAATCCAGTGGGATTACTGCATAAGCATCTAACAAAATAATCGAAAGTTCCCCTGCATTCAAAAATTAAGAAAGAAATCAATAGTAACAGCTGTAATTTCAATCCCCAGCATTGATTTCCATCTAAATCTAAAGTGATCCATCAATACCAAAACAGCTTGCAACATTCAAACATAATATTATTTCATAGACATAATAGCAATAAGAATATCAGTTACCAAATCCTTAATAAAATGCATTGCTTTCTACTTCTTATTCTAATTTCCATCAATCTCCTTCATAGCATACATCCAAAGAATATGAAAAAACCCTCAAAACTGAGGGAAACAGCGTTAATAACAATTAACATAAAATGAATAGCAGCAATAAGAATACCTCTAGCAATATTGAAATTGACGTAATTGAGCCAAGGAATCAATCAGCTAAGCGAGGAGCATCAAGAATATCTGCCCCAAGTATCAATGTCCTTTCTCCTGCTGCTCGTGGGTAGCAAGACTTACCAAAAAAGCCGTTATTTCTATCTCCTTAACAGGAATAGACTCCTCAATTGCAAGCCTATGGTATTTCTTCCTAAGCAAACATACCTTAAAGTGATTAAGTACAGTAACTTCCAAGTACTACAAGTCTTGCTAATACATCTAGTGTTTCATAGTCACAGCAATAACAACAAAAGCCATAGTAACTACTCGTTCCCAAGAACGAAACCCCTCGTTCTAAAGATAATTCTAAGAGCCGCAGTAGCTTTTTCTCCAAGAAAGGATTCTTCCTTGGGTCAAACAAAGAGAATCAATCCAGCAAACTTGCCTTGAAAAGAAATAAACAAAACCAATAGTCAATCAGACCGTTGAGTACGAATACACTAAATCCTTCGAACACTACTGGGTGTTCGACTGCAGCTGCATCGATAGCTTCAAGCAAAAACAATTCTTTTTAATCTCTCGAATAACTTGTGATCGCTTCTAACAAACAACTCCCATAGAAAGTTACACTTAGATCATTTATTATCCATTCCATGCTTGGAAAAGGATCATTTGGAGATGTGTATCTAGTCTAGAAGAAGGATAACTATTAGTTCTATGCCATGAAGGTACTCCTGAAGAGCAAGATGATGAGTAAGAAAAAAATACGAAAAGTTATTTGGATGTCAATTTTGAACTTTTACTTTTTTGTGATTAGAGAGCAATGCGATAAAGTACGCCTTGACAGAGAGAAATGTGCTGTCCTTAACCAATCACCCGTTCATTGTGAAGCTGAACTATTCATTCTAATCAGAGGATAAATTGTTTTTAATCCTTGATTTCGCTGCTGCAGGCGATATGGGGAAGTTACTTTAACGAGTGAATACTCTTAGTGAAGCTCACTCGAAGATCTATCTCGCTGAGATTCTCTTGGCCCTAGAAGATCTACATAAAAGAGACATTATCTTCAGAGATCTTAAACCAGGTAGGGTTTGATATGAAAATGTGTGTTTATTTTTTGCTTTTGTTGAGATTATTGGAGTTCTTTTTGAATTTAGAAGAAAAACTAATGACTTTTTGTTGATTTGCAAGATAACATTGTGATTGACAGCGAAGGCCATGCATTGCTTACTGATTTTGGTCTTTCAAAAGAAGGTGTGCTTGATTACACAGAAGGTGCTAAGTCATTCTGTGGGTAAGAAATATTTAAATTGACAATAAATGTTATTAATTGTGCAAATTTTTTTTTGTTTACTCTTTGCTGGGGAGTAGATCACTAGCTTATTTAGCTCCTGAGATGCTCAAACGAAGGGGACATGGGAAAGGTGTTGATTGGTATCTGTTTGGAGTATTGATGTATGAAATGCTCACTGGAAACCCACCATATTACGCTAATAACAAGTAAGGAAAAATACGATTTCTTGAAACCTAATTGTTGGTTTACGGTGTGATTTTGGGGATAATATAGAGTTTGGTTTTGTTTAATTCTTTTTGTGGTTGTGAATTCTATTAGAGAAGATTTGTTTGCGAATATCCAAGGAGGCTAGCTAGATCTTCCATCTTATTTATCTGAAGAAGCTCAGTCTCTTCTCATGGCTGTACAAAATACAAAAATATAAATATGTTATTGTTTCTGATCATATTTTGGGGGGTTAATTTGCAGCTCTTAGAGAGAAATCCAGCTGTGCGATTGGGTTGTGGAAGAAACGATGCTACAGATATTAAGAACCATCCATTTTTTAAGAATGTGAACTGGGAAATGGTTCTGAACCGTAAAGTTAAACCTCCAGATATTTAACTTCTGAAAGTATCTCTGAATAACTATAATTCGGAGTAATTCATTGAAAATCTCATCGGATCCACAACAAATAAGACATCAGCTGAATAAGAAGATAATTCAGCTGGAAAGCATATCTCAGGATGGTCTTTCATTGCAAGTGATAAGCTAACAAGCAGCTGAAATTACTTAGACATTTAGCTAAATATCTCTTGGCATGGTGAGTTGAAGTAATTCCAAAAGTCGAAAGAATTTCAAGGAGCTATTATTTTCAATGAGTGAACTAATTAATGCGCAGACCTAACAAATACATCTATAGATAATATCTGACTCACAATTAATAAATAACAAAAAATGTATGAAAAACAACAGCAAATGTATTCAAAGAATAAATGCATAGCAAAATATCTATGTACCTTTTCAAAAACATAAATAGTCTTTTCAAAACACAAATAGTCTTTTCAAGCTAGAGAATGCAGTAAAAGACGACGAAAAATTAAAAACTTTGTTATTTTTTGGTTTCGATTATTTTGTTTTTAATCAATTTATTGCTGATTATTAGATAATATATTGAATGTTGTAAATTTTACTTGCAAGGTTTCTTCAAAGCAGAGAACTAACCAAAAAACAGTCATTCTGTTATGTTATGTTTTGTTTGATTTTTTTAAATAAAAAATAATAACGTATTTCACTGGTGAATGAATTTGCTTCTGTGGTGATTTTAATAGTTATTTTGGAGATCAATAAATACAAATAAAAACATCAATTTTCTCTAATTGTTGATTAAAACTACAAGCTTCACAAATTGTAATCATGGAGTAAAATGCACTGTTAGGCTAACTGAAATAGTCCCTCTCGAAGTAATCTATCAGCTGCTAAGCTCATCGATAGAAAATCTCCATGATCTGTGTCGATAAAGAATGCGCTGAAAAAGTAGTCGAAAAGAATCATCAGTTTTTAAGTTTGATGTGCGCAAAATGTGTGGAAGAAATACAAAATACTAAGAGAGATCATCAGTAGAAAGATCTACAGCAATTTTCGGGAGATTTCATTGCTGCTTTGTAGAAAAAGCAAGGGATCCCGGAAAGACTCAAAGCTTAATTCTAAGAAATCGTATAATTCTTGGAGATTCTAACAGGAGCAATACTAAATGATAGAATATTCGCCCGTGTTAGTGAAATACTAACTGAGTTAAGTGGGCAGTAGTAGTCTTCTGATAAATTGGAGAGAATCATTGGGTATATGAGAGAATTCGAAATTAGCTTAGATCAATAGGAAATGAGTCTTTAGCTGAAAGAAACGAAATAGTACTTGAGCAATAGCAATAATCATACTAATAGCAATGGATTGAAATCTGATTAACCTAACGACGATTGTTCTGTGGACAGCAGTGATACAGCCACTCATTCTGAATAGCAACTTGCAAGTCTTCTACTGAACGATTTCGTTCAATTACTGGGTATTTTCCAAGCAAATCAGAAATAATTAGATTAAAATATCGTCACTCCTCTAAAATCATATCGATTCTTAAATTCCCTAAATGAATAGTCTCTAGACGTAATAGAACGAATGAGATTGCTCAATTCGCTTCTCTTCAAATATTCTTTTTTCTTTTTTCAAAGTTAAAATATTTTTTTATCCCAAAAAGCCAACAGAAAAAGCTAGGTTATTCAAAGACGCTTTTCGACTAGAAACTGTTGGTTCTCAAGGCGATTTAAAAAAAGGATCTGCAGGTTCTAGGAGACAATCACTGGAGATGTTCTCAGCTGACAAGAAGATCATGCTTCTTGTGAATGAAAACGATAGATTGAATTTTTCTTTGAATGCTAAAATAGATGAGATTGATAATGTAACTCAATAAAATGATTGAAAAATGGTTAAGAATCTGCTAAATTGCTTCTTGATTTGAAATCGTAGGTAAAGATGCGCTTGCAGAAGGCTGAAGAAGATCTGAAAAAAACGAAAACGAAAAATAATAATAGTTTCGAGGAAGATAATCCTCAAGTTGGTATGCTCGCTGCAGAAGTTGAAAGGCTTAACAAAGCTCTAGAATTCAAGGACAAAGAAATCGAAAGTAAACATGATATAATGCTGGAATTAATTTTGTGATTTTCTAATGGGGTTTTCGTTATGATTTTTTTGTAGATTTGTATCGCCGTAATTCCTCTAAAATCGAAGAGAATGGTGAGGTGATCATCGAGTTGCAGGCATAGATAGACATGCTAGTCAAGGAAAACGAGAGGTTGAATGCAGTTATCGCTGCAAAAGACGATGAAATCGGATCCATCGAGTCTGCTTCTCACTTAGAAGATAAATCAGCTGATGGACTCAGAGCTGAGATTGTGAGATTAAGTAAACTTGTAGCAGAACAGACTATCAACCAAGGACATATGGAAACCGATCACGCAAAGACTGTAGAGCTCAAGAACAACGAGATAGCAGCGTTAAAACTAAAAGAAGCATAACTCACTGAGAAATACACTGCTTTAGGGAAGTAAATCGAAAGTTTATCACAGGAAGTTGCAATGCAAAACGAAGAGATCAGTGGAAAGTCAGCGGAAATCGATATGTGGAAGAATAAAATACTTGAAGTTGGTTAAAAATAATCAGATAGTGATTCCAAACAGCTGCCAATTTCTTCAGATTAGAAGTAATAGGTGAAGCATCCTAATTCCGCAGTGGTTGTTGAGAAACCAGTAAATCACGGGAATACGGAGAGCTTATTGGAGTCGAAGAATAAATCTTCATAAGTGATACAAAATAGTAGCATCGTTAACCCATTGCTAGCATTTTCAGACTAAAAAATTGGTAGTTTAACTGCATTTTCCTATTTAGTAAAATATCTAAATAAAATTGTTGATTGTCGTTATTTTAGGCAAGAATCCAAGCAACTTGAAGACTATCTCAACCATGGAGAAGTTTGATTTTTATAAGAAAGCAGCTGAAGAAAAAGTGCAGCAATAACAACAACAGCCTACATCTACTACATCTTCTTCTTCATAATCTCCACAATAATACCTGCATCTTTAATATTCTCAGTAACCATAGCCATCATCATAACAGATTTCTTCTTAATTCTCGAATCGATTCAAATCAGCTTCAACTACTCTTCAAAGCGGAATCAATGCTAATTCCAATCACAATAGCAGCAACACCCACAATTACTCTACCAATTATATCAGTAACCATTCTAGTTAGAAAAATGATTTCTCTAAAATTCTTTCGAAAGCAATGTTAGATCTCATTTTTTAGTATGCGAATTTTGTTTATTTTCCCCTAGAATTTCCTTAGTCATCTTCGAAAAGCTAGTCGAATTTAGAACACGAACATCCACATCCTTCTCAGCAAATTCCGTCTGCATTTATCAGAAACACCACAGCGTAATAAATAGTATTCTCAAATCAAACTAACATTTAATCTCGATTCTCTTAACTGTTTAATAGACCCCAGCAGCCATATTCTCTCTATACATCTTCAGAATAGCCTACTAGCATTCTTTCGTAAAACATGGGGAGCTAATTCTAAAAGACATTCAAAACTCTCGATTCCAGCAGCCCTAATCTATCACAACTGAATAGCAAGCGAATAACCTTAGACACAAAAGTGCAAAGTCTCTCGAAGGAAATCGGAAAACTGAACACTATCCTTGGTCCAAGAGAATCCATCGAAAAAAAGAAAATCGCATAGGTGGTGAATACAGATAAAAAACTAAACTCACCATCTTCATCATCATCTTCGACATATATCAAAAGCTAAAGTTATCGATCAGGGTCAGATGGAATCAAGTAAAATACAAGTAGCAGCAGTAGCAAAAACAGCAACAATAACTAAAATAAAAATATCTATAACAACCAAGCAAATTGATTATTTTCATATGTATGTGTAAGACAGCAGATAATCTATCAAAAGATCTTTATTATGG
>Ga0302271_10001312_pt1 | contig 24106 bp, 17 predicted proteins | sample III_Bog_N1_1_FD_198767 | JGI IMG/M metagenome (GOLD analysis project Ga0302271, IMG submission 198767) | Peat permafrost microbial communities from Stordalen Mire near Abisko, Sweden - III_Bog_N1_1 | ecosystem: Environmental > Terrestrial > Soil > Wetlands > Peat | place: Sweden: Abisko... | reverse complement strand
TATTACTATTCCATCGGAAAAGGTGAAGGTGATTTCACAGCTTGGATGGATATCATCCCTGAATTCAACTACACTCCAGAGATGTCGTACTTTGAGCTTGTAGTGCCAACGAGTGATACCGTTTGCTATTCGTGGTTCCTGGAAAAGAATATCAACTTACTCTAGCCAATTTTCCTAACTGGACTCACAGGCACAGGAAAAACGATTATCGCTGCCAGCACACTTGCTACATTGAAAGAACAAAATGTAATTGCAACTTGCGAGCTTACATTTTCAGCTAAAACATCTTCGAGTTCAACGTAAGGATAAATCGAAGGAAAACTGTAGACGTAAAGGAAAAATAAGAAAGTTATTCTTATGCCTCCTCCTGGCAGAAAACTTGTTGTTTTTGTGGATGACATAAACATGCCAGCAACTGAAATATATGGTGCGTAGCCACCAATTGAGCTACTGCGTTAATTCATGGACTACAAAGGAGTTTTCGATAGGAAGAGTCTTGGGTGGAAGGAAATAGACTAGACTGTCTTAATCGCTGCAGCTGCACCTCCAGGTGGTGGCAGAAGTGCAATTACACCAAGGTATTAGCCAAAATTTAACAAAAAAAGTGTTTTTCTAATTATTTATTTTTGCTTGATTTGTAGATTTACTCGTCATTTTGCGATAATGACTGTTCCGGACAGCTAAGTTGCTTCCCTTACGCACATATTTAGTAGTATCTTCTAGAACTTCTTGCGTGCGAAGAAATTCCGTAAGGAAGTTGCCGAACTCGGTGAGAATGAAAGTATTGTCACTGCTACGCTGAATATTTACTAATATATTTCGGAGGAATTACTCCCAACTCCCGCAAAGCAGCACTATGTGTTCAATTTGAGAGACGTCTCGAAGGTATTCTAAGGTCTCCTTATGAGCAAGCCTAATATTATTGGAAGTGTGGAAACAATCGTGAAACTGTGGATTCATGAGACTTCTCGAGTTTTCCATGATCGTTTAATCAATGAAGAAGACAGAGAATGGTTTAAGGATACCATACAAAAGCAGCTATTCATTAATTTCAAACTTGATTGGAAAAAAGTAATTTATTTCTTTAAGAAACTTAGAAAGAACCTAATATTTTTAGGATATTTTCTGTTATTTTTTGAAACTGAAAACAAACAAAAAATTTACTTACAAATTAGGAAGAGATCTTCAACAAAGATCCTTTGATCTTCGCAGACTTCTTGAAGCGAGGATTAGACCAAGAAGATAAAGTTTATGAAGAAGCTAAAGATTTCAGTAAACTGACAAAGATCATAGATGATTATATGAACGAAGAAACGAAATTGCAGTTGATTCTATTCAAAGATGCCGTAGAGCATATGTCGCGTGTAGCGAGAGTTCTAAGTCTCTAGCGAGGTCATTTTATGCTTGTCGGTGTTGGTGGTTCAGGGAAAAAGAGTATCACTACATTGGCATCTGCTCTCGCTGGTTGCTAACTTGATACCATCGAGCCTAAAAAATCCTATGGGAAAAAGGAATTCAAGGAAGATTTACTCAGAATGATGAAAAAAGCAGGAATCGAAAATAAAGTAAAAGATCATATGAAATATTTCAAATTCTACTCAGAAAATATCTGCTTTTGTTCTTTATAAATTGAATTTTGATTTGTTGTTTTTGTTTTGACTTGCTTTTCTAGAGAGTCTGCTTCTTATTCTCCGACACATAGATCTTACAAGAAGGATTCTTAGAAGACGTGAATAATCTATTGAACAGTGGAGAGGTTCCAAATATGCTTCTAAAAGACGAAATTGAAGATATCAACAACTAACTGTCCCAAGAAGCTCGTGAAAAGAAAATCACAGATACTTATTAATTCTTTGTCTAGCGAGTTCGCAGCTAATTACATATTGTCTTAGCTTTATCACCTGTTGGCAATGCGCTAAGAGTTAGAATGAGAATGTTCCCATCGATAGTAAACTGCTGTACTATTGATTGGCTGAATCCTTGGCCACAAGAAGCGCTTATGACAGTTGCAAATATGTTCTTAGAGACACTTGAATTTGATGGGCTAACGAAAGAAAGAAAGTTGAAATTATCTGAATGCTGCGTGTACGTCCATCAAAGCGTAGAGGAGATGACGGAGACGTTCTTCAAGAATCTCAAAAGAAGAGTGTACATTACACCGAAAAGCTACATCGATTTGATCGAAGGGTACAAGGAATTACTTAAGAAAAAGCATGAATAGCTAGAATCACAAAAGGTTAAGCTCTCAAATGGTCTATTCAAGCTGAAAGAAGCGAATGATATTATTGCGGAGTTGAAAGATAAACTCACAGAATTGCAACCAGTGCTTTAGAAGAAGACAATTGAGCAAGATGAGCTGATTAAGAAACTGGAGATTGATAGTTATGAAGCGAATAAAGTCAGAACAGTTGTGAAGGAAGAAGAAGCGTAAGTGAATGAGAAAGCATCGGAGATTCGAGAGATGAAAGTTGAAGCTGATAAATGTCTCCAAGCCGCGTTACCGATGTTGCAAGCTGCTAATGAAGCACTGAATATTCTGGATAGAAAAGTTATCTCCGAAATCAAAGCGAATAACAATCCAAATGAGTTAGTATTATTCACTCTGCAGTGTGTTTGCTGCTTGTTCGATGAAAAACAAGATTGGGATTCAATCAAAAAAGTAAATTTTCATTTTCTTTAGCTTTGTTTTGGAATAAGTTTCTTCTTTTTTTGCTAAACTTATTTTGTGTTACCTTGGAAAAGCTGCTCGCTGATCCAAATTTAGTCTCAAGAATGAAAAACTTAGATGTCTACAATATTAGTCCAAAAGTTGAGAAGAACATCAAGAACAAAATCGCTTCAAATGAAAACTTCAACCCAACAAAGCTTGCTACGATTCAAGCTGCAGCAAAGGCCATTTGCGAATGGGTTATGTAAGATATATCCTAAAATGATTTTTAACTTTTATTTCTTTTTTGTAATGAACATTTATAAAAATTTATCATTTTTTTCAATTCTAGAGCTGTAGCGAATTTCACAGATGTCAATAAGACAATCGTTTCTAAGAAAAATGTAGTCGAAAAGATGAATATGGAGTTAGATAAAGCTAACAAAGAATTAAGTGTTAAACAAGCAGAATTACAGAAAGTTGAAGATAAAGTAGGTAAACTAGAAAAAGAATACAACGATAATAAATAAGAAAAGGACAGATTAGATAAGGAAATCCAAACGACAGCTGATAGATTAATCAGAGCGGAGGAACTAACATAAGGATTAGCTGATGAGTAGATCAGATGGAAGGAAACAGTTGGAGTACTAGGGGATTAGATTAAATTATTAGTTGGAGATGTTTTCGTTGCAGCTGCGTCGGTAACTTACTATGGACCATTCACAGGTGTTTACAGAGAAGAGTTAGTTGAAAAATGGTTAAATAAATGTAAAGATGCAGAGATACCTAAAAGTGAAGAGTATCGTCTTGAAAATGTACTTGGAGAACCAGTTGAGGTAATTAATAACATAAATTAAAGATTTGATAATGATTCAGGAAGCATATTTTTATTAATTTTTTTTTTTGGGTACTTTTCATAGATTCGTAACTGGAATGCAAGAGGTTTACCTTCAGATAGTGTGTCAATTAATAACGGTATTCTAGTACATTCAAGCAGAAACTACCCATTACTCATCGATCCTCAACTTTAAGCTTCTAGATGGATTAAGAATCTGAAAGCAGAATCCCAACTGATTTGCCTTAAAATGAGTGATGAAAAGCTCTTCCAAACACTCGAATCATGCATCAGAATGGTAATTTAGAATTATGTTTTGTTTTCAAAATTGAAAAAGCCCTAACTAACACACAATATTTAACATTTTGACATTATTTTTTCGATTCTCAGGGCCAACCATTGATGATTGAAGATATGGAAGAAACCTTAGAGGCAACTCTTGAACCATTGCTGATGAAACAATTCACTCTGACAAACCGAAGAAAAATGATAAAAGTAGGTGATACTGATGTAGAATTTGACCCTAATTTCAAGCTATTTATTTAGACTAAAACACCCAATCCAAATTTCTTACCTGATATTTTCATCCGTACAACTGTAATAAACTTCACCGTCACTGAGCTAGGTCTCGAAGAGCAACTTCTAGGTGATGTAGTCAAGAAAGAAATGCCCGAAGTAGAATAAACAAAAGATGAATTGATTATGTCGATCGCATCTGGAAAAACCTAATTGAAAAAGAATGAAGATAAAATCTTAGAATTACTCACAAGTTCAAAGGGAATGATACTCGACGATGTTGAGCTCATTGAGAACCTTAAATTATCCAAGAAAACATCTGAAATTGTCAAAGAAAAAATCACCGAAGCCGAATAAAAGAAAATCGAAATCGAATTAGCTAGATCGCAGTATAAAACTGTAGCAGCAAGAGGCAGTATATTATACTTCGTCGTTGCAGATCTAGCATTAATCGATCCTATGTACTAATTTTCGTTAGCGTATTTCAGTAGATTATTCTCGCTGATCATTGAAAACGCAGAAAAAAGCACTGATATCTAAAAAAGAGTTGAGATATTAATAGCATCCATTACGCAAACGTTATTTTTGAATGTCTGCAGAGGATTATTCAACGATCATAAGAGAATATTCTCTTTCCTTGTATCCGCAACGATTCAACAAAGAACAGGTACTATACCTAAATCAGAATGGAATGTGTTCTGCAAAGGTTCACCGATTCTTAAAGAAAAAGCACCACCCTTACCAGCTGGATTAGGAATAAGTGAGAAAATATGGAAAAATCTTGTCGGTGTTGCTAGTGTAGTCCCAAACATTTAGCTTGCTATGTAGTCATTCAAAGAACACCCTAAAGATTGGGAATAATGGATTCATTCTGCTGAGCCATTCTTAGCTCCTTTCCCGAAAGCGCTGAAAACGGAAATTAATCTATTCTAGAGATTAATTTTAGTCCGCATACTCAAAGAAGAAAAAACACTTTATGCGATGACTTATTATGTAGAATAGTCCCTAGGGAAGAAATTCGCTTCGAATGCTGCAGCCATCATGGAAGAAGTAACAACAATAACTACAAAAAACAAGATTAATTTTAATTTCTCAAATTTAAAAACTTTATTTATTTTAACTTTTCTAACAAATTTTAACTTTGTTTTCTAGGTCTACAAGGATACGGATTACAAGACACCTTTGATTTTCATCCTTTCCTAAGGAGCAGATCCTCTTTTGAATCTGTTACGTTTCTCTAAAGATATGAAAATTCCTTAAGATAAACTCGCTGTTATTTCTCTCGGTCAAGGTTAAGGCCCTATTGCTTAGAAATCAATTGAAAATGGACTTAAACAAGGAGGTTGGGTGGTTTTGTAAAATTGTCATCTTGGAAAGTCCTTTATGCCAAAACTGGAAGAACTTATCGCAGGATTCACAGCTGATGATCTTGAATTCAACCCTGAATTCAGGCTATTCTTAACATCTATGCCATGTGATTATTTCCCTATTTCGATTCTTTAAAATGGTATTAAACTGACCAATGAACCTCCCAAGGGGATCAAGTCAAATATCTAAAAGACTTATGCGGAATTATCAGAAGATCGCTTTGATAGTTGCTCTAAAGAGAAGCCTTGGAAGAAATTACTTTATTCGTTCTCATTCTTCCATGCTGTAGTCTAAGAACGTAGAAAATTCGGACCACTTGGATGGAATATCCGCTATGAGTTTAACGATTCTGATATTGACACTGCGATCACGATTTTGCATGATATGCTAGAATCCAACGAGGAAATACCTTGGGATGCACTCCGCTACGTCGTTGGTTAAATTACATACGGAGGAAGAGTCACAGACGATTGGGATAGAAGGACTCTCATGGCAATTTTGAATAATTTTTTGATAGAAGATGTCCTACTTGATACATATAAATTCTCTGAATCTGGAACGTACTCTTCCTTGAAGATTGCAAGTCTCAAAGAATACAAGTAAGAGGCTCTTAATATTTGAGAAATTCATAGAAAATTTGTGGTTGAAAATAATAAAAATTTCAATAATTTTGTGATTTATCATAAAAGGGATGCGATTGACCATTTCCCTGCATTTGAGTCTCCAGAAGTATTTGGTATGCATGACAATGCAAATATCACTTTCTAGCTCAAAGAATCTAAAATTGCACTTGACACAATCCTCAGTATGCAGCCACGAGAAGCTGCAGCAAGTGGCGAGGGAGCTAAAACTCCAGATTAAATAATCGAAGAAATGTGCACTCTTTTCGAAGAACGCCTTCCGCCTGTCATCAAAAAAGATGTGATAATCTCCAAGAAAGTTGAATCTATCGATTCCCTCTAGGTTTGCATGGTAGAATTAAAAGAAACACAAAAATAAGAACACATTTTGAATGCAATTCTGAGAATTAATTCATGTTTTTTTTGTACTATTTTTAAGGCGCAAGAATGCGAGAGATTTAACAAGCTCTTGTTGGTTATGAAGGGAAGTCTCTCTAATCTTAAGAAAGCGATCAAAGGTGAGGTCGTAATGAGTGCTGAGTTAGATAAGGCATACCAAAGTTTAATGAATAACGCTGTGCCCGATATGTGGAAAGCAAAATCATATCCTTCTCTGAAACCTCTTTAGAGCTGGTTTGAAGATCTCGTCAAAAGAACAGAATTCTTCAGAAATTGGATGAACATGGAAGGAAAGCCTAAAGCATATTGGCTTCCTGCTTTCTTCTTCCCATAAGGATTTTTAACTTCTGTGCTTTAGAACTATGCGAGGTAGAATAGTATTGCCATTGATGTGCTAAACTTCATGTTTAAATTCTCGAAATCCACTGAACCAGAATCAATAACAGAATAATCCAGCATCGGAGCACATATCTACGGGTTATTCATTGAAGGCTGCTAATTTGACATTTCCAAAAATATCCTCGATGACAGTAGTCCAGGAGTTATGTTCACGCAAGCACCCATTATTGAATTTATTCCTGCTGAGAATAATCTTTCCAAGCCGGAAGATTACAGAATGCCGGTGTACAAGACTACAGTCAGAGCAGGAACTCTCTCGACAACGGGACATTCAACTAACTTCATCATCGGAATCGAAACACCTTCTAAAAAGAAATCAGAATATTGGATTCTCAAAGGTGCTGCATTTACATGCGCGCTCAATGATTGAAATAAACCTCAATTTAGATGTTTTTATTTGTGAAAATAAAAAAAAGCTATCAACATTGGCTTGAAAAATATCAATAATCTAAGCAAACATTTTCTTTAAAAATCATTCACTATTTATTCATTTACTTGCTTTAGCATGTCACCCCCCTCCCCCCCTCCTCAAATAAGAAAAAAAAGATATTTTTCCAAAAAGATCCAAAATATTAAAAAAAAATTGCCTTGCCTTGTTTCTTTGAGCAAGATTTTTTTCGTCTCCTAATTTGATCTAAATTTAAGATAATGAAGTTTTATTTAAGCTTTCAGTAAGCAAGTCAAAATAAATTTCATTCAAAACTAACTTCGATTACGTTGGGGGAAAAATAGGTAAAAGAATTTAAGAACTTCTTTTCTTCAAAATTTTTATCAAATCAATATCCGGTTCTTCCAATCTTTATTTTCTTCTTTTTCAAGCCGCCCAAAACTAATTAAAATATTCTCAATACGCACAAGCACTCATTCAGTGTATTTTCTCACACAATGAAATTCTTTTTTAACTCCATTAAACATATTATTTGGTGTAAGCAAAATATGTAATGAATCCTATCTAACTACATACCAGGACTCTTAAGATTCGATGGTATCTATTAAAAGAAGATTCCATAACAGAATCTCTTAATACAGTTGATTTTAAGACTACAAATACAATTAAGTATCAAAAAGTAAATCTTTCGTTAAGTTTAATAAATTCTGTAAACACAAAGAAAAAAATACTAAATCAAGAAATAGCGAGAAATGCCCACCCATGCTGTAACTATCCAGCTAGTCATCTACTTTGCCAACATATGTCTTGCAATTTTCGACAAAGCCTCCCATTTTCTCTATTACTTCGATCAAGAAATTTCAACAGGATACATTCGAACGATGATCCTATTTTTTCTGCTCGCCTCGCCAATCGTGTAGGTGTTCTCATGGTCAATAATCATAGGCTAAATCAGCATCGGTGGGAAATTTTCTGATGATCCCTAAGTTAAAACTGCATAGACGATTTTACAGTATTACAAGCTCCTAGTCGTTAGAGGGACGCTATTTCATCTGAGACTAGCATTTCATGTGATTAAATCCGTTCCAATAGCAATAATTATCACTCTATTGCAAGAATCAAAGATGTTTCCTTTCGTACTCTTTGGGTATTCCTATTTTAAGTACAGAGCCATAGTAACCAAGACAATCATGAATAACATAGCTCCACTCATCTAAGAGTAAAAGAAAGCAAAAGCAAAACAAAAAAGATCCTTAAGTGTACTGATTTCGAACCTTTCAACAATTTAAAAGAAAAAACTCCAACTTAATCACGCATAAGTGATCGAAATGAATAAAAATAATAATGAAGCAGACAAAGAATGTCTTGAAAATAAAGAACCTGATAAGTTAAACAGTGAAGGGAACTCTCCAATGATGAATATGTCTCTGAGCATCGATAAAAAAAGCTCCTTGATGGTGAATCTCTTGAATAAGAACTAAGAGTTTAAACCGAATAAATAATTTTCCGTTTAACAATTCAACGATGTGTTCAAGAAAATCGCAGGGCCTGTAGCGGAGACAAGCGCGAACAATAAAGAAATTTCCAAGGACGACATGGTAGACATGTGCTTGTACGAAATGGTGAAAGGAGTTGTTATTGGAGAAAGAGAAAAGTCTCCTACTAAAAATGTCAAAAGTTAGCTTTCAATAAGGACAAAGAAGCGGAGACGATCAGTAGAAACGAAAAAAGCAGTTGGAATATTTAAATAAGTAGTCTAGCAGATTCAAGCTGAAGATGTAGCAGACAATGAGAAGAATTAGGAAAATAATTTTTACAACAACAGTAACTCTGAAGTCAAAGAAAAAGATTAGGAATTTTCTAACTCAAACAATGTAGATTTAGCGTTAGATGCAAATTGCGCACCCAGTTTAGAATTATTAGTTTTTGATAAAAATCTCACGAAATTTTTATAAATCACGAATGTCATCTAAGCATTTTTTGAGTCACTTCCTTTAGCGATCCTATAATATATTAACAACGAGCAAGGAAACAATTGGTATGATTCAAATGGAACATTCAATTATCTGGTGATATTCTCATTTATTTCAAGTGCGTTTATGATATTACAATTCGGTGTTCAGCTTATGCAGCTGTTGTATGGCAGGAATATATCAATTTTTTACTCAACTCTGGACTATTTAAATTCACAAGAAACAACTAATTCTTCGTCTTAGCAAACTCCTGCTGCTGGATCAACCAGTCCATCACCTACAAGGGGTTTAGCTAAATAGCAAAACTCATCTGAACCACTTAGTTCTTGTGATCTTGGGAAACTCTTCCCTATGCCATCAAGAATTGTTATTGAGAAAATTAACTAATTGAAGAAAATCGATAGGGTTTCATAAACTGCGTTGAATAGAATCACAAGTCTTTCGATTAATTTGGCAGATAACTTCATGCAAATCGATAATATACTTGATATGGCACATTCGATCATACCGAAACACAATAATCTTGAAGAGATATATTTCAATTTCACGTAAGAAAATGAATGAATTGAATGTGTAGCATAAGCAATCTTGATTTTTTAAAACAGGAACAACCAGATGAAGGACAGCAATAAGTTACTTTAGCTCATAACAAAGGCATTGAAACTTCCAAGGCTGTAGACATTCAGTATAAAAATGATGAAGAATCTAACATCATCATCGTTCTCAAGTGATATCAGTTATTTAGTGCAGAAATGGGAATTAGACAAATAATTAGCAGGAATAGATGTGAATAAAGTTATTATTGAGTAAAAAACAACAAATCCTTTCATTTAAATAATGAAAATATCTCTTGATGATATCATTTTTGATTTTATTTTGTTTTGTCCTAGTGATTATTAGACTGTTGTGGGTGTCAGAAATGAGTAATACATGGATGAGAAATATCAAATATATTCGCAGCTGATTCTTGAAAAAAACTCTATTGGGAAAAATAAATTCTACTTCTAAATCAAGTAAATTTACTTTGAAAAATACTCCGCAATATGAATAGCCCATCCTAAAAAAATATTTCTTTAAAGTTTGAAATAAATATTTGATTGAGAAACTTGCTTTTTGTTTGAAAATAATCCAAATACAGCTAGTCGTTATCACTGAAGGGGCTAGCAACTGCGTTAAATTACATAGAAGAATAAATTCCATTCTTGCAAAGCGTCTAAATAATAGTCTCTTCATTCACAGGTGATTTACAAGCTATGAAAGAACTCACTGAAAAATTCAAAATCTCCTCCAAAATACAATAATTCTTCATAGGATCACAGTAATTCAATAATAATTTTAAGATTATTAGAAAAAGCTGATTAATCTTTAATTTTTTTCAATTTCTTGATCATTATCTTTTTGGTTTGATAGAAAAAATGGTATTTTAGATTTCAAAGGTATGGATCTTTAAACAACTGCCTCAGATTTCAGTTTTGTTAAATCCTATTTGTAACAAAAATATTCAAAAATAAACTCATTTTACTTTGTTAAATATTAAGCTCAAACTGATAGTTGATTATTACTTTTATTCAAAAGTGACCTTCAACTTGATTCCATGGATATTATTATGAAAAAGGGAAAGGAAATCTAAGCCACTTTGGAAACTATTTCCCTTGATTTTTCACCCTAAATTCTTGAAACATGTTTTTATGATAAAAACCAACGAAACGACGGTGTCATTGCTAATTCCATAAATTCCATCAGATGCGATTTTCCTAATCTCAAAGGGTTGTCCCTGGTTCTTCGAGATTGCATTCTTAATTCAAGATTCATGAGTAGTTTCACTGATTTTCTCTCATCATTACCTGTACTCAATGAACTGACTCTTGATCTCAGGTAAATTATGAGAAAATAATTAATTTTGTTAGTATTGATTTTTTGTGGTTGAGATCGAACATACTTAACATTTTATTGGAGGAGTTAATTTAGTTTTTAGTTTATGGATTTTATTTTTTCACAATAATAGCATGTGTTCAATTAAGAAGAGTTCTCTGTCTTTTATACTCAAAGAAATCGATGGAATTAAGTCTCGATTGATTAAGTTTGAGATTAATCTATCAGGGTAACTAAGATAAAAAAAATTTATAGAAATTTCTCATATTTTTTCCAGAAAATTCCAATTTTTTTAAGTAACTCTTGGTTTACAAAACAATAGTTTCTGTCTAGACTAAGGAGAACTCAAAAAGCTGAATGGTATGATTAACAATATGGACTCTCTAACTCATCTTAATCTTAAACTCAAGTAAGAAGTTTTATTCAATGAAAAATCAAAAAACCCTTTTAACCGAATGATGATAAAGTATTTTTATTTTATTTTTAGTGGAGTACCTTTAGATTTCAAAGATTCTTAAGTTTTACAGATCAAAATAGATTCACTTCTTGAACTGAGGATATCTCTATGGTAAATTAGCAGTGTTCAGAAGAGATTTGTTTTGTTTTAAGTATCTTAATAAGTGAAAATAATATTGCTTTGTTTGGTGAATTATTCGACAAAAAAGGGAAAACGTCAAGGAAGAAGAAGGAAGAAACAATTATTTGAACTATTTCCTTGATGGATCTTTAGAGTATCAAAACAAGATCTACATTGGTCTTAAGTAAGATAAAAAATAACAATTATATTATGGAACGATTAGACAATAATACTATTTTTGAAAGGAAAAACTTCTTAAGAGATGATCATCTAGAAATGATTATGCAGAAGCTAGGTGGATAAGATCAAGTTTCATACGTCAAAGAGTTGTCACTTGATTATGAGAGCAATCTAATTCAAGGCGATGGTGTTGTAAGCTTGCAGCAGTCCATTTCGTAGCTCCATAATCTGCAATATCTCTCCATCAATCTCAAGTTAAATATTTACATAATATTAGAATATTTTTCAATAATTTTCTCCTTTTTTGGTATTAAAGTCACAATTAGGTGAATAATTTTTTATGCATGGGAATTCTTAGAGGAGCACTGCAGTTATTTTAACTCTCCAAAATTGAATTAGATTTTGGGTAAGAACAAAATATCTTTATGCAACTAAGCAAAATGATCAGCTAATTTCGGAGTAATTTTTCTGATTTAATTATTTTTCGATAGATACAACAATATTACAGATGAAGCAGGAGTGGAGTGGATGGAAAGCTTATATTATTTTCCAAGGCTCAACAATCTTGTCTTGAACTTTGAGTAAATTATTTAAATTTTTAGAAAAAAGAAGACCATCAAAAGATAAATAAAGTTATGGAGTTGCTTTAACTGACCTACTTTTACTTAACTTGGTTGTTTGATAGATGGAATTAACTTGGGAATTAATTTATCTAAACTTTCTGTGATGTACTCAGCATCTTCAACAAATTCCAGACATATCAAATCTCCATTAAGTATGATAAAAAGAAAAAAAGACTTATTTTATCTTTACAGAACAAAAAATGCTGTAATTAATTCATAGGTCAATAACTCTAAAATCCTTTGTTTTATTGCAAGTTCTAATTAGTTTGAGTATGAAATTCTGAGGAAGAAGATCATCACCTCAGCAATGGTCTAAAATAATGATAAGTACATCAGATTCACATGATCAACAACTCCCTCAACAAAATTAATTTCACACTTACAATATTTTCATTTTTTTCTCATTATTTTTTCTTCTTCATATGCCTCCTTGTATGTAAAAATCTGCTGCTATTACTTTTACTTTTCCTTCAATTCAATATTTAATTCCAAAGAAGAATGAACTAGGATAATTATTAATTCTTCTTATTTTTCGTAAGAAGATGCTAAGAATACCAGTAGTTTTCCACAATAATGAAAAAAACATAAAAGAGTAATACAAAACATAAAACATTTATTATTTTTGGAATACAGTGATTCTAACAATAATAAACAAATATCGAATAAGAAAGAAAAGGCAAATTCAAGAGAAAGAGAGAGAGAGATGTGAGAGAGACAAACAATGGATGTATTTTTGTTTATTGTTTTCATTTCGGAAGATAGTGACTCTCTAGGAAATACGAGAATATTTGTGTTCGGATGAATTTCGATAAGAATTGTCTATCTTGTCTGTACCCAGATTCAACTATTCTCTTAGCTTAGGACTCTAAACTCCCAGTCTAAAATACAAAAAAAACATAATAATGACTTTTAAGCACAAATTATCTGAAAGAAGAAATCAATATTTTGATTTGTTTTGGCTCATTTGTAAGTTTGGTTTGTAAATATCATATTTTTCTTACTTTATCTACTGACGGGAAGAGTATCTCGGGAGGGATATTCGCAAGTATATCTACAAAGCATTAACGGATGCTCTCATTAAAAGTATTGAGAATGATTTCACATACTTAATCCTCGATTTTCGACGAAACAAACTTCGGTTTGAATTCTAAATCATCTTTTTATTTCTCTGCTAGGTAGCTACTAAATATCGATGGTTTTTTCTATTGCAGACCTTATGGATTCAGTGTTACATACAGCTTTTGTAGCTTTCCTACAAGATTATTTAAATGTGGTGGTTATTTCAGAATATCCTTAGTGATTGTTGTGTTTGCACAGTAGATTCTGTGATTATCTAAATCGATGAAAATATGGTTTGGATATGCCTCAATTAAATCTTAATCTGAGAATAAAACATGAGCTGATTTATTCACACCCATGATTATGGGCACAGGGGAGTCAAATAGCCCTTCTAAGGCGTTTGGGAGTAAATATATTATTGGATGAGGCCAACTTAGAGGATAGATCAATTATTCAAATGTATGTCTAATTTTTAGTTATTTTGTGAAGAAAAAAAAAATTTGTGAACGAAAAGGCAAGGAAAATTAAAGTTAGTTATCTTACATGGTATTGGTAAGTATGCTCTTGCTTTTTGAGAAGAAAACAAACGTTTGCTCTAAGAGAAACGCCGTGAAAATGAAGACAAGATCTTGTAGGCTCATGTTTGATAACGTCAATGCTAGACTCCATTTATGTGACTACGTGTTGATGATATCTCGATGTCCGACTTTATAGGTGTATCCTCCTCCAAGAGTATCGATATTTATGGTTTAACTGAACGATGTGACTTTGATGTTCATCAGCTCTTTGAATTAGCTTTCTAGAGTTGAAATGATTATTTCTTTAATGCAATCTCCATCAACTTTCTGTATTGCTCTTGGATCGTTTTTCTCGAGAACACTGTACATTGAAGAACGAGATATCTTGACTTAATCTATGGAAGTTGTAACAGGAAATACAAATGAAAATAAATCAAAATTAAAGTCAAAGTTCGTAAAGATACAATAATATTTTGATGATTTTACTTCTGACATTTGTGAGTAATTCGTTGAAGAGCTCGCAGAATGGGAAAAATGATACAAAGCAAAAGATTTTTTTTCCTTTCCAAAATTTTCGACGAGATCGGTTATGTAACTCAAAGGCTTCTTCATCAGTTGTCTAAAATTGGGAAAAATATTCATGAAAAATAATGACTTTTTGTGTTAAAAGAACTTCTTATTCTTAATAAATTCTCATTTTTTTTTCGTTCTTACTGTCTCTAAGTAATCTGTTTGCTTGAAGCAAAAACAGTACAGCAATCGATGAGGATTTACTGCATTAATAACTTCCAAACTTGCAGGTTATGTTGGTGACAAATTATCATAGAAAGATGGACTTTTCATTGTGAAAAGGAAGAATTATGTTTGGATCATTTTCTTCGAATTCTGAAGAATCAAATCAGTAACTTTACGGAAAGAAGACGAAATCTTCATTCTTTCAGAAGCAATCCCATTTGGAAGAGCGAATTCATGGACTACACTTAAGATTTAACTGTTTTTTAGGATAATAAATGCAAGAAACATTATTACAAGTAAATTAAAAAAGAAAGAATGCATTTTTATATTTTTACTCTTAAGGACTATCTGTGAGTGCTGGATAGGAATAAAGGATCTTCCCTGGAAGTAAAGCATCAAGACAATCAGGATTATTATCAAATTCCTTCATATCCTCTTTCTCACAACCTAACACGAAGAATTTCTCAAAAAGCTTAAAACTCGTCTCTTGCAGATCGATTTGCTGAAGTGTCGAAGAAAGATCGATTTTCAGCCCAGCGATCCCAGGAGACTTCTAATACCCTGTCATATTTTCTTTGTCTTCTAATAAGTTAGGAGATGGTACACCTCCATCTGGGTAATCTTCAATGAATCTAAGTGAATTTCTACTTGGTTTTTTGTTAAAATTAATCAGAACGGAATTTCTAGTTCCACAGATAGATGCCCTATGAGCAAACCCAATCTAAGGTGGCGAGGATAATTCAACTAGCTGTGGAGCATGGGGAATCACTTCGTTAAGGTTCACAAAGCTAGGTGAAGTTTTCTTGGAAATTTCTCTGTGCTTCAAACTTAGTCTAGGAGGATCAAAATTTGTTTTGAATTATTGTTATCCTTGGTTTCCTTTTTCAAAAGGATTTGATTCATTTTCTTACTATTATCCATTTGACTAACCATTTTATATTCCTGTGCCTTCTTCATTATTCTTCAATTACCCATTTAACTAACCATCTAAACCATGCTAATCACCTCGAGGTGATATTTCTTCATCGCCACCATCATCTTCTTCTTTTTAATGATCTGTTAGAACTTCATCTAGATCTTCTTCACTGACAACTTGCTTGCATTCAAGTAAAACTTTATTCGAAATATCTTTAGCTTTTTTCGGTGATCCTGCAATCAACGCAAATGATCCTACATTTGGAATCTAATCTCCACAATTACTCTCGTAATCTCTCGCCACAATCGAACGGCTTATCGCTCGGATATGATCAACAGCTTTTGGGAAAAAATAACCAAAATTTTCAATAAAATACAACCACACAAAAATAAAAATAATTTCCAGTTGTAATTCTGCGCTATTTTTACAATAACAAAACATACCTTTTTCATTGTTGAACCGTATTGACACTGTCATTTTTTTATGTAAACTATCTTTCAGCTCAGGTGGACTGTCTTTTGGATCTTCCTCCGAAGTATGCGAGTTTTAACTGCTTATCGAATTTACACTTTGCTGTTTAACTGCGATATCTTAATTACTATTATTGCTAGTACTAGCTGGCTACTGAAAGAGATGCTATCCGATGTTCGAAGCAGAGAAAGTCTCATAACAAAGAACTGGTATCTTAGGAAACACTGGAATAGTCGTTGCTGATCCTTCAGATGCATATTATTTAATTCTTGACAAATGCCTTTTAGAGGTTTATTAGGCATCTTTCAGCTATTTCTCAAACGCATTCTTTTGATCGATTAGTTACTGTTCATAAGATCTTTTGACTTCCTGGAGTTCTTTGGTTACATCGCTATAATCCTTTTACGCTTTGAATAATTATCCTTTTAATTGACTCAGTTCTAGATGTTGCTAGCTGTTCTTCAATAACTCGTCTTCTAATTACTATGAACATCAAAACATCAAAATCATGAATGTTTTCTTCAAAATTTGATAAACCCGCTGATTCTGGAATGCAAAAACTATGCATTGTTTTTAAAGTACCTTCCTGACTTATTCGTTTAACGTTTTCAAGCGATCTGCTCTATGTTCACTCTTTGCGAGCAGCTCTTCTAGCTAAGCAACCTTAGTAATGTTTGCATTCCTTGGACTGCTGATCTCAATCATTTATGATCAGTCAAAAAGCAGTTTATCTTCTCTCGCGAATCAAAAACTTAGAGAAAGGGAAATATTTCACAATTATTTTAAATCTGTTTGTACAATAATCACAAATCTGGTCTGCTTATTATTAGAAAAAAATATCTTTTCCCAAAAAAAAATAACAAATAATTATCCCTAAAAATCTCCAACCAAACAAATAATCTTTACAGTATTAAAAAGTGCAGATTCCAAGAAAAAGAAAAACAGACGTGGTTGCTGAGTTATTGTATTTCTCCAGAAATTTGGATTTAATAATAAAGTTAATTAACCTTGAATTATACTTTTACTCAGCAAAAGAGAAACAAATTTTATGTTAAGAATATGGAAATTAAAAAATTACTTTAATTTAACAAATACACAACAGCTTTCATTTTATTGTGACTTTTAATTATTTCCCACATCAATCTATTGTGTTATTATTATTTGCTGCTGATGCTGTATTCTGCCTAACTGACGGCAATTTATAGCTTTGAATTATTTTAAAATACTTATCTGACATTGGTGTTGGTGCGATTGGCTGCCAATGACCAAGAAAATTAGGTAATTCCCCGAAATTTCTTATTTTCTACCCTCTTAGAATGTAATTCAAATCTCTATTCAGCTAGAGTTTAGAATTATTTGTTGTGTTAATATTACTTTTGTTCCCTTATTCTTCTCTAATTCTCCTATCAAACACTTCCAGCAATCGTAATCTATCAAACTGCAGCGGCTAAATTAAATCTAAAGCATCATCTACCATCTGCTGCTTGATGAGATCGTCAATAATGAAATCTCTAGCCAGTGAAGGGGAAGAATTTATCTCTAACAGCACACATTTGAGTGAACTATCTATGATAATGTCATACCCGAAGATCTCAAAGCAATTTGGATTACTAGGAATATCAGCTTAGCATGCAAGTAAACTCTTCACTATGATTTCTTACACTTACGTCCATATTTTTTCCCAAGATATTCCTCGAGTGTGTAGCTTCTCCTAAAGCATCCTTAAGGATATTTTCGTTCCACCAATGAAATTAGCTCCAGTTGAATAATCATAATGATGTTTTTGAATACTGAAGTTTGTTAAATGGATTTAATTATTTCGGATGTTGTCAGAGTTGAGAGTATATTTCTCTGTACTAAGCCTTGCAAACCCTTCTTAATACACAAATGCTTCTAATGGTTTCATGTGCGTTACTAAAGCATATATTCGCATGTCAAACTTGTACCCTTCAAGGAGCAGTGGATCTTTCATATATTTCTAAACAACAACCGGTTCCGCATACACAACCTGCGAAATATCATTCACAAGAGATATCCCACGACCTTGCGATTTTCCGACAGGTTTCATGATCCATATGTTATCCTCTCCTTCCTTGAGAATATCTTCATAGAATCTTTCCGAGAAATTGCAATATTCTTTCGGCAAAACGAACGTGAGGGGGAGAATATTAAATGCCTACGCAGCTTTTGGTCCAAGTTTCGTAATCCTCTCGAAATTCTTCTTGAGAAGATCCTTCCTGACAAGATTCTTATTAAACGGGAAGTGATTGACTTTCTAGAACAGCAGAAGTTTATTGAAATCTATTTATGGTTTGCTCCACGTCCACAGCAGATTCCAAGATGTTCGAAGTTGCAGCCCATGCGGTAACTCAAACCAATCTCTCTTTCGCATAAACGACCTGCTGATGATATCATACACTTCTGGTTTGCTTTTCACAACTCTGAAGTAAAATTCTTCGTGAGGCAGCAAGTGCCCAGCGAAGTTCTCGCCGTTCATTCTCTACGTGAAGATAATCTACCTCTCGATGAATTTTCTGATATCAATGTCAACTCGATTTTGATACACAGCAACTTTCGTGGGATCATTCACGTAATACACTTCAGATGGGAGAACTTCTAAAGGTGTAACGACAGCTTTGTATCGTAGCAATGCCTTATCCGCGTTGTCTACTTTCTCAACATGCTACGCGAATAATGAATAAATGTCCCTCATGTGATCGATCAAGCAGAAATTTGTATTCAAAGTTGCAGTCGAAGCAAGATTACCGCCCATCATAGGGTTACTCGCTGTCCAGATAGCATTGTAAAATCCAGAAAAAAGATGATTAAATGTGGGGATATGTGGAGAATAATCTATTAGTTAATTATCTTCACCGAGTTCTTTTAGCATTTTAGTTAGTAATTTACTTTGCTAGCTGGAAGCTTGATTTTAAGCTGCACCACTAGCTGAAGATTTGACTCCAGTTGCTTTTTTCTTTGTTTTTGAATTATCTTAATTTTGTTAAATAGCCGCTTCTTCGTCGATTTGCTAAGTCTCTTTAGTTTTATTATTGGTTTATTCGATTTTATTATTACTTTTTCTGTCATCGGCAATATCGATTTTAGATTTATTTTCTGTGATCCTCAATTGTTTCTTCTTATCAGATGGCGCAGCAGTAGCTCCACTATCTGTAGAAGCTGATGAATTAGATGGAGCAGTTAAACTTGTATTACTGGAAGATATAGATGTACGTGCAGCACGTGGTCTTCCAAAAATCTCAGTTTTTTTCTTAAGGGGTGGTTTAGAATTATTTATAGTAGTATTCTCTGCTTATTTCAGAATACTCTTTGAATTCTCTTATTTTAGTTCTATTTGCTGTTACTCTTCATCCTCAAGATCTTCCAGATCTTCATCATTCTCACCTTCTTTGCCTATTGAACTTAACCCTTCCATTAATCTAGCCATTTTCTATCGCAATAAATCTGTATGTCCGAAATCACCTGAATCTCGTTTTTTGTTGTTTTAACCAATTTCAGTTGATTCTATTATTCTTCTGCTGCTGTTACTGCTGTTACTCATTCCTGTATTGTTTTCTTCAACTTCCTCTTTATCTTATTTATCTTCGTAATTAGTAATAACTCCTTGAATATTGTTGCTACCATCTAGAATCTCTTTTGAATCTCTGATCTCATCATTTCCGTTAATTGCAATTTAGTCATCATCAGAATCGCTAGGATTCTCATCTTTCTCTCTTTCCTGCCAAGTTAGTTTGATTTTGTCATCCCTACTTCTGTTATCACTAGTCTCTTAGCAGTTAAACTATTTATCTTCTTCTTGTTTTTCATTATTTTATTCTTCAAGTTTATTTTCCAAATTACTTTTTTCAACCTGTTATTTTTGCAAACTAAAATCTTTTATTGTCAATTCTCCATTGGTTTCTAAGTCCAAGCTGCCTTATCTTAGGATTATATTTTCACTAGCACTTTTTTCAAGATGCATTTACTCTTCTTTCTATGACTACCCTATAACTTAAGTACTTTTTATTATGCCTTTCTTAGTTTCCTCTCCATAATTATTTTTATTGCTTTTTTAAATTGCTGAAGAACCTATTTCTTGATGAACGTTTTCATTAATCTGTTCTTCAGTGTCTTCATCTGAAGCTTCCTTCTATTCCTCTTCTCTTTCTTGTGTACCTCTTGCAGAATGAGATATTTTACTTGCTACTTCTCTCTTTTCTATTTTGCTTATTTCTCCTTAAAAAGTATTTCCAGAATTACTATTTTAACTTTTCATTGTTTGATCCTTCTCTTTGTCTTCATATCCATCACTTTCATCAGCTTATGAAGCTTCACTAATTTCTCTTTATATCTTAAAATTATCCGTATTACTTTGATCTCCTTCACTTTAAGTTGTACTGGATCGTTTTCGTTCAAGAGGCTCAAGTATTATTTTATTTGGGCTTAATACATTATTAGTATTAGTTCTATCATTTATCTCTTGTTGAGTGTTACCATTCTAACCTAACAGCTAATCTGTTGATTATCTCCTCAGCGAGTTATTTTACTTTGAAACTTCCTCCTTAGATGTTTTAGTATCTTAATTCTTCGGTAAAGGAGGTTTCGACAGTAATGGCGGTAAAATCACTGATGCCGTCGATCTCTTTAGAAAATTTTTCGTTTTCTTCTTTCGTTCTTCTTCTGGATTGATCTTTTTCTCCACAGGCGGTTTGTATTTGGGATACGATGCTTTACCCGTGGTAAAATACGGTGTTTCGAGTTTTTTAAGACGTTGCTATTCTAAATCTTATTTGATTCTGCTCTGCACATTGGAGTATTCACTACCTGAAGAGCTCTCTGGCTCTAAAGGCCTATCTAGACTTGCTCTTGCACGTGGTTTTTTATTAGCCTATTGAGGTGCAGCAGAATCGAACGATTTCTTCTTTTTAAGTGAAACTCCATCATCTGAACTAAAGTTAGATCTTGGACCTGTCGAATAAAACGGAGTAGGTATCTCATTCGCTGTGATACGTGTTTTATCTAAGGTTTATTTGATGAATTCTTGCATCAAATCCTGTTTCGTTTTGTTCTTCAATCGATTTTAATGAGCTAAATACTTCAATTAAGAAGATGCTGCACTTCCATGCGATCTACCACTTATTGTACTTTCATTGCAAATATCCTTGCCGCTATCAGACTGATTATGAAGTTAGTTGCGGATCGATGAAGTTTAGCTATAATTATCATCTTTTTCACCATCGATACCTTCTTCTTCCTCTTCGATCCTATTAGCAACTGCATACTGCTAACTATTAATTCCAACGGGATTCAAATATTTGGGGACTCCCATTGTTTGAGAATTAGTTTAAGACAACTAAGAAGAAGAAGTAGCTGCTGATGATGAAAGCATTTCATGCAGCTTTATCCACTAATCTACATTTCCATATGGTTATTATTGTGTTTACTATTCTTTCTGGTTTTAAAGATTGTTGCTTTTTTTCGAATTACTGCTGTAGCTATTATCAGCTCCTGAAGAATTCCCATTATCAGAGCTTAACCCATTTGAACTTGTCTGTCCAAGATACGTCAGTTAAATGCTGGATTTATCAGTATCTCCTCCATTTTCAATACAAAAGTTTCCAAAATTTTCCACAGCTTTTCGCTCTTCGATTTCATTCAATGCAAGTTCAAGATATCGCTTTGCTTTTTTCAACCATAGAAGATGATGCTGCTCTTTGATTTCTAGTTTTTCAATATATGCTTATGTGTTTTAGACTTTCTCAGTAGCTTCCCTTAACGTAATCGAATCAAAATCATAAATATCCTCGATGATAGGAATTTCAGCTAGTTTCGTAGTCATGAACCCCCTCTCCTGTTCCTTGTTCTCTTGTTTCAGTTATTCAAACCCTAAACAATATTAGGAGGTTTCAATTCAAGACGAAATACCACAATTGATTCTTTTGTTTCTATTACTTCCCCCCTTTTAAACTCTCCTTTTACTGATTAATCTTAGTAATCCTATATTTTTCAAAAATAATACATTAAAACCTCAACAAAACAACTTTTTCAATTTTTCCCAAAGCAAGTATCTCATTTTACTATGATATTATTACTGTTTAAATGTTATGCGTTCTCTTTGAGGAAATTGCTTTTAAAAAACAAAACACCGATAAATTTATAAAAAAAACAGGATTATAACTGATTTATCTTAGCAACAACAAGGATAAATAACTACATAAAATCTTGATATTCTCCTCTCTCAATTAAGTTAAAGCTGCATCTGATCATATTGCGGCCCTTCATTTTTGTTTTGTTAGAAATGCTGATTCGATTTGAATTCTGAGTAGAGTGTAAACAGCACATGCAGAGATTCAATAATATTCGTAGTTTCTGGTGTGGAATGCACAGGGATATCGAGAATAGCACACGCTAATTTCGAATAATCTTGCAAAGTGAAATCAAGTTCTTCACTGGGTATCTTGATGGTCTAGAGTGCATCTTCGATTTCCTAAGGCCACACTTGCATGAGCTCATCGATATCAGGCATAGGTTTGGAATACGCAACCGAATGAGGCTGCTTGGTTTTGCGAATATCAGCAACATTAGTCACCCATTTTTGAATTTCTTTTGGATTTTTTTCGGCGTTTGGAATTGAAGGAACGGTAGTGACGCTACTGTCGTGATTCGTTTTCTTGCTGAGGTTTTTATACAATAGCATTATACCTGCTCTATTAGATTGATTCAAAGATGGCTCGTCCTAGATTTTATTAACAAACACATTATTATTTGATTTTTTTTGGATTTCAATTCAAAAAATTAACTTTATTATTCATATAAACTTAAGCTAATTTCTCTTTTCTTCTCTTTATGTTGTTGTTACGAGCAAATTAAGTCCAAGGATCTCTTCTTTAGCATCTGGTCTAGGCATCTTAATGTATGCATCGACTTCTCCGACAGCAGGATAGTAGTCTGGAATGAAAGGCTTTAATTTAGAATCTAGTTCTTTTGTTTCTGGTTGATATCTAGTGATATACTTGAAGAGCTCCTTGATTTCGCTTGTCACGTCTAGACTTGCGTAGTCAGCTGGGTTATATGCTCCTGGGATGTTTACTCCTCTTCCATCAGCTTGCTCTTCATCGTCATCATCATCTTTTTTCATAGCTGGTCGAGAAGCCATTGGAGCAGCTTTCTTAGGAATAGCCTTTTCTTCGACAGATTCCTCTGCTTGATCTTCTTATTCTTCTTCTTGGGATTGGATCTCTTCTGTTGAATTATTTCAGTGTGAGTTCATTTTTTAAAAAGCAGTTCTGTATAAATTTATGTGTTTGATTACCAGAGTTTTCAGAATCTAGTTCGACAGCTTCATCCATGTGTTGATTTTCAATTTTCTATGTCTTCACATCGTCTCCATCTTTTAGATTGTTTTTATTGTTCTTGAAATCGAAATCATTGTCATCTTACTGCAACAAAAAACAGATTTATTAAGTCGAGAAAAAGATGAAAAACACAGTTAAACCTGAACTGAAACTTTTGTCTTACATGTTCATCATCTGAATTGTTATCACTCATTGTCTTTAACTCTGTTTTTTTTTTTAAATTTTTCTATTATGCAACTTTTCTTAAAAAAGAGAGTTTCGATCTTGCTGAGAAAATTAATTTAGAAATTTATTCAAAAATATTGGATTCATTTTGAAAGGCAGGCATATTGATTTTCCATCAATCTTGTTTAAATTTTTCTTTTTCGTTCATCAAAAGGTAAACCCATCCAAAGAAACCATTAGGAGACTTAACTATTTAGCAGAGATTTGGATCATATGATTAATCATTTTTCAGAAAATGCAGCATTTTTAATATCTTTAAGTTTTGAGGAATTTCAAAGACTGGGGGTTCTTTCATTCAGCGAGTTTTTGGTTGGCTTGAGAGAGAAAGAGATGATTATTTAATTTTTTAAGAGATTTTCATTAGTTGGAGAAGATTCTAAAAGTAATTTCAACTGAACAATATTCATTTTAGCTATTTTTAATCTTTTAGGAA
>Ga0302271_10001311_pt1 | contig 24120 bp, 22 predicted proteins | sample III_Bog_N1_1_FD_198767 | JGI IMG/M metagenome (GOLD analysis project Ga0302271, IMG submission 198767) | Peat permafrost microbial communities from Stordalen Mire near Abisko, Sweden - III_Bog_N1_1 | ecosystem: Environmental > Terrestrial > Soil > Wetlands > Peat | place: Sweden: Abisko... | reverse complement strand
GCATGGCACTCTGGTTATCGGGGGTAGAAATACACTGCTTCACACCGTTCTTTTTCCACCAGGTAAGGAAGCTGTTCAGGTCGGCAGTCTTACCGGTTGTATAGCGGAATACCACATCCTGAAAAGCCTGAACAAATACTGCTTCATTGTGCCAGGTTCCTATTCCGAAAAGTGAAATGATCTGTTCCACCATATCGTATAACGAACTGTGTTGCACCTGTTCGAGTGTCTCAATTTCCACCCCGGTAAATAACGAAGATAATACTCTGCTTTCTGAAGTTGAATTGGTAAAGCAAGCATTTAGAGCTTCATTTTCGGACTTTTTTTGTTTGCCTCGTGCATATTCATAATTCACGATCGTTTGTTGAATGCTGTCCATAGGATTGACAAATAACTGCAATATTCCAAGGATGAATCTTACCGAGGCAGCCGCACCAATCAGTAACCCTTCGTTGCCCATAATATCGTAGCAGGTACCGGATTTGGCTTCAGCAGTTGTTTTATAATTCAGCAATTTATGAATCACATCCTGTTCTTCCCGGTTCGTTCGTACCAGTATGGCGATATCAGCCGGACGATACCCCCTTTCCTGTAAACCTTCCAGCATAGCCGGTAATCGATTCAGGCTTTCAGCTTTCCAGCCATCTTCATTTTCATCACGTTCGATAAAGTTTACCTGCACCCTGCCGATTCCTGCTTTTGGTGATGTATGCTGATGAATATTGGCATAAGCATGTTCAATTTTAGTAGTCAGTGCATCCAGTGACGGATACAGTGGTAATACTGTGTTCAGGTTTTCATTCAGCTTTGTTTGAAGCAACCGGGCAGCACGCAGAAAGAATGAATTATTAAAATCAACGATATTCTTATCACTACGCCAGTTGGTCTCCAGGTTTTCTTCATGGATCTGTTCACTGCGGAAATCGGTAAGGACTTGTTCATCCAACAGTTTCCAGTCCGAATTACGCCACCGGTATATGCTTTGTTTCACGTCACCCACCACAAGGTTAAACTTACCTGCCGACAAGCTGTTGGATATAAGCGGGTGAAAGTTTTTCCATTGAAGTATGGAGGTATCCTGAAACTCATCGATCATAAAGTTATCTATATGGATTCCCGTCTTTTCGTATACAAAGGGTGTTTCACTGTTGTCAATGATTTTATTGAGCAGCATGTTTGAATCCGATATCAGCATGGTGTTTTGTTCGTCGGTCAGCTTCTTGATCTGTACTGCCAGGTCCGACAAAATACCGAGGGTGTTGATATGTTTCATCACCATAACTGCCGAATTATAGGTCACTATATCAATTTGGAATAGTTCAACCAGTTGTATGAAACATTTTTGAAGACCTGCCTGGTAAGCACTTTCAATGGCATTCTTTATATCCTGAGGCTTTGATTTGGTATAACAATTGCTTACATCCTCGGCAAAGCTTATAAACCGGTTGCTGATTTCAAGCTTTCCTTTGATCAGTTTTTCTAATGTATTGGTAGTTTTATACGAGAAATCTTCATGTGTGAGTCCGTTCCTGGCCATGATATTCAATCCATCGGTAGCAGTTTGTTTCACCTTGCTCTCGAAACCTGTTTTAATCTCCCGCAGGCTTTTGCGATAATTGTTCAGGAATTCCCGTTCGTGCAACTTGCGGTTGGTATCTTCGGCTTTATGTTGGTAGCTTTCCTTGAAAATTTCCTTTCCCAGTTCCATGATATTGCCACGCATATTCCAGTTTTCCGATTGCTCTATGCGTTCCTCGGCATAGCTGGTAAGCCATTGCAATAATTGCTTATTTTCGTCTTTAGAAAGATCAAGAAACAGGTTATCCACCGATTGCTCAAGCGTGGACGAATAATCCAGTTCCAGGTTATACCCCCCATGTACCCCGATATCACGTGCAAAAGAACGGATTACCTGTTGAAAGAAACGGTCGATCGTGCTGATGGAAAAAGAGGAATAATCATGGAGTATAGTGGTGAGTATATGCTTTGCCCGTTGGTTAACCGCCTCATTATCCATCCGAAACTTAGCCATCAAGCCCTCCCTGTAATCCGACTTTTCCCCTTGAGATAAAGCGTGCAGCTCTTTCAGTATACGGGTTTTCATCTCATCAGTGGCTTTGTTGGTAAAGGTTACTGCCAGAATACGACGATGCGCACGCTCTTTATAGGGATCGAACAACAAATGGATATAGTCTTGTGTAAGCCGGTAAGTTTTGCCCGAACCGGCAGAGGCACGATAGATGTTAAGCATAGGAATTAATTCATAATCTGGAATGCATAATTAAGGAAAGTTCTTACTTGAAAATAGCCGAAACTACTATGTTCCGGCTATTGTGGTATGGTTTGAAATGATGTGCTTAATATATACAATATTGTTTTGTTTGTTATAATCATACAATATATACCATGTTGTATTTCTATTCCGACGGTATTTATACACCTTATTTCCAAATTGTTTGTGTATTTGATATTTTGAATTGGTATGATAGTTAGTTTGGTCAAGCTTATCACAGACATCAATAATATCAGAAATATAATTAGAAATATGCTCAAAAGTGAGTGTCATTTTTTCCCAATTAAGCATACCTTGCAATATTTCATCTAAATCATTATTGGCTCTGTCACTAAATAATACCATTATCGTCGCAGAATTTTTTCACTTTATCCATGGCGCTTTTCCTAAACTCTTCCGAAGTCATATATCCTTCAGGAACTATTCCGGTTACTGCAGGATTCTCAAACTCCACACCTTTTCGATAATGGCGTAAATCATTTAGGATTTTCTTCCCGTTCCGGGTTGTATCGTCTATTTTTACAGTGTGTATCATTTTACTAAGTGGTTACAGTATTCGTTGCAAATATACATATATCGTATTGAACTAAAACTAAAATCACTAATAAAAGTTCACCTGTGAAATTAGAATGATTGGAATAACCCTATGACTTTATTTCCTCCAAAAGTTTCTTTGGATCCTGACGATTATCCCAAAATGCAACAACAATTAATTCGGTTTCAGTAATTTTATAGTAGATACTAAAATGTCCGAGTGATGACACATGAACATCCTGAAAAGTAGTTGGTTTAAATGCATTAGGATTCCTTAATATGGTATGAATTCGAACTTTTACAAGTTTGATTAATTTTTCAGCATAAAGAGTAGAACCATTCTTTACAGTCCAGTATTTCAATATTTCACGACGCTGTTTAGAAGCAGTAATTGTCCAGACTATAACTCTTTGAGCCATTTCAAATCGCTTTTATCTAATTCAACCTGTGAAATTAAATTGCCATTTAGAATATCATGTTCGCTCAGTTGGAGCATTATTTTCTGTTCTTCGGAAAGTTCAACCACATCGGTATCCACCGAACTTTTATTGAGCAGTTGATAAAGCGCCGTCAAATAATCTTTATTTGAAATAGTCAGCAGTTTATCTATGATGCTATCTCTTAAAATATCTATCCTGTTCATAGTTAAAAAAATTGAGGATTATGCTCGTCACAAATATACAGCATTTATTTTAATAGTTAACTGGATATTAAAAGGTTGAATGCATATATTCCTTTAAACAAAATAATATCATTTAAAGTTTATCTTCTTCACTTTATACCCCATTTCAAGCAGTATTTCCGCAATCTTTACCCTGAAATCGCCCTGCACCAGTATTTCTCCATCGCGGGATGAACCACCAGCACCACATTTTACTTTCAGCGTTTTGGCAAGTTCTTTTAATTCACTGTCCATGCCCTGGAATTCGGTAACGAGCGTGGCTGTTTTGCCTTTGCGTTTGTCCAGTTCTACACGCAAAGGTTCTGCCTGACGTTTTTTAGCCGGTTTAATGATGGTTTCTGCCGGCGTTTCTTTTACCTGCGGCACTTCGCTTTTCAATTCGTTGAGTTTATCTCGCCAATCCATGATACTAATTCATAATGCATAATTCATAATTCATAATTCTCAATTCTCAATTCATAATTCATAATGCATAATTCATTCTTTTTATTTTCGGGGAATAGTTTAAATAAATTATCCAATCAGCAACAGTTATCCTCTAGTCTACAATCCAATTAAAAACCTGTTCACATTCATTCAATTATGAATTATAAATTATGAATTTTGAATTAATTTAAAGAACTCCCAGATAATGATTCCTCCCGTTACGCTTACATTCAGCGAATGCTTGGTACCAAATTGCGGAATTTCTATACACCCATCACAGGCATCTACCACACTCTGTTGCACTCCTTTAACTTCGTTCCCCAGAATAACGGCATATTTCTTTGTAGCATCCAGTTTCAGGGTTGGTAGTTTTGTGCTTCCTTCGGCCTGTTCTATGGCAAATACTATATAACCCTGCGCTTTCAATTCCCCGAGTGCCGCATGGGTATCTTCATAATGCTTCCAGTCGACGGTATTTTCTGCTCCTAATGCAGTCTTATGAATCTCAGCATGAGGTGGTGTACTTGTAATACCACACAGGTACACTGCTTCAACCAGGAAAGCATCTGCTGTCCGGAACACCGAACCAACGTTATGCAGGCTTCGTACGTTATCGAGTACTACAATGAGCGGTGTCTTGGTTTGTTCTTTGAATTCCTCTGTTGTGAGGCGATTCATTTCAGTTATCTTGAGTTTCTTCATTTAATACTAATTTACACAGATTTCAACAGATTCAATATGGATTTACACAGATTTAATTTTGTGCTTACCCACTCTTTTCTCATCAACCAATTAACCAATTAACCAATCAACTAACTAATCAACCAATCAACCAATCAACTAATCAACTAATTAACCAATTAACTAATACTCTCTACTTCAGTGCCACAATTGCCCGTTCAATGATTGTATCAATTCCATTTGCCTGGTCGGTAGGTGATAAGGCAACCGAAATATCCGGATTTATTCCAAATTCGGTATTTTGCATAGCTGCATTATACATTGGGGATGATGAGAAACGGACCAACCAACCGTTAGGTAGTTCACTTGATAGTGGAAGTCCGCCACCACCTCCTGTTTTATCACCCACGATAATGGCATTAGGTGCCTGTGTCATCCGGTTTACAAAATCATTTGTAGCACTGAATGACATCCTGTTGGTTAGTATTGCAACCGGCCTCTGCCATTGAATGGTTTTATGGGCCGTGGTTATTATTTCAATCGGATTGGAGAAATCAGAATGCCCATCACCTGTTTTATGTCTGATATACCCTGTTACCGTGTCTCTCTTGAAAAAATACGAAGCCAGTTGCTTGGAATATTCCAACGATCCTCCACCATTATCCCGCACATCAATGATCAGGGCATGGCATGATGAAAATGAATTCAGGATATTTGCAATGTTCCCATCTGAAAATGGATCTGAGAAGCTGCCACAATAAATATACCCAATCCGGCCATTATTAATTATTCCGTAATTTAGTCCAGCTGCAATCCGGTAATTCTGACCTAAATAGCGAGTTGTATAGATAAGATCCGAACTAAAATTTGACGGGTAATCCAAAAACCATTTCCAGTAACGGCTCACATCAAAATCTGAATAAAGATTAACATGCCCGTCTTTTAGTTCGCTCAGCATGCCACCCATTAAATCAAAGAATTTAACCCCATTGGTTACTGTCGGAAGTTTTTGATGATATGCCGTGTAAATCGAATCCCAGTTAATATGCTTGTAATCGAGGTAACAATAACGGGTATCGATAATTTTCCACAATGCCTGAAAGTTTCCTTCATATGTATTCGGTTGTGACACCGGTTCGTTCATACACGAAGAAAACAAAAAAGCTGATAACAAGATGATTAAACTATATTTTTTCATTATTACATGTCTTTAATTATGCATTATGAATTATGCATTATGAATTGTGAATTAGTCTTATTCCGTTGTTGAAATAAAATTGGCCGGTGCCTTTTTCAACCGTCCTCCAAAACCAATTCCATCAAACGTAGTGCCCAGTACAAAACTCAACTCATTCCGGTCGAAAACCATATTATTGGCGGTATATTGCAATCTCTGATACCCAACCCCGATGCGCCAGACAGAACTTTTAAATGGAACATCGATTGTGAGTTTTGGATTTATTCCACGTTTGTTGACTAATGAGCTGAAGTGTGATATATTCGAAAGATTCCCCAACATGAACATTTCATAGTAGGAAGCCCCTGCTAACGGTACATACATCCACCCAATAACAGGAGTTTCGACTGCCAGTTGCAACGTCAGTGTCCTTCTTTGAAGCGGAATATTATACCTGGCAATTCCCGATAAGTTTAGGTTAGTTGCCAGATCAACATTACCGGGGTTATTAACATTCCTCGGTACATCCTTATACCCTAACCCGGCATCCCAGGTCCCACCAGCCAGAAGAACCAACCCTTTCACAGGACGGAAATGATAGTGCATACCCCAGCTGTAATTCACTGCCATATAGGTCATGGCGCTTGTTCCTGCTGGATTTAACAGGTACCCTCCTTCCAGGTCCAACTTACTCTGCATCGAAACATTGGTATTCGAAACCGATAAAAACCTGCGGCTTTCATGTTCAAACTGAATTCCATTACCTGTATAAGTCAACGGTGAAAGGTATGGATCAGTCAGACTGAGTATGGAAAACCCTATTGTATTCGTTTTTGTTGTCAATAAGTACTTTTGTTCATGCCCATTTTGCGCATTAAGTATTGAATTTAAAAGTATTACAAAAATAATTGAAGTGAGTTTTTTCATTTGTGCACTTTCATTTAGCCTGATTATCCTGCAAAAATAACAAAAAAGTTCCGGATTGTAGTTGAATCGTATTATTCAATCAATTTTGATAGGAACAGAACAAATTGTAAAATTAATAGTTAAATTTCAAATAGTTTTCATATATTTGCACTGTTAATTTTTAACAAGTAAATATTGCATTTTACGTACACGCAAATTTTACATCATACTCCTTTTACTATTCAGAACGAAAGTTCATTTCTTAAATTGCTTATTTTCCATTTTATTTTAAACTGAATGCAACGTTTGTCCATCAATTTGCATCATTAGAATATCGGGCATACATTAAATCGGATTATGAGAAAGCTAATATTGAAACTTTATGACAGACTGATTGTCGGCATACTGTTTTCGTTTTTTTTAGTATCATCCTGTAAACCTGATGAACCCGTTCCAGTCCCTGCTTATGGTGTTGTTCCTATGTATGGTGTTGTTCCGGTAAGTTCCATTTCAATTCAAGAAGTTCCCCAAACCAAACTACATGTACTAAAATGAAAAGATTCATCCTCAAGCCTTACGACAAAATTATTATTACACTGCTTACAATAATTGGGTCCTTAACCGGTTGTGATTATATTAACACTCCGGTTGAATATGGATCACCGTATGCAGATTATGAGATTAAGGGGACTGTCACCGATAGTATTTCGTCGACACCGGTGCAGCATGTGCGGGTAACCGTCACCCAAAACCGGACTTTTGGCAGGCATGATTCTGTGTTGGTAAGTATCGATACGTTAGCTGTCAAAGAAACAGATAGTACCGGAAAATACGACATTCTATTTCAGACTTACCCGTTAGAAGTACAGGTTTTCGAGGTGAAAGCTGAGGATATAAATGGCCCTGCCAATGGTGGCGACTTTGCTCCTCTACAAAAAAACGCACAGTTTACTGATTCGGATTTGTCCGGCGGCAAAGGATGGGATAAAGGGAAAGCTGTAAAAATAATTGATATGAAACTCAAAAAGAAATAAGACACTGTGAACATAAAAAAGAAAATTATATATACCCTCTTTCAGCAACATAAACGCAATCAAAGCAAATTACACGAACTGACATACCTGTTCTGGGAATGTACCCTGCGATGCAATCTGAATTGCATCCATTGTGGAAGCGATTGTTCCAAAGAAGTCACAGCACCCGATATGCCGCTGGAAGACTTCCTGAAAGTACTTGATTCAATTATCCCTCATGTTATTCCCAACAAAGTCATGGTCGTTATTTCCGGTGGTGAACCGCTAATGCGTAAAGATCTGGAGAAATGCGGTGAAGAGATTTACAAACGTGGTTTTCCATGGGGAATGGTAACAAACGGGTATGGACTGACGCCTGAACGATACGACGGTTTATTAAAAGCCGGATTGCGTTCCATCACCATTAGCATGGATGGCCTTAATCCCGAAACACATGATTGGTTCCGCGGCAAAAACGGTTCATGGGAAAAGGCTATGGATGCCATTAAGCTTGTAGTTGCCACACCGGATTTGATGTATGATGTCGTCACCTGTGTCAACAAACGTAATATTCAGGATCTGGAAGCTATCCGGGATTTATTCATCGCCAATGGCGTGAATCGCTGGCGCTTATTCACCGTATTCCCTAAGGGACGTGCCAAAGATAATCCGGAGCTTCAACTGTCCAACCCTGATTTTATACGGTTAATGGAATTTATCAAGCATACCAGGAAAGAAGGAATTATCAATGCTTCCTACGGGTGTGAAGGTTATCTTGGCAAGTATGAAATGGAAGTCCGCGACAATCCGTTCTTTTGCCAGGCAGGGATTCATATCGCGTCGGTACTGGTGGATGGATCTATCAGTGCATGCCCTGGTTTACGGGCCGATTATATTCAGGGCAATATTTATACGGATGATTTCTGGTATGTATGGAACGAGCGGTATCTTATTATGCGTGACCGCTTCTGGACCCGGACAGGAAAATGTGCCACCTGTAAATCGTACAAGTACTGCGAAGGTAATGGCCTTCACCTGCGGGACGAACATTCCAGGGACGTTATGTGCTGCCATATGGAGATGCTTCAGGAATAAACCAACCCAATTTACCTATCCGTATTTAATTCGTTAAAATCCCTGTAGAAAGTAAACTTCTACGGGTTTATTCGTGCCAGTCGCCATTCTCCTTTATTAATTCTATCATTTTTTCCACCGCTTCCTCTTCAGGGATATTGCGTTGAATGCATTCCTTTTTCTTATACAGGCTTACTTTCCCGCGTCCTGCACCCACATACCCGTAATCGGCATCGGCCATTTCGCCGGGCCCGTTTACAATGCAGCCCATGATGCCGATCTTTAGCCCTTTGAGGTGGGACGTCCGTTGTTTTATCTTTGCTATCACCGTTTGCAGGTTGAACATAGTCCTTCCGCAACCCGGGCAGGAGATAAACTCAGTCTTGGTAACACGTACCCTCGAAGCCTGCAGGATTCCAAACGCAACTGAATTGATTTCTTCCACTGATATGCTTCCTTTATTTTCAAGGAATATTCCATCACCAAAACCATCAATAAACAGCACACCCAGATCGGCAGCAGCCTTCACCTGTAACTTTTGCAGATCGTCTTCAGCATACTCCCTGCAAAGAATAACAGGTGCGGTACACCCTACATTCATCAGGGTATGGAAAAAAGCACGTTGCTCCCCTACCCCGTTTTTATGGGTGGTTTGAAGCAATACCACTATATCATTTCTTCCGGTAAGTTTAGCCAGCATCAGTGGAGTGAGTTGCGGATAGCTCATTTTCAGAAACTTGATATCTAATGCATCATGCTCCAGCGAATTGATTTGATCTATAGAATAGACTTTATATGTTACTCCTTCAGCACTCAACAGGTTTTCACCTGATACCGTATAGTCGGGAACAATGCCGTGATGCCCACTGGTACCGGCAATGACTACAGGTACATTTTCACCTCCGATGTTACCTGAACCAGTTGTTTTCCGTCGGGTATATTCATAGCGTGAATAAAGTATATTTTCTATGGCATCTATCGGTGTATGATGCTCCCTCTCCTGAATGTAAGAAACCAACAGTCTGGCAACAGGTATTTCAGCTTCGGGCTCTTCACTGAGCGACACACGAATGGTATCACCTATGCCATCAGCCAGTAAGGCACCAATACCGACGGCCGATTTTATGCGCCCATCTTCCCCATCACCGGCTTCGGTAACCCCTAAATGCAGGGGAAAGCGAAATCCTTCTCTTGCCATCTCATCAACCAATAGTCTCACGGTCTGCACCATCAACACTGTGTTGGATGTCTTCATGGAGATCACCACATTACTAAAACTCTCGGCTTTGCATATTCTCAGGAACTCCATGCACGATTCAACCATACCCTTCGACGTATCGCCGTAACGGTTCATGATCCGCTCACTCAGCGACCCGTGGTTTACACCAATGCGGATAGCCGTGTGATGCTCTTTGCAAATATTCAGGAACGGAATAAAGCGTGCCCGTATCTTTTCATATTCCGATTCATATTCTTCAATGGTATAATCGGACGTATCGCCATTCTTTACACTTCCCACATAATTTCCCGGATTAATGCGCACTTTCTCAACATACTGAGCTGCGACATCCGCCGCATTGGCATTAAAATGGATATCGGCTACCAGAGGAACCTCGCAACCCTGCTCCCGTAACGCATCATGGATCAGTTTTAAATTCTCCGCTTCCCGCACACCCTGGGCAGTATAACGAACCATTTCCCCGCCGGCTTCGACAATCCGCAAGCACTGCGCTACTGAATTTGGTATATCATTTGTATCGGTATTCGCCATCGACTGTACACGGACAGGCTGGTTCCCGCCTAAAAAGAGATTTCCAATCCGGATTGTATCGGAAGGACGACGGCTATAATTAAATTGATTGAGTTTCCACATATATATAATTCAAAATGCATAATTAATAATTAAAGAAAGATAAATCAGGACTTCCTTAAAAGTTAGCACAATTGAGCTACAAAAATACTCTTTTAAGCAACCTGAATTACAGTTTACCGCATTTTTCTGTGAACTTTTGTTTTTGTTCCCCTGAAACTCTCTTAAAATAACTTTTCAGAGAGTTTGATTGGTATTCTGAATTATCATTATGGCCTTTGATGTTCATCAGTTTTAGGGATGGTATCAAGAACCAACTCAGGCAATCGTACCATACACCCTTCTATTATTTAAGTTGTTCTATTGTGACTTACTGGTTATTTTGATTTTGAAAATTCAGAAAATGTGTTTAGGGTGAAGGTTTTAAACTCTCATTCTATATTTTACACATTAAGAAACTCTTTAACTCTTCAAACCCCTCTAACAGAAGACGCAGAACGCAGAACGATATCACCTGTACATCATCTCTCTGTCACGCGTTTTAAGATATTCCTTAGATATCCCATAGATATCCCACCCATATCCCACCTATATCCCATATCATATAAAGAGGTGGGTTATGGATAGGATATGGAAGAAATGTTGATAGCATAACTAAAAAATAACATTAAAGAGATGATAAAGAGCAGTCAAAGACTCCCAAAAAAAGCCTCAATATTCAATTTGCCTGATTAATTTTTCGAGAGAATAACCCAAAAAACAGGACATATAAGTTGAAATCTTGAATGAATTTTACAATCTGCGGACATTGCAAGTCTCATAAAATGAACACATCAAGCTATTCTTGCTGCTTTACAGTAAACAACTAGGATTCTGTTACTTATAATTTATAAAATGATAAAAACCACATTTACAGAACAATAATTCTGAATTTTTAGTAATTTCGCATTCCAAATAACATTTTCTTTTATGATTGAATTGATAAATCTGAGTTGGATCATAGCACTTCTGGCCGCAATTGTCTTGCTTATAATTCCCGTAAAGATGAAAGCAAATGCTGCTATTTTAGCCGTTTTTGCCAATGCAATAGTAACAAGCTGGTTAGCCATACAGGCATTAAGCGGACAAACGGTCAGCTTTACGTTTGATGGTGGGATCAGCATGGGCGACATTATTATTCGTATAGATCAGCTATCGGCGTGGTTTATCCTGATTATCAATTTCACCTGTGTGACTGGAGTTTTCTATGGTTCGGGCTATTTAAAGGCATACGACAATCCGGCGAAAAAGCTCAGCATGCATTGGGTACTTTATGTCCTTTTCCAGCTTTCGATGGTATGGGTTTGTATGATTCAGCACGGATTGGTATTCCTGATTGCGTGGGAGGTCATGTCTTTATCGTCGATGATGCTGGTAATCTTTGATGCCAACCATCCCAAAACTATTAAAGCTGGTATCAACTACCTGGTTCAAATGCATATCAGTGTTGTTTTCCTGACCATAGGGTTTGTATGGATGTATTTCCAGACAGGTTCATTTAGTTTTGATGCCTTTACAGGTTACTTTGGGGCAAACAGCAACATATGGTTATTCCTGGTGTTTTTTGTAGGTTTTGGACTGAAAGCAGGGTTTATTCCCTTCCACAGTTGGTTGCCTCATGCACATCCTGCCGCACCATCGCATATATCAGGCGTCATGTCGGGTGTGATAGTCAAGCTGGGGATTTATGGCATTTTCAGGATTGTCTCTTATCTTAAAAGCGATTACCTGATACTGGGAGAGATAGTAGTCACAGTATCCGTGCTGACCGGTTTATATGGAATTATAAATGCTGCAGTACACCGGGATTTCAAGAAAATGCTGGCTTATTGTACCATAGAAAATATCGGGATTATTGGCATCGGTATAGGTATTGGGTTGATAGGACTTGGAAATAACGTTCCTATCCTGTATTACCTGGGTTTCGGGGGTGCCTTGCTTCATGTACTGAACCATTCGCTATTCAAATCGTTGTTGTTTTATTCGGCAGGATCGGTGTATCAGCAAACGCACACGCGCGACATGGAAAAACTGGGCGGACTTATCAAAAGTATGCCACGCACGGCAGTATTGTTCCTTATCGGAGCTATTGCCATTGGGGGTATGCCTCCATTCAACGGATTTATATCCGAATTCCTGATTTATAGCGGGCTGATTGAAGGCATCAAGTTGCAGGATATGACCCAAATCATACTAATGGCACTTACATTTGCAGGATTGAGTATTATCGGAGGACTATCGATACTTACATTTACCAAAACATTCGGTACCATCTTCCTTGGAAACCAACGACAATCCTTACCGCATAAGCCGCATGAAGTAAGTCAGGTAATGTTAATTCCCCAATACATCATTATCATCATGATGATCAGCGTTGCCATATTTCCTCAGGTATACCTGCATGTAATCGGGGATGTGCTTTTGGGATTTACAAAAAACAACGTGGTAGCCATGCCTGTTGAATTCTGGCTTTATATTTCAATTATGCGGAACATAAGCTTCTATTCATTGATTTTTATTGTTGTTATCCTTTTATTCTGGGGAATCCGTGCATTTACATTGAGTGGAAGAACCCAGGTTACCGGATCAACCTGGGGCTGTGGATATACTGCACCTACCAGCAGGATACAGTACACCGGCAAATCATTTTCAAAATCGCTGAGCAAAATGTTTAATTTTCTGGTTATTGAACGCAAAAACTATGAGGAATTGAAAGCGGGTGAGATATTTCCGGTGGATAAAAAATATACGTCGCATTATCATGACTTCTTTGAATTACGGGTGATTAGGGTGGTAACCAACCGGTTGATTTATACAGCAAATTATTTTAAGTTTATTCAGAACGGACGGGTGCAATCGTACGTTCTATATGGGATTATTTTTATCCTGAGCATATTTATCCTGACAGTCTTTAATATCATATTATGAATCTAGTGTGGGTTTTTATACTGATTCCGCTCATGGCCATTTGCCTTATACCTTTCGTAAAAATGAAAGTGAAAGCCATTGCTGTGTATACAACGGTCAGTACAATTGCCATCCTGTCAAGCTACCTGGCTTTTCAGGGATTAGCAGGAAATAATTTTGACCTGATACTAGTCGGAAGTATGGTAAGCGGCCCAATCCAACTGCATATTGATGCACTTTCAGCGTGGTTTATAGTGATTATCAACTTTTCTTTTCTGACAGGTGGTTTCTACGGTATATTTTATATGCGGGCCTATATAAGCCAAAAGAAAAATATCAACTTACATGCCATTCTTTTTATATTACTCCATACTTCGCTAATAAGCCTGTGTGTCATTCAAAACAGTATTGCTTTTCTGGTAGCGTGGGAAATCATGGCATTATCGGCTTTTCTGAGTATAATATTTGAACATGAAAAAATTGCAACCATTCGGGCAGGTATTAATTTTCTGATTCAATCGCATGTCTCCATATTATTCCTGATGCTTGGATTTATATGGGTTGCCAGCAAGACGGGCAGTTACGATTTTAGTGCCATACACAGTTATTCGATGACACATCCAGGGGCATTATCCTTAATGTTATTCTTGTTTTTCTTTACAGGATTTGCCATTAAGGCAGGCTTTGTACCTTTCCATACCTGGTTGCCATATGCTCATCCGGCTGCTCCGGCCCATATATCCGGAATCATGTCGGGAGTACTGATTAAAATCGGCATCTTTGGTATCCTTCGTATGCTTTTGCTTATTGATGTTGATTATGTAACCGTTGGAAGCATCATTCTTGTCATGTCCATTATTTCAGGCATTTATGGAGTTATGCTAGCCATCCTGCAACATAACCTGAAGAAATTACTGGCCTACCACAGCATTGAGAACATCGGCATTATCGGTATAGGGATCGGACTGGGTTGCATCGGACTGGGGACTAACAATCCAGTATTAAGTTCGTTGGGATTTGCAGGAGCTTTATTGCATACGTTGAATCATTCGTTATTCAAATCATTGCTATTTTTCACCGCGGGAAATGTTTATCAGGCTACCCACACGCTGGATATAGAGAAACTGGGAGGATTGGTTAAAAAAATGCCTCAGACTGCAATCCTGTTCATGATAGCAGCAATTGCCATATCGGGAATCCCTCCCTTTAACGGATTTATTTCAGAATTTATGCTATACACAGGTTTGTACAACTGGATGCAAAACGCCTTGATCGGCACCTTAATCGGCAGCGCTTTTACAGTCATGGGGCTGGTACTGATCGGAGGACTGGCCATAATGTGTTTCACTAAAGCTTTCGGGGTGGTATTTTTAGGAAATCCACGGCATACATTCGAACATGAGATCAGGGAAGTACCGTTTCTTCAGTTATTACCCTTATACCTTATTGCTGCCTTTATTGTTTTTATTGGTCTGTTTCCAACAATATTTTTAGACCTGCTGATAAAGCCTGTCCAGCTTTTTACCGGAGTAAGGCAACTGCCTTTTACGTCTTTCCAGGGGAATGGCATGGATGCCTTGTTATCGGTGAGCCATACCAGTTGGTATCTGATACTCCTGATATTCCTCATGCTGGGCATTCGGAAGTTTGTATTGCGAAACAGAACAGTCACCGTGCTGCCTACCTGGAATTGTGCCTATACGGCTCCTACAGCCAGGATACAGTATACAGCCAGTTCGTTTATAAAGACATACACCAAACTTTTCGGCATGGTTTTCCTGATTTTCAAAAAGGAGAAAGAAGTGGAAGGGATATTTCCAACAAAGGCATATATTGAAACACGACCTTATGATAAAATAGAAAGATGGTTTATCGATTATCCAACCACAAATTTAAAATTATTTTTAGGACGTTTCAGGTTTGTGCAAAATGGTAAATTGCAATTTTATATCCTGTACGGAATCCTGTTCATCATTTCGATAATCAGTATTCCAATTTTATACGATAAAATAATGCAATTCGTTGAATTTTTAAAAGAGCTATAACCTCACCCCCTGCCCCCTCTCCTCAAGGAGAGGGGGGCAGCGTGTTGGGATGCAGAAGTATTATTTTAAAAATATGATATTATAGAAATTCTGTTATTGAATTAAAAGACAACTAAACAAAAAACAATATTATGCTGAGTTTTATATTGATCATCTTAGCCGCCACCTTTTTTACCGGTGTGATTATCCGGACAAAGAGTATTGCTTCAGGACGTAAAGGACCGGGGATATTTCAGCCGATAAAGGATGTAATACGCCTGTTCCAAAAAGGGGCAGTATACAGCGAGACTTCCAGTTTTGTCTTCCGCATTGCGCCAACCATTTACTTTTCTTCTGTATTTGTGGCTATGCTGGTAGTACCATTTGGCCAGTCGAAAGGGATTATCAGCTTTAACGGGGACTTTATTTTCTTCGCCTATGTGTTGGGATTGGGCAAGTTCTTCAGCATAATCGGAGCCATGGATACCGGCAGCAGTTTTGAAGGTATGGGTGCCAGCCGTGAAGCACTCTACTCCATGTTTGCAGAACCTGCCTTTTTTATCCTCATGGGTTCACTGGCATTGCTCACCGGGCACACTTCGTTTCAGGAGATATTCTCAACACTCCACTTGGGATCGTCCATTACCTATGCATTGGGTGTATTGGCTGCTTTTGTATTCTTAATGATCGCCATGATTGAAAACAGCCGTATGCCCATTGATGACCCTAAAACACACCTGGAGCTTACCATGGTGCACGAAGTAATGATACTGGACAACAGCGGCTTTGACCTGGGGTTGATACTGACAGCCGGATACCTGAAGTTTGCCATTTACGGGGCTATCATATTTAACCTGTTCAGCGGATCTATAAGCTACGGGTATGCCATACCGTTGTTTTTTGGCATGCAGGCATTCCTGGCAATTGTTGTGGGCATGATTGAATCGTTTATGGCACGTTCGAGAATGAATCACAATGCGCAGTTTATCGTGGTACTTTCGTCGGTTGCAATACTTATATTTTTTGGGGCATTGCTGGTATCGGGTAAATTTATATAGAGCGTGTTGGAATATGAGTTTAAAAATAAAAAAACGTATTACAATAGAACAAATAAGAATTGTTGCGACACTGTCACAACAATTAAGAACTAATATATTTAAAATTCATACTTATATATTTCTCTTTTCAGAATTAACAATATTAAATTAAGAATTTATGTTACACGTGCTTCTTATCGTTTTTCTAATCACACTGTTTTACATAGCCATTGCGAATCGCATGACAACCTATGTAAATGTGCTGGCATTGCAGGGCATCCTGCTATTCTTTGTGGCATTCCTGGAGTTGAAACATATCAACACCCTCAACCTGATACTCATTCTATTGGAGACAATCATCTTTAAATCGATTGCCGTACCGGCTTTTCTAAAATATGTTCTGAAGCGGAATCATATCACCCGGGAAGCGGAGCCTTATCTGCCTAATTTTGTATCGTTGATCATTACCACGGTTATTGTGGTCACCACGATCCTGCTGTCAAAAACCATGGAAGAAAGCTACCTGGACAAAATGTATTTCGTAGTGGCACTTTCCACCTTGTTTACCGGACTTTATTTTATTGCAACACGCCGCAAAATAATCACCCACGTTATGGGATATCTGATTATTGAAAACGGCGTTTTTGTATTATCCCTGGCAGTAGGAAATGAAATGCCAATGCTGGTCAACCTGGGCATCATGCTGGATATATTCGCCAGTGTGCTTATCCTGGGGATCTTCCTGAATAAAATCGGGGATGTATTTAAGGATATTGATGTAAACCAGCTTACGAATTTAAAAGACTATTAAAATAATTTATAATTCATAATTCATAATTTATAATTCATAATTATTGTATTTGAAGGATTATAAGGACATTCAACCATTGTCTTTGTAAACAAATATACAAATCAACAAATAAGCAAGTTTATGATAGAGATATATTTAATAGGATCAGTACTAATTGGGACGGGTATATTTTTCAACAGAAGGAAAGTGCTCAATTACACCTTGATTTGGTTGTTCATTACATTGCAATGTGCATTCACCGCGTATGCCTGCATGAATTACAACGTAACTGAATCAACCTATTTCACATTCGATTCACTGGGAATTATCATGCTGCTCACGGCAACTATCATCTCCATTCCGGCAGTAATACACAGCCATATATACATTGAAGAGAGTGAAGAGAAGACTCCACGGTCGAGGGCAACGTATTTCGGGGCACTGGTACTTTTAATCACTGCTGTCAGTGCAGCCTACCTGGCCAATCACATTGCCGTAGTATGGATATTCACTGAGATAACCACCCTGAGTGCTTCCGCGTTGATTTATCACCACCGTAATAAACTGGCGTTGGAGGGTACCTGGAAATATGTGTTTATTTGCGCTATAAGCATTACATTTGTCTTTATCGGAATTTTATTTTTAAGCCTTTCATTTGCCAAGGGAGGATCGGATGATTTATCCTACAAAAACTTATTATTACATAGTTCTATCCTGAATCTATCGTGGTTACGGCTGGCATTCTTATTTATCTTTACAGGATTCACTGCAAAATTAGGACTATTCCCCATGTTTACTGCCGGGGTTGATGCAAAGGATAAAGCACCCGGTCCTGCTGCCGCTTTGCTCTCGAGCATTGTCATGTGCATGGGTTTTGTAGGGATATTCCGCATTTACATTGTGATGGCTAACACCCCGTTGCTCCACTGGGCAAGCCTGGTTGTTGGCATTGCAGCATTCCTGTCATTGTTCATAGCAGCCGTTTATATGATCAAAGTGAAAAACATAAAGCGCATGATGGCTTATTCAAGCGTTGAGCATATGGGATTGGTGATGCTGGGCATTGCAGCTGGTGGAATAGGGTATTATGCAGCCATACTTCACATAGTGCTCCACGCATTTGTCAAGTCAAGCTTCTTCTTCCAGTATAATCAGATTTACCGGGTGTTTAAAAACAAAAACATCTACCTGCTGGGTAATTATTTCAAATACAACACTACCGGTGCTATCGTGGTGTTGCTGGCATTTATCAGTGTTACTGCCATGCCTCCATCGGGAATGTTTGTAAGCGAATTCCTGATATTCAGGTCACTCTTCGAATCGAACCAACTGATCCTGTTATTAGTTGTATTGTTATTGCTCACACTTATTATCTGGGCATTTGCCAAAAGCATATTCAAGATCCTGTTTGTTCCGCCTGTAAATTTCGATGAATCAACAGTACCCGCCATTAGCCCATGGAGGTCTGTATCTCAGTTTGTCCTGATTGGCGGAGCTGCCTACCTGGGTTTGAACCCACCAATGGTTTTTGTGGATTTGATCAAGGACAGTATCCTGTTGCTGCCACATTAATTCAGGAGTAAGGAGTAAGAGGCAAGAGGTAAGGAGTAGGTAGAAAGTAGTAGTTGCAGTACAACAAGTTAAAAAAACGTTCGTGATTATAAAATTTTTAATTGAAATACAGTAATCGTAGATATTTAATGATTTACTTGTTAACCTACAAGTACTCAATTGTCAGTGATCTGTCAATTATTAATTTTTAATTTTTAATTATTAATTACTTAATTACTTAAGTATGAATTATATCAGCATAAAAAACAACCAGACCATCTTGCTTTCGGATATTCCGGAAAGCAACTATGAATCTTTTTATGACATGAACCTTGAATTAGTTTTGGGTCATACCGACAGACATTGTGTGAATTATTTCGGATATAAAGTCGGGAATAACATCAAACTTATTTGTTGCATTGCCGATGATGCTACTCATGTGATAATGGTTTCAACCTGCCTGGTTAATAAAGCACATGCCCTTGAATCGTTTACTCCTCAATTGTTATGTTTTGAGAAATTCGAACGTGAAATACATGAGAACTTTGGAATTAACTTTATTGACCATCCCTGGTTAAAACCGGTACGGTATGCTTTCAACAGGGATGATATGTCACAAACCAAGGAGAACTACCCGTTCTTTTCCATCGACAGTGAAGAGCTTCATGAAGTGGGCGTAGGTCCTATTCATGCAGGAATTATAGAACCCGGACATTTCAGGTTTATCTGCAACGGGGAACAAATATTACATCTTGAAATTCAACTTGGTTATCAGCACCGTGGCATTGAACAATTGTTTATTGAAAAAAATAAACTCCTTCAACGGGCAACCCTTGCTGAGGATATCACAGGCGATACCGTTGTAGGCCATGGTACAACTTTTGCACATGTGTGGGAAAGCCTGTGCGGTTTTGAAGCAGGCAACGATATTGAATTTGCACGTACGCTGGCATTGGAACTTGAACGAATAGCCATCCACGTGAGTGATTTAAGCGGTGCCTGTACCGACATTGCTTACCAGTTAGGCAGTTCTGTTTTTGGCAGGCTAAGGACACCGATTATCAACTACATGCAGGAGTGGGTTGGAAACAGGTTGGCAAAAGGATTAATCAGGCCGGGAAGAAACCAGTTTCCCTTTACACCTGAACTTGCCGAACGACTAACACACGTACTGGATATTTTCGAACCTGAATTTAAAGAAATGGCTGAAAAGCTATTTTCTCTGCCAAGTGCTTTATCCCGTTTTGAACGAACAGGCGTGGTATCAAATGATGATGCTGTTTCTATTGGTGCTGTTGGCATGACAGCGCGTATGACCAACCTGAACCGTGATATCCGGAGTTCACATCCTTTTTCCCTTTACGCTGAATTAAATCATATGCCCATATTAAAAAGGCATGGCGATGTTTATTCACGTATTCAGATTCGTAAAGAAGAAATAGAGCAATCCATCAGGTACATCCGTAAATTAATATCCGAAGTTCCGGTTCCATCTGCAAAAGAAAACATATTAGCGACTCCCGCGCCTGACTCATTCTGCCTCGCGTTAGTGGAAGGCTGGCGTGGTGAAATATGCCACTGTGCTTTGACCAATTCTAAAGGGGAATTAATGATGTATAAAATCAAAGATCCTTCATTCCATAACTGGCTGGCTTTGGCTTTATCGGTCAGAAATAATGAAATATCCGACTTCCCGATTTGCAACAAGAGTTTCAACTTTTCTTATTCAGGACATGATTTGTAGTCGGTAGAAAGTAGTTGGTAGTTGGTAGTTGGTAGTCGGTAGAAAGAAGTAAGTAGTAAGAAAGTAAAAAAACAAATGCGATGTTCGAAAATATAAAAATAGTATTTCATCAGGGGAAGCAGTTTATTCCGAATGTACGGACAGCTGTTGTTCCGGGCATTTTTAGAGGCAGGCCGGTTATTACCCGTGAGAAAGTAAACGAAGAGGAACTCATTGCAACCTGCCCGACAGGGGCTATTTCAGGTAACCCTGTTAGTATAGACCTTGGGAAATGTACTTTCTGTGGTGAATGTGCCATGCTTTTTCCTGAAAAGATTTCTTTTACAAAAGACTATAAACTGGCAACGAATGTAGCCAACCGGTTAATCATCCGGGAAGGTGAAGATAAAGCGGTTGAAGTAGACCCTGATCAGGTACGGAAAGAAATACACCGTATCCTTGGAAGATCCATGAAACTCCGCCAAATATCTGCCGGAGGAGATAACAGCTGTGAAATGGAACTGAATGCTGCCAATAATGTCCAGTTTGATATGAGCCGTTTTGGAATTGATTTTGTGGCTTCCCCACGACATGCCGATGGGATTGTGATTACAGGGCCTATCACCAGGAATATGGCTGAGGCTGTACAAATTTGCTATGATGCTACTCCCGACCCTAAAATAATTGTGTTAGTGGGCACCGATGCTATCAGTGGAGGTTTATTTGCAGAGAGTCCTGCTATCGACCGCAGCTTCCTGGAAAAATACCCTGTTGACCTGTACATCCCGGGTAACCCTGCTCATCCTCTAACCATTGTCAATGGATTATTGGATCTGACCCGAAAGCTAAAATAATACTGAACAGGTTTTGGAAACTATTTCTTAGCTTTCGGAAAGAAACTTAAAAAGTTTATATGACGATTTTAATGAAAAAAGCACAAAATGTTTTATTATTTCAATCCAAAAGCGTATTTTTGTGTAGATTTTTTTGAAAAATGACTAACCGGTACGAAGAACTTACAAACGCATTTGAAATAAAACTGCGAAAACTAATGTCAGAGTATTTGTTTTTAAAAGAGCAAAACTCCTTGATAAAAACAGAATTAGATCGCAAGCAAACCGATTTAATGCTTGCGCATCAGGAGATCTTGGAACTTCGAAAAAATTACGACCATTTACAAATTGCCAGAAACCTGGGTGTTTCGGAAACTGAGAAAGCTGAATCCAGGCAACAAATCACTAAAATGGTGCGGGAAATTGACAAGTGTTTAGCTCTTTTGGATGAATAGAGCTTATGAAAGACGATAAATTCACAATAAATGTTCAGATTGGTGGCTTTAGATTGCCATTAAGTATTCCTCGTAAAGACGAAGAGTTATACCGGAAGGCTGAAAAGATGGTAGTACAGTTTCTGTTAGAATACCAGAGACAATACCGCCAACGACCTACCGAAGAAATACTTACACTGGTGGCATTTCGAATCGCTGTAATTGTTTCAAAACAAGAATTAAGCGAAGATACAGTTCCTTTAGCAGAAAAAATTCAATCCCTGGATAAAGAATTAGAAGCATTGCTTTCAAAGGATTAAATACATTTACATCGTTTTTCAAGACATTGCTTTCCGCATTACATTGTTAAGGTAAGACTTTATTCAGTTTAGAGTCTATATTCTTTCGATGGAATGCGTTTTTTTATGCTATATACTACAAACAACCAAATTATTAGCTTACATATTTTTAATTATTTACATTCTTAAATTCACAAAATGGAAAACATAATAATCGGACTGATTGCACTTGTTGCGGGAGCCGGAGGTACATTTGCCCTTCTACGCTTTGTCAACAAACGCCAGGTTCTGGAAGCTGAAGCTGAAGCTGAACTTCTCAAAAAAAACAAACTCATTGAAGTCAAGGAAAAGTTCATTGCCCTTAAGGCAGAACACGAACAACAGGTACAGGAACGTAACGCAAAAATTCAATCAGTAGAAGTCAGGCTTCAACAAAAAGAATTGCAACTAAACCAGAAACAGGGTGATGTTCAACGTAAAATAAATGAAGTTGATGGATTAAAAGAATCGCTTGACCTGCAACACAATGCGATAGAGCTTAAGAAAAAAGAGTTAGATAACCTGAATCACCAGGCTCATGAACAATTGGAGACTATATCCGGTTTATCTGCCGATCAAGCCAAAGAACGGTTAATTGAAGCTCTAAAAGAAGAAGCTAAAACAGAAGCCATGTCCTATGTCAATGACATAATGGAAGAAGCTAAAATGACAGCGAATAAAGAAGCCAAGAAAATTATAGTCCAAAGCATTCAACGAGTTGCTACTGAAACGGCAATTGAAAACTCCGTAACCGTATTCCATATTGAATCGGATGAAATAAAAGGACGTATAATCGGTCGTGAGGGTCGAAATATCAGGGCTCTTGAAGCTGCAACAGGTGTTGAAATCATTGTCGATGATACCCCTGAAGCCATTGTTCTGTCAGCATTTGATCCCGTACGTCGTGAGATTGCACGTCTTTCCCTTCACCAACTGGTGACTGACGGACGTATTCACCCTGCCCGCATTGAAGAGGTAGTGAACAAGGTTAAGAAACAAGTAGAAGATGAAATTATTGAAATAGGCAAACGTACAACTATTGACCTTGGAATTCATGGGTTGCACCCTGAACTAATCCGTCTGGTTGGGAAAATGAAATACCGGTCATCGTACGGACAGAACTTATTGCAACATGCCCGTGAAACAGCGAATCTCTGTGCTACCATGGCAGCTGAACTGGGATTAAATCCAAAGAAAGCAAAACGTGCAGGACTGTTACATGATATAGGAAAAGTGCCTGATGACGAACCGGAATTGCCACACGCAATTCTTGGCATGCGTCTTGCAGAGAAATATAAAGAGAAACCGGATATTTGCAATGCTATCGGTGCCCACCACGATGAAGTGGAAATGGAAACACTGATTGCTCCGATTGTTCAGGTATGTGATGCTATTTCGGGAGCACGTCCCGGGGCACGCCGCGAAATTGTAGAAGCTTATATTAAAAGATTGAACGATTTGGAAGCGCTGGCGTTATCTTATCCGGGAGTACTTAAGACGTATGCCATTCAGGCAGGTCGTGAGTTACGGGTAATTGTAGGTGCTGACAAAATTGACGATAAAGAAACAGAATTGCTGTCATTCGATATCGCAAAGAAGATACAAGATGAAATGACCTATCCGGGTCAGGTGAAAATTACTGTTATCAGGGAAACCCGGGCAGTAAGCTATGCAAAATAATTCATAATAATTAATTCACAATTTATAATTATGAATTGTGAATTATGAATTATGAATTAAATTAGGGGCTGTTTGGTTTTGACAGCAGGTAGAAAGGGTAAGTAAGCATGTCGAGCATTGAGAAAGCGGCTCGTAAAACTCGGTTCTTACAACTATAACTGGCGAAAA
>Ga0302271_10001310_pt1 | contig 24123 bp, 17 predicted proteins | sample III_Bog_N1_1_FD_198767 | JGI IMG/M metagenome (GOLD analysis project Ga0302271, IMG submission 198767) | Peat permafrost microbial communities from Stordalen Mire near Abisko, Sweden - III_Bog_N1_1 | ecosystem: Environmental > Terrestrial > Soil > Wetlands > Peat | place: Sweden: Abisko... | reverse complement strand
ATTATATTTTTTGCATGTGCAATAATTGATCAGCAAAATTAGTTAAATATTTTGTGCACCTGATCACTAATTATTCACTGACTTATTTTTTTGCTGGGAAAACATCTAGCTGTGAACCCTATTATTTATTTTGGTATAATTTTTCCACATCATCTAATGTTTATTTCCCTTGTTAATAATAATAATAATCTTAAATCCCAAGCTGCAGATTATTCGATCTACTTACTACAGAAGTGCAAGCTTATCACCAGTAAGAACTGAGATCCTTAGTAGATTTCTAAAAATAACATAGGGGATAAAAAAAATAAACAATGCAGAAACTTCATAGAAAAAGAATCACAGAAATTCATGAGATCTTTAAGTCCTTTGTTTAATTGAGAACACAAGTGATAAGCTGGTCTGTGGTCGCATTTTGGGAAAAATTAATTAACTAACTTTACTGCCAAAAGAGAAAGCAAACAAAAGAGAGAAGAGAAGGACAAAGGGACAAAGAGAAATTTCACTTCAAAGAAGTAAGATCTACTTGTGAGTTTTAGAGGGACGAAATGTTAAGCTGATTTTAATAAGAAAGGGAGAGGGTTGGGATTGGGGAATTTTTTAACGTTATGTGAGCGTGTGCGTGATTGTAAAATATTTGTTATCTCTGCAGGTAGATGCGCTAGAACCCAATTATCAATCGGGAAAATATGCTCACTCAAGGATAGGAGAATAGCAAAGAAGATGAAGAACAAGACAAAAAAACTGGGGGGAATCTAAAGCTAAGTCATAACAGGGATATTTCAAGAGAGAATCTGCAGAAATTGAAGAAATCTTCAAAATAATTCAAAGAAGACAAAGGAACAGCAGCAGCTGTAGGAGGAGTTATGCAATCTTCTCAAGAATAGAAGAAGCAAAAAGGAGATTTACTCAGCAAGAACAGTACCAACCTTCATTCAATTGACAAAAAATCTCCTTCCAGCTAAAAGCATCGAAAGGATAATTTAGCTATTTAAGTCGAGAACTTACAAGATAATGGCGATATCAATTATTATGTAGAGTAGTAGCCCAACAGCAACAACAACAAAGACCAAAGGAATAAAGACTTAAATATCCCTCATAGCAGTCGATCTAAAGGAACTTCGCACCCAACAAAGTAGATCTAATTATTCTAGTCATCCTCGTACTCTCCTCTGTTTCAGTAGATAACGAATTTCTCATAGAGTCCTATAAGTCTAGCAAGTAAAAACGACTTGGACTCCTCGAGTTAAGATGAGCTCTTTAGCGAGCTCAGAAAATCAGAAGTGAGATTAGCTAGTTTAAGTCTACGGTTCTCCTTAGAAGGAAGGTAGTTGTTATCGTCTCTTCCTCCTTCACCGTTTTTCATTCGAGACAGGGAGAGTCAAAAGAATGCTGTGATTAAAAGTACCAAGGACAGCGTTGTAGAACTAGGGAAGCTAGAACATATGAAAGGATTCCCCTCAAAGAATGCAGATAAAGATCAAGGAAGAGGCAACTCTAGTAGCAATACCCCCAATGATAGCTCAATGAACAGCGAATTCATTAATCTTTACAAGAGCAAAGAGGGCATGGAGATCACCATGGCAGAAGATGACGATGACGAAAAAGTATAAGGGTAGAATAGTAATAACTTATCTACTTAGCCGCAGAGTTATGAGTCTCAGATTGTTTTAGGATAATAGTATCAGTTACAAGATAAAGCACTGTGCTTCATGAAGAAAAAAAAATAAGAATTCAATGATGGTAGTTAGTAGACAAGTCACTTGAAATAGTAAAGAAATCTAGCGGAAAATAATAATTCCAATTAGATACCTTCAACATCTGAGAAAAGAAATTCTACAAATGGGCTATCTCCTGTGATGGGCGAACTGTAAGCAATGGGTCCATCACTCAAAGACTTATTGATGTTTAATCATGGTGCTGTTACTGCTGGTGCTGGTGGTGGTGTAGGTTCAGCTGGTTGTTTCGTAGCTCCTTCAGGGATTGATGTAAATCCTTCAACGAGACAGCTAGCAACGACTAAGAATATCAGTCTTATGTTCGATGTTTCCTTCGACAAAGAGGAAGAAGATGAAGAAGAAGAGTTACAGCAGGAAAATGGCAAGAGCACAAAATAGCTAGAATATCAAAAGCTAGAATCTCAAACCAGCCAGAATTCCTAGCAAAAACAGCTCATCTCTTCACCCAGCTGCAGGAATACCTTGAAGAACATACCAAAAGAAGAATTGTTTTGTTCTTCTTCTGTGCCCGCAGGGGCAGTCTCCCACCCAGCATTGACTACACCAACACCGAACCACAGGAAATAAACTAACTAACCTGGACATATTCAAGATAGTCCCTTCCTTTGTCCAAAATCTTCAGCACTTTGCACTCCTAAGTAATCTACCTAATCAAGTAAAAGAAATGCAATTTTAGCTTAGAAATAAATGTAAAAAATAGCTAGCACTCCAGCTAGTGTGCCCAGCAAATCGCATGGCTTTTCGCACTCCCCTGAGCTGAGAAAATCACAGAATACGAAGAAGATGTTTTTGAATGGGAATACTAGCAGCAACAGCAGCATTAGTAAATTTCAAAGCAAGAGCATTTCAGGAAACAACCATCTTTGGAATGTAAAGGATCTTATTCCGCCTAATCAAAGACCAACTCAGAAGTAGGCCATTCCTATTGTTAACTTAGCACCAGAAGAAGAAGAAGAAGAAGACAATAATAGCAAAACACTCTTGTCCTAAGGCTTTTTTGATGGGTAGAAAGATAAGAAGTATGAGAATGGGCTGATATATTCGAAGGAATAGCTATTGCTTAGCTCAGATTAGTCCAAAAACATGATCGATCAACAATTTCCCATAAAGCCAATAAAAAAAATGTCGACTTCTGATGATCAGCAAGGACAAAGAACTGCAGTTGCTGGGTATTCTTGTTTGAAGAAGAATTTTGCTTTTTCTAATAAACCGATTCAGAACACACAAGATAACTGTCCTGCATCATAGCTGTAGTATCAGCAACTATAACGCGCTTCTAATTCACCACAAAAACAACGACAAGGAAATAACAATTTCATCAACCTCCTACACAGCAGTGCATATTCGAAGCAGCTCTTCCCTGAATCAACGATTCCCAATGTTCTTCCATAAAACACTGCTCGCTATGAGAAACTATCTGGCAAGAAACAATAACCTTATATGCTCTCGTAAGCCGATCAGAATAATACTGCTGCTGCTGCTCAAAACAAACACAATGCTGGGGGAAATATTCCCAGCAGCAACAATCGTAAATCAAGGGAAAAGTAGCTACACAATGCATAAACCGATAAACACTTTTACCTTCAGCATCATCATCATCACAGCAATAGCAACAGTCGAGACTAATCTCTTAAGGAAACATAACCCCAGAGTAGCTCTAAAGATATTGCAGTTAACCCTCCGAATTCGAACATTACTTGTGCTAAGAGAGACTCACATATTTAACTATCTTCATATGCTGAAAAATAATCTTCTTGGAAAAAAAATGCAAACTCCCCAATGTCTGGAAATCATTATCTACCTGATTCCTTTGGAAAGTTCCGTAAAACACCAAACAAGAGTAACTAATAAAGCAATAACGATGACGAATAACAACAACAACAATAACAACAAAACCTGTAGTCAACAAGTATCTAATAGCATAAAGAATCAAGTTTAACATCATCCAACCCTATCAGTCTAATAAATATTATCTAAAGTGATTACAAATCAGCGTCCTCACGAGGTTTCTCGGTGGTTGAGCTGAAAAGATCACTGAGTAGTAAATAGCAAGAAGGCAAGAAGAATACTCATCTTGTTAAGGATTAACAGTTAAAAAAGAGTATGGAGAAAGAAATCAGAGGAAGTCTAGGAGTGAAGCCGCATGGCTGCTAGGATAACTAGGAGTTAGAGAAGGGGAAGTAGTAGTATCATCCAGTTGATAAGGTAACTAGATATCAATAGACGGATAATAATACTAATAAGTTGTCTGCCTAGAGCATACATGTAATCGAATTAAGTCGATGTAGCAGTAGAACTAGCAGTAATGCCTGCATGATGAACTCCTCTTCTTCACCCCAACGCAAACTAAAGAATTCACTTTCAGTCGCTGTTTTGAAATAGCCGCGATAAACAATGCATGGCTAATGGACATAATAGGCAGCACATGACGAGTCGTAGCAATCTTCAAGTACTTCGTAAATACCACCAGCAATCTATTCAGCAGAGATGATTATCATGTTAGATGACTCCTACAATAGACAGAGTAAAGAATCAACTTCGATTAATGAAAAGAAACCAAAAGACTAAAGAATCACTTACGAATCCAGAAAACAAGCCAAAAGCAACAGAAATGAATAAGATAATAATAATATTAAGAACAATACCTTTGATGCTCGTTACGATGACTCTTAAGTTGATTCTGCAAGCTGGAGAGTGAGTGGCTAGCCAACACAGTGCAACTCCAATCGAAGCAGTAATCTATCCAATGGTTATCGACTCATCTAAGAATAGAAATTACTCAGCTTAAATCGATAAGCATAAGAGACTGCTAGCAAGAGTAGATTAACTGAGAATGTTGTTTTACTAAACAATAGCATAAACAATTACAGCAGTACCACCACGAAAAAGAGCATAAAACAGCAATAATGCACTTCTGATTCAAGATATTCACATCATTCAGCATCAAATTAGCGATAAAGTGTAGATTCCCCCACAGCTCTAACAGCTTTATAGATTCTATCAAGACAATTATAGAAATAATCCTAAGAATCATAAAAAAGCAAAGAATATCATCTTCGTGGAAAGAATGCAGAGAATGAGCATCCAACGCATTTGAAATTGCGAGATATCACATCGGCATAAGCGGAGCTACAAGCAAGTGTAGATGCATTATCATCATCACTGAGAAAGAACAAGAAGAATACAACAAATACTAGCACTGATCATCTTAGAGAATCATTGTCTCCTTTGATGTTCTCCTTAAGTGGAGAATCATAAAGTGGATGGATCGACTCGATCAAAGAAGATTATTACCCGCTCAAGGACCAATCAAGAAACAACGATAAAAGCAAGAAGAAAGATCAGTAAGCTCATATGCCTTCATAGCAAAATAAACAAGAGTGCATTCAGAGCTGCTTGGATTCTCTATCATCAAAATTGAATTTGCTTTAATTGTCATCTGATGGGAGTTATGGTAAGATCAGGAATCACACGAAGAACAGTGATTATTAAGATCGAAAGTATTAGGAATAGCAGGGTAATCATAGCTGGTTTAGTGCTAAGGATAATGCATGCAGCACACCTCACAGAAGTTGTAGCTACTTGAATCATGGGTTGGTGAGTAGTATTATTTCAGCGAACAGCTATCCTAAGAGAGGTAGCGATGGATGTGCTGGTGGGAACACTGCTGGAGGTAGTAACATCAAGAAGAATAATTATGCAGACATGCAATTGAGGGCATCGATTACGAAAGTAAATAATTACACTGCTGGAGGGTAATAATAGTAGTATCAGAACAGTACCTAGGAGATAATGTCTAATAATGAAATTTCAAAGAGAGATGCAATTCATCATTCAGTCGAGAGACAAGCTAGTATCCTCTAGAGTAGATCTGCAAAGATTAGGAATTGAAAGGATTTTTTTTGAGTTGGTTTTGGAGTTTGTGTATTGATGGCTTTTCGTGAATTGTTGAATGAAGAAATTATGTAAAGCTATGATTAATGATTTGAATTAGCTCTATGTGTTCATTATTACTACTAGGAGGATCGTAAGCGATTGTTGTTTGTTTTTTTTATTTCATATTGGTATGTTTTAAGAATTTATTTAATCATCTTATTAGCCTTGATCAATTTCAGAAAACCTTTTGTAAACTCCAAAAATATGCTTGAATAAGCAATTTGAATTGTTGCTCCTCTGAGTATTATTTGGAAATGCGTTTCAACTTGAAATATAATATGAGAAACAGCAAAATGTACCATAGACAACAACTAAAATAAAAGATATTTGCCAATCCTGAATGAAATTAACACATATTTGAGTCACAGTGTTAATCTGGCACAATAGAAGAATATTGGAACAAAGTATTTCTAAAAGAAACACTCATTCTCTCTTGCTATATCCAGCATCAGTTCGGATCGGAAGCACTCTTTGTAGTGATTCTCAAAGTTTATATAAGATCCAAGTTAATCTAGTTTAGAGTATTCATAGAAACTCTAGCATGAATTGATCATTTTCGATTGAACAACATCAAAGATCTTCTTAAATATTGAATTTTTGGTTTCTTTATCACAAAAAGAGATATTCCCATTGTCATCCACAGTGCTTTAACTGTCTCTATCTTTTTCAATATAGATAATCTACTCGGAGCATATATTCCAAATATCAAATGTAATATCATTAATTGTCTCTAGTTTCGGACAAAAGATGTATCTTGGAGAGTAGTAATTCTCATAAAAGCATGAGTTTGACCTGGCTACTGCCTTTGCTTCCAGAGAAAGGTAGCAATTTATAAATAAATTATCTGTGGTCACTTCTTAAGATTCATCCAGGAGATTGAAGTCCATGCATTCAGAACTGTATTAGATTAATCTTTTGAATTATTTTTTTGCTTTCTTGTATTCGTCTGACTGCAAGCACATAACTGGGAAAGTTTTTTACTGAAGTTAAACGGATAATCTACAGTTATCCCATTGTCCTTTGGTAGTGTTTGGCCTGATATATGAAGCGACCATTACAAGAGAAGACAGACAGAGTAGTAAAAGTGTCAGCGCATAAGAAGAATGAACATAACGAGGATAGAATGATTTCATGGGGGATTGTTTTGTGTGATTGAGTTTATAGTGTTTAATATTTTATGCTTTAATTAATTTGTTTTTATTGATATTTAAGTTTAATTCAATTAGTTGAAGAAGGTTTAAACTGAAATATTCTAGAACGGAGTGATAAAGGGAATGTGGATTCTTCTAATCATAAAAATAATAAAATTCAACCCCATCCCTCATCTCCCTGTTCTTCCCCCTTTCCTACTTAGTTGATATTGCAATCATTATTATTCCAAGCAATTAATATTACAAAATATATCTATTCGAGAATTGTCTCTCTCTTAGTTTGCTGATTATCTCTACACAAAATACTCTCCATTATTTGATAGATAACTTGAAATTATTGAAATTTTATGAAAAGTCTCTAGCATTCTCTCATCTACCAGCTGAACAGTTGTGTGTGTGTGCAAGGATGATCTTTCAAACAAATTTTATTTCCTTATTCATCCCTTGTAAAAGTCTATTGGATATAATACGTAAACAAAATGGAAGTTCTAGTCAGACGAGAACAGCAGTTGATTTATTAATAATAATCACTTTCCAAATCAAAATTGTTTTTTAATATAACAAAAACAAATCAACTAATCAAGGATTTCTTTAGCATAACTCAAAGTTTGTCTTCATAATTAAGACTAGCACAGAAGAAGATCTTAAAATAAAGCTAAAAATAGATTCTCTCCACAAATCAAAACGTGTCAAACTCATCTTCTTCTCGTTGTTTGTTCAAAGTGTAAGCCATCAGAATATCTTTAATTCTTGCTTGAAAGTCAGCCAAAAATAGTTCACATCAAGATTAAAGAATTCAAGTAGATTTCCTCCCACCTTCAGTCGTGTTATTTCTTTTTCTCTCAAACTCCTGCTCTTGTTCTTTTTATTAGTTCATCAATTATCAAAATTCAAATCTGGATTATTATTTAGCTTTCGTCTCTTTCAAAAAGCACTATGAAGCCAATATTAACTATTGAATTTTTAAAATCAATAAAGTGTTAGATTTTTAAATTCGACATTCTTAATATCACTATGATCAATAATTTGAATTAACTATCTAAGTATGATTTTAAAATGCATTTCATAGTGAAATATATTATGAGAAACAGTCAAAAATGAACAATAGTTTATCTTACTTAACATAAAAGACAACAACTAAAAATATATATATTTGAAAATCCTTAATGGAATTAACACGTATCTTTTCACTCTGGATTCACAACTGTAATCTAGCACAATCGATGAATATTGGAACATAGTATTTCTTGTAAAAACACTCATTCTCTCTAGCTATATCCAGCATTCGTTCTGATATGAAACAATCTTTGTAGTGATTCTCAAAGTTTATATAAGATCCAAGTTAATCTAGTTTAGAGTATTCGTAGAAACTCTAGCATGAATCGATCTGTTTTGATTGAACAACATTAAAGATCTTCTAAAATATTGAATATTTGGTTTCTTTATCACAAAAAAATATTTTCTGATTGTCAACCGTAGTGCCTTAACTGTCACCGTCTTCTTCCATATTGATAATCTACTCTGTGCATTTATTCCAAATATCAAATGTAATATCATTAATCATCTCTAGTTTTGGACAAAAGATGTATCTTAGAGAGTAGTAATTCTCATAAAAGCATGAGTTTGACCTAGCTACTGCCTTTATTTCCAGAGAAAGGTAGCAATTTATAAATAAATTATCGGTAGTCACTTCTAAAGATTCATCCAGGAGATTGAAGTCCATGCATTCAGAACTGTGTTTGATTAACTCTTTGAATTCATTTTTTACTCTTTTGTAATCATTTGACTGCAAGCACATAACTGGGGAAGTTTTTTCATGACGTTTAATGGATAATCTACAGGTATTCCATTGTCTTTTGGTAGTGTTTGGCCTGACATATGAAGTGGCCATTACAAGAGTAGACAGACAGAGCAGTAAAAGTGGGAACCCATAAGAAGAATAAACACAATAAGGATAGAAAGATTTCATTGTTGTTTTGTGTGAGTGAGTCTATTGTATTATTATTTTTTGTGGTTTATTTATTGTTATTGATATTTAAGTTTATTTCAATTGTTTTAAGTAGGTTTAAACAGAAATATTCTTGAACAGATTGAGAAAGGGAAAGCGAATTCTTCTTTTAGATAATAAATATTTAAATCTCCCCCGTTCTTCCCTCTATCCCACTTGTTTGATATTGCAATCATGAATAATTCCAAGCAATTAATATTACAAAATAACTTTATTCTAGAATTGTCTCTCCCTTAGTCTGCTGTTTGTCTCTGCACAAATTGGTTCTCCATTAGTTGATCGTTAACTTGAAATTACTTTGATTTTATTAAAAGTCTCTTACATTCTCTCATCTACTCAGCTCAATAGTTCTGTGTGCGTTAGTGTGCAGGATATTCTTTCAAACGGATTATTTTCTCTTATTTATCGTTTATAAAAGTCTATTGGATTTTTGCATAAAACAACACGTAAGTTCTAGACAGATTAGAAGAGCAGCCAATCAATAATAAAAATCACCTTCCAAATCAAAATATGATTTTTAAAATGAACAAAACCACTCAGGATTTATTGAGTATAACTCAATGCTTAAAATAAAGCTAATAATAGATTCTCTCCATAAATCAAAACATATTAATTTAATCTTCTTCTAATTGCTCATCTGAGTATTTGAAAATGCGTTTTAATGTGAAATATATTATGAGAAACAACAAAAAATGAACAATAGTTTGTGCCCGTAACACAAAAAACAACAACTAAAATAAAAAACATTTGTCTTTTCTTAGTGAATTAACACATATCTTCTCACTCATCGAGTGGATCTTGTAATCTAGCACAATCGACGTACATTGGAATATAGTATTTCTTGTAGTAACACTCGTCCTGTTTAGCAACACCCAGCAACTTATCTGATAGGTAACACTTTTTGTAGTGACCCTCAAAGTTTAATTTAGATACCCTGAAATCTTGCTTAACAGAGTAATCAAAGAATCTCTTACATGAATCGATCTCTTGAGATTGAAAAACATTAAAGATCTATTAATCTATGGCATCTTTTGTTTGTTCATCATAAAAACAGGTTTCCTGATTGTGAATGTCAGTGCCATAACTGTCATTAGATTTTTTCTTATTGATAATCTTCTATGTGCATTTATTCCAAATAGCAATTGTAATATCATCAATTGTCTCTAGTTTCGGGCAAAAGATGAATATTGGAGAGTAGTCATTCTTCTCAAAGCATTAGTTTGACCTTGCTACTTCCTTTGCCTCCTGAGAATGGTAGCAATTTATAAAAAAATTATCGGTGGTCACTTCTTAAGATTCATCCAAAAGATTAAATTTCATGCATTCAGAGTCATGTTAGGTTAATTGTTCGAATTCATTTTTTGCTTTCTTGTAATCGTCTGACTCCAAGCACACATCTGGGTCAATATTTACCTCATGCTAAACGGATAATCTACAGGCCTCCCATTGAGTTATTGTAGTGTTTGGTCTGATGTAAGAAGTAGCCATTACAAGAGTAGACAGACAGAGTAGTAAAAGTATCAGTCCATAGAAAGAAGAAACGCTAAGAGGATAGATTGATTTCATGATTGTTTTGTGTGATTCAGTTTATTGTAGCTTATTTTTGTGTTTATTAACTTATTTGTTGTTTTTGATATTTAAGTTTATTTCAATTTGGGTTAAGTAGGTTTAAACTAAATTATTCTAGAACGGAACGAGAGAGGTAAAACAGATTCTTCTTTTATTTAATAATAATAAAAAAGTAATTTTAATCCCCGTTCTTCCCTCTATCCCACTTATTTGATATTGCAATAATCATCATGATTCCAAGCAATTCATATATCAAAATATCTCTATTGGAGAATTGTCTCTCCCTTAGTCTGCTGTTTGTCTCTGCACAAATTATTCTCTATTTGTTGATTGATAACTTTGACATTATTTAAATTGTATGAAAAGTCTCTAGTATTCTCTCATTTACTCACCGCAACAGTTGTGTGTTTGTGTGCAGGATATTCTTTCAAACACTTTTTATTCCCTTATTTATCCTAAAAGTCTATTAGATATATTACATAAACACAATGTAAGTTCTAGTCAATCGAGAACAGTAATTGATTAATTATTATCGCTTTTCAAATCAAATCGTGATATGTTAATATTACAAAACAAATCTGTTTTTTACCTAGGGATTTCTTTAGCATTTGGTTCATCCTAATTAAGTTTGGCACAGAAGAAGGGCTTAAAATAAAGCTAAAAATAGATCCTCTCCATACATCAATACGTGTTAACTTAATCTTCTTTTCTTTGTTTGTTCAAAGTGTAAGCCATCAGAATATCTTTAATTCTTGCTTGAAATTCAGCTAAAAATAGCACACATCAAGTTATAAAAATTCAAGTACATTTTCTTTTCAAGCTTGAAAGAGTATTTCCACAAATACGAAGCAGAATTAGAGACTGAATTCAATGGATTCTCGCTAAATAATAAAAATTATTCAATAAAAACATAAACAATAACAAGCCAAAATGATATTCTTTTGTGGTTATTATTTTCCAAAACAGGATAAACGTATCCTATTGAAGAGAGAAGGAGGGAGGAAAGCAATTCACTTAATTAATATCGTTCTTCTTTATATGTGCATAATATATTTCAGAAAGGCTGTTTCTCTGATAAACTAAAATCTCTTTAATATATCTTTCTCAAGATCTATTTTTCACTTGTTCTTCTTCTTCATCCTCCTCCTCCTCTTCATCCTAATCATATTTTTCTTATTAAGAGTTATTAACTTTTTTTTTGAAGTTTCTGTTGTTGTGAATAGAGAATGCTATGGATTTCATTTTAGCTTTGGATTGGATATCGAATTATTGTTTTTTAACAAAGCAATCCAGATTATTTTCAAATAAAATGATAGCACAAACAACAACAAAAAACACATCATTTCATTAATTTTTATATGAACTCAAAAAAAATTTTTATTTGATTGCATTTTCTTGGCGCCTATTTCTTGTTTCGAAAATTGAACTTTCCTGCCTTAAAGAATAATTATTCACTAGGTACGCTTGTTGCGAGCATTCTCAAAAATGAGTAAATTAATGTGTGGAAAATGTATTGAATTATATTTCCATCATTCTAATGGATTTGTTGAATGAAGCTCCTCTTTCAATTATTACTAAGTGGAAAGTGGGAATAGTGAGTTGATTCGAGAAAATTTTTGTTTTTTTGTTAAGAAAAAATAAGAATTCAATTTTCTTTAGGGGTATGTTTTTTTTTATGTTTTAAAAGCTTCTTTTAATCTTTTAGCCTGATCAATTTCAGAAAGCCTTTTGTAAAATCAAACAATGTTTGAATAAGCAAATTGTTTGTTACAAACAGTTAGAGTATTATTTGAAAAAGAGTTTCAAAGTGAAATGATCAATGAGAAATAGAAAATAACGAACAATATTCTGTGTTCATAACACAAAAAACAACATTATTAATAAAAGATGTTTGTATCCTGAATGGAATTAACATATCTTCTCACTCATTGAGTAATTGAGTTAATCTAGCACAAGTGATGTATATTGGAACATAGTAGTTCTCGTAGAAACACTGATCCTGTTTAGCTAAACCCAGTATAATATCTGATAGGAAACACTTTTTGTAGTGATCCTCAAAGTTTAATTTAGAATTTCTCTTATCTAGTTTAGAGTATTCTATGAAACTCTAGCATGAATCGATAACTTTAGATGCAAAAACATCAAGGATCTGATAAGATATGTTAAATTTTGTTTTTCTATCACAAATGTCAGTGCCTTAACTGAAATCAGCTTTTTCCTGATCGATCAATTTCTGAGTGCATTTATTCCAAATATCAATTGTGATATCATTAATCGTCTCTAGTTTCGGACAAAAGATGAAAATTGGAGAGTAGTACTTCTCTTAAAAGCATTAGTTTGATTTTGCTACTTCCTTTGCTTCCTGAGAAAGGTGGCAATTAATAAATAAGTTATCAGTAGTCACTTCTTACGATTCCTCCAGGAGATTGAATCTCATGCATTCAGAATCATGTTGGATTAATTGATAGAATTTCTTTTTTGTTTATTTGAACTCTTCTGACTCCAAGCACACATCTGGGGAAGTATTTTCCTGAAGTTCAAAGGATATTCTACAGGCCTCCCATTGAGTTATGGTAGTGTTTGGTCTTATGTAAGAAGTAGCCATTACAAGAGTAGATAGACAGAGTAGAAAAAGTTTCAGTCCATAGGAAGGAGAAACGCAATGAGGATAGAATGATTTCATGGGTAAAGAGGGGGAGGGGTTGTATGATTGAGTTAATTGTGGTTTAATATTTTAACTTCTATTTATTTGTTGTTATTGATATTTAAGTTTAATTTAATTAGTTTAAGAAGGTTTAAACTGAAATATTCTAGAACAGATTGATATAGGGAAAGTGGATTCTTCTTTTAGATAATAATAATAAAAATAAAAAAAATCTCCTTCTCTCTTTCCCACTTGTTTGACATTGTAATCATCATGAGCATTCTATGCAATTAATAGTACAAAATATCTCTTTTCGAGAATTGGCTCTCTCTTAGTTTGCTGTTTGTCCTCGCATAAATTATTATCCATTATTTGATAGATAACTTGACATTATTTAAATGTTATGAAAAGTCTCTTGCATTCTCTCATCTACTAGCTCAACAGTTGTGTGTGTGCAGGATGTTCTTTCAAACAGATTTTATTCCCTTATTTATAACTTGTAAAAGTCTATTGGATATTATACGTAAACACAATGTAAGTTCTAGCCAGATGAAAACAGCAATTGATTAATACTCATAATCACTTTCCAAATCAAAAAGTAATTTTTAATTTAAGAAACGCAAATCAACTCAGCTAAGAATTTCTTTAGTATTATTCAAAGTTTGCCACTTAATTAAGTCTATCACAGAAGAAGATTGAAAAATAAAGATAAAAATAGATTCTCTCCACAAATCAAAACGTGTCAAACTCATCTTCTTCTGTTTGTTTGTTCTTATTGTAAGCTATCAGAATATCTTTAATTCTTGCTTGAAAGTCAGCTAAAAATAGCATGCATCAAAGTTAGAAGAATTCAAGTACATTTTCTCTCTAGCTTCAAAAGGTATTTCAACAAACACGAAGCAGAATTAGATAGAGACTGCAATAATATACTTAATGGATTCTTGCGAAATAACAGAAATTATTCAATAAAAACATAAACATTAACAACCCAGAAGGATATTCTTTTTGTGGTTATTATTTTCTGAGACAGGATAAATGCATCCTATTCTAGTGTGAGAGAGAGAGAGAGAGAGATGGAGGGAGGAAATCAATTCACTTAATTAATATCTTTCTTTTTTGGGCATGCTTAATACCTTTCAGAAATGCTGTTTCTCTAAAATACTCAAGTCTCTTTAATATCTCTTTCTCAAGATCTACTTTCTTCATGTTCCTCTTCTTCCTCTTCCTCCTCCTCGCCATCATCATCTTCTTCTTCAGCATCTTTTTCTTTATAATTTTTATACTTATTTTTAACTTTCTTCCCAAATGTTTTGGACCATTTCCCCGATTAATTTGGCTTCTAATTCCCACTGCTATTCTTCGATTTACCTTTTGCGCTTCCATGTTTCCCTTAACTCCCTGCACTGTTAGCTTATGACACAATCGATTCTGTCTTTGAAATATCTAAAATAGATCCACAACTCTAATGTGCCCCAGCATTCTATTTCTCTATCAATACACTGGGAGATATTCCTGTGTTAACTTTGTTAGCTGAATCCTTCTTTCTTTGCTTTAGCGAATAATCCAGCTATTCAGATGTATTATTTCTATTTCTTTCATGGAATAACAGCTCCTGTTCATGTTCTTATTATTCTAGAATTTCTTGTGAATGAATTGAATCTACCAACGAATGCGTATGCTGAGAGCTCCTTAACGAATTAGCTTATTTAAAAGACATCAGCGATGCCTGCTTTTGACTCAGCTAAATCGATGCAATCATCTCCTCGTGTTAAGATTCCTACTTGGAAAAGCTTTATCCAGATCTTAAATGTAGCGCTGGAACTTATGAAATACCCCCAGCTCCTCCAGCTGAAGTTGTTGATTTAACAACAACAGCTGCAGCAACATTTTAATTAACTTTCGTTTCAAGGGAAGTCAAGAATGATGGGTCTTCTTAGGGTCCATGCTACTCAGATACCATTGAGATTCTCCTAGCTTACTCAGGAGTCATCGATTCTTCTCTCAATGCAGTTAGACTCAAGCAATTTCCTTTTAAAATCCCTTAACTGCGGTTTTGAAAACTCGGAGGAGACGATAGTTCAAGCTATTCTGCTTGTTTCTCGGGAACTCCTTAGGTTTTACTTATCTCTACTTCTTAGATGTCTTTTCCTATTACCTCTCTGGGTAGTAGCTTCATCTTATTCAATCCTTCGTCCTCATTGCTATTGTTGTTGTTTGTATGCTGTGGAGTGCCATTGTTATTAGTACTTGCACTCTACATCATGAAACTCGTTTTCTTGGATGCTCTAGTACTCGAAAATGCCTTTTTAGTCGTGGAATCTTGCATGTCACCATCTTCATCGGCGTATTCTTGAATAATCGATTGGCGAAGTGGTTAATTTCGGATCATTCTTCTTGTCTATATTATTCTTCTCTAGGGAGTGTGTTCGTCTTCATCTTCTGAATCATTGGAACCATCATTTTCATCGTTGTTATCATGGAGATACTCCCTGAATTGATGATATCTTTCCTACCGATTATTATTTTCATAATATCCTCTTTATAAAATATCATTTTCTGATTGCTTTTCTTCTTCGTCCTCTTCCTCTTCTTCTGAGTTTTACTATCTCATTACCTAACTCTTCTCAGCAGCAATTTAATCCTTCTTCTGCAATGCTTCGATAGCCTTTTACTTCTACAACTCCTTTAAAAACACATCCTCTGATTTCTCATTATTTGCTTTCTCTTCGTCATCGATATTGTAGCAAGGCACTGACTACGATTCAGAGAATACCGATGCAGTTGTTGGAAACTACGGAATCACAGCTGGAAGACCAGACAAAGAAGTGTCATTTTAAACTGGAACTGCATTTCCAGTGCTGTTGCTATTTTAGTCGATCTCTAGTTCGATTCTCTAGGAGGATGTCCCGAAGAGTTAGTTAATAAACTACAACGGCCCGACATTAGTATCAAGTCCATCATTATTAGTATTAGATGATTAATTTTAATCTCCACAGTCATCTTGGAAATTTTCCTCATACAGACAACACGAATGCTGCTAGCCTGATAAAATGCTATCGTTGTGCTTGTCACTTAACTTCGATTTAATACCACTCTTACGCAGTTTCTTCGAATTTTGATGCATACTTGAGTTGAGATTCAAGAGACTCGGCTGCTTCAGTAATTACGAGGAATGACTGTGATCTGTCGACAAATGTAACGGCATGCTGTTGCCAATAGCAGCAGCTGAAGAAGAAGAATTCTCCTAATCAAGATCGCGACGACTTTCTGTGAAAAAACATTCTTCGTCTTCCACAGAAAACGTGCGTTTCGCAGTAATTCCTTGTTTTCTTGTGCTTATGTTTTTCTTTGGTAAAATGTCAGGCTACTGCCCTGAAACCATCTATTACGCTAGATGCTCCTAATTGCAGGATTCCTTATGATGGTTCAAATGCTGCTATTAGCCTTCATATTAATCCACTGAATTCGCTGCTTCCTGGGAAAGATATTACAAATAACCTTTTTCTTCCTGCTCTTACCATGGATCCTAATATGAAGTGGAGTACGAACTATGATGATGCACATTACTGTTTTTCTACCCATAATGGATCATCTCCAATCGATCGGAACGCAGCATATGCTCATTACTGCCTTGTGGTGTGATTGGCTGCTGCTGAAACTAACTCTGCATCATCATCGATTGCGATGTTTATTTTATTGAATTATTGAAACTTTAGTTATTGTCAGTTCTGCTGTATTAGCTGTCTTCCATTTCATCCATGGACATCTTCAGTACATGTCTGTGACTAGGTTAATTCCGATTGGTATGCGAAGAGTAGTTTCTTGTCGTTCTCAGTTTATTCTTCTAATTTTTGTTAATAAACTCGCTGATATGATTCTTACGGCGAACTGAAGAATGACTGGTAGGTTATGCATTCTAGTGAGGTTATTATCCAGGAAAAGGATTGTTCGATGGGCTCATGAAGAAATTACTATTACTTGGTGTATTCTTGTGATTCTTACTGCTGTTCATAGCGTTACTATGCTTTGAACTATTTTTGTTGAAAACCTAGCTATTCGGGAGACTTGAATCCATCGAATACTAATTGGCGAACATATTCGAAGGGCTTTAAAAGTACGGCTAACGTAACGAGCCATGCATTTATGGATTATTATTATTATTATTATTATTATTATAACTGTTGCTGGTTTGAGAAATCGCGGACAATGAAGGTATATTCTGTGTCTGGGAGCTCAGCGAAGATAGATCTCTGTTGCTCGTACTGTTGTTATTATTCAGATACCCTTTTTTGTTGTTGGTGTTTCGTTATGATATCATGCTATGCAGATTCCCAGCAGGTCCATTTACAGCAGAACCACTTGGGGCTTTGGTGAGATTTCCTTGTTGCTACCCGCCACTGAACGGTGAAGGTGACACAGAAGGTGCTAGTAATATTTCTGATTCGCAGTGTTAGTTGTAGATTACTTTGAATTGTTATGGGATTTTTGGATTCCCGAATTTCAAGCAGTATTCTTCGATAAGCCGTTTCGGATGACCTTATGCTTTCTAATATATCTTCAGGAACTTCTTTCTGTTTTCTAAGATGTTCCTGATGTTGATTTACTCCAGATCTAACAGCGAATCTAAGAAATTCAACGCTTCTTTTCTGGTAAACGGCTTGATTTCATGGTAGTACATATTCGGCTTGAGATGGTAAGGGGAGCTATTATTGTTATTTGTATTTTGTGGCTGCTTGGAATTCGTGAGGACATGTCGAAGGGACTTGTTAGTGATGAGAATATAATGAATGTCATACATGTTAATGTAGGAGAAGATGAATTCGAAATATTATATTTTAGGCTGGTCAGCAGACTGCTATGATTATTGCGGCTGCTGAGAAGAGACTACAATGTCAAAATCATCGAATATCAGCAGCACGTTTTTCTAGCTTTGAAAATACCCGCGGATGTCTTACCCAAACTGCAACCCTAAAAGGGATTCCATGTATTGCTTCAGGTCGTAGTTGAAATTCACGAGCTCCTTCATGCTGAAGTAGTACACTCCATCGCTGAAGGTATTTCGGCTAAACGTGAAATAAGCTAACTGGGGAAAAGGAAGAGACATTTTTTTAGAGAAGGAAACATATTGAATTCTGATTTAGGAAGAGAGTGTGTGTTTACTTGCTGTGCTACGATGGTCTTGCCGATGCCAGAAGTACCAAAGATATTCACCGAATTCTCTTATATTTTCTGTAGAAGTATGAAAATATCCTGTTTCCTCCCTGATATCCTCAGAAAGTTTCTATTCAGATTCTAAGGTGGTCGCTCTGATGTGATATCAATGATCTGTCCCTTCTTGAACTCATATTTCCTAAGGAAACAATCCAACCCAACATACTCAAATTATAATTTGGCATAACTCAAATATCCTCCCGTGAATAATTAATTTACGCATCCTTCCAGCTATCCGACAAGAACAATTACGGTCCTTTTCCTAATATCTATTCGAAAGTCTATTCGTCTTTGATGTCTTCACCACAAATCCTGATTGTCTCGGTGACCATCTTCTGCTGAGCCAAATTAAACGCTTTCTTAATGTGCGCTTGCGGATTTGCATCAGATTTATCCTAAAGCAATTATGTCACGAACTCAAATTAAAACTACTATGTCGCGAATTCCTTCAAGTAAAACAAGTAAAAGTCATCGAAATCGTTCATGATGTTGTCATCAGATGTCCCAGCTGTATTCTGATTATTTCCGCCTTGACTATTCTCATCTCCTTTTTTCCCCTTCCTTTGCTGCTTGTTCGACTAAGAATGATCTGCTTTTCCACCTGAATGCGACTGCTGTGCCTATTGCAACTGCTTTTGCTGTAAAATCGTTTACTTTCTCTTTTCCGTCCGCACATTCAAGGACTAAGACTATTTCTGACCAGTTGGTTTAAACTAAAACGCAATAATCGTAGGATTTCTTCTTAGTTCCGAATCCCCAGCAACAATTCTTTCTTTCTCCGCTGTATCAGACAATTTATGCAATAAATCTGGATTATCTTGCATTTTCCTTATGGCAGTGTTGACTTTCTCGATTATCCTCACGAACATTTCCTTGAGTTTAATCCCGTTTGGTGAGCACAACATCAATATTTCAATCTAGCCTAATTCCTCGTAGTGCTGCTTGTAATATTCCTCCATTTCTTGTTCTTTGTATTTCCTTAGCAACGGCAATTAGTCATCCTCCACAACAATCCCGTCTTCTTCATATTCATCACAGGATATCGACACGAACTTCGATCCACGTTGCAGGCACTCCCTGAAGTGCTTAATCGTTTATATTTCGAATTTCAAATTCAATTCTTTCCCTTGTTTACTGAGAACATCCGTGATTCGTTTCTTAAATGACTAATTCAATCTGATGATATGCCCATATGAAGTGTTCTTGTCCAACATCAGCGGGCACGCCTTCATGAATTAGAACACATTCGAACTAATCGCATGCAATTTATCGTTGATTTCACCTAGAATTTTCTTGCAATCAGCTTCTAGACTCGTGAGTTTCCATTGTTTCGAAGCAACAATCGCAGGGTCGATTAGTTCTTTTTTCAGTTTTATGAGTGGTTAGGTGTCACGTGAGTTCTTCAACGCGAACAGCCGCTTCTAGCAGTACACCATGGTAGTCTATATCATAAGACTGTGCAGAGAACATTTCTCGAAAATCTAAATTGCTTTTTCTAGTTTCTCGAAGTTTATGCGTGAGATCCTATTGAATTCTAACTCGATGAGACCACTTAGCAAATGGATCTTACTTTCCAGAATATCCAAAGAGCTAACACTGAATTTAATATCCTTCTTGTCGTCCTCTAATGCCTTGTCTTTCAATCGCAATGCCTAAACTCGACTGAGCAACTCAGGGATGAGATTCTCGAGAAGCTAAGTGATTCGTAATTTAACACCACATAACCGACTACTTTCCTTGCTGAGTTTCAACACAACTTCATAGACATGACTCTATTCACATTCTTTGTTGATGCGATAAGACTAATACAGCAAATAGAACACTATGAACTACTTCTCGATGTCGATTAATTCCCTAGGGAGAATTCAAAAACACCAAATAAAAATACCCATTTGTATTGCTTTTTTCATGCATAAATCTTGTTTTAACATAATAATCCCACCCGTTTGTTTTTGTTTTCTTACGTGAACACCTCATTTTTATCGAAATCCGTGAACTTCTTGTCAATCTCATCCTGCATACCTTCGATCTCATCGAAGTGGATAACATCTTCGATCGTCCCCTGCCCATCTGACACGAACTTATCTACATACAGCGATATCTTGATGAAGAGTAATTTCGCTTTAGGCAGTAAAAACTAGGAATTCTATGTGTTCTTCAAGAGCTCATCGAGGACTTGCTCCGCTTGCTGGCATTGCTCTTCGGACGTGCTGATCTCGTCGAGTAACTTATGAATCGATGGGATGTTCACGCAGAGATCTTATATGTTTCGCTTGATCTTCTACTTCTTCTTCTCGTTGCAGGCTTTGCTATCTATGAAAGAACACATGAATGGGGTATTCAAAATGAGTGCAAATATTGAACTATGCTATGGTTGGTACTAACAAAAGCGATGAGTTGCTTGTGATCCTCCACATTGAGATAAGAATAGAAGTTCCCTTCATGGATCTTGAATATCTCCGAAACCTGAAGCGTCTCAAAGATATTCAAGTCGATATTATCAAATGCAGCTTTTTCGGGATGCACTGAGTCCTTCCTTCGGAGGTTTTTCTTCATGTCTTCAGAGAAATTCTTATTCATTTAGCTTTACTAGGAAGACAACTACATGCCAGTTAAACGAATAGGCTAATCGCTGTCTTAGTCTCCATCGTCGTCCTCGTTGTTGTCAGAGCTGCTGGAGTCGATATCTTATTTCAGAGGAAGACTCACAGGCTTGCTAGCATGGGGATGAGAGGAAGTAGTAGCTGCTACACCTCCTACTGTAGGTTGATTTATATTGCTCGTTTATTATGAATTTATTAGCTTCACTGTATTTGAACTGCTATTTTCAAGGGTAGGATGCCTGCTAGCGGATCTAATTCCAATTGAATGCGAATGAATGATTCCCTGCTAGTCTGTCTTCCCAGTTAGATTACTATTACTACTACCATGCTAGCTGTGCTATGAAAAATGCAACCCAAAGATCCCTGATACGGACAGTGAACAATACTCAATGATTTTCTCCTCATGATGTGATTTATCCTTGAGATGTCTTAGTAATCTCTTCGCAAAAGTCGACAGATACTCTAAAATGAGCATTTCCTTGGGGAAGAGATCATCCCTGTAGTCAGGTTGTTTCAGCTATTGCACAACGAACTTCTTGATCTTGAACATAACAATATCGCATTTCCTTGTCACACCCATCCAGAAATATTAGCCGTTCTTGAATTTCTTGAACTGATAACTCTCCTCAAGTTACGCGTCATTGTCAAAGTCGTCCTCCTCCAGATTCTCGTCATCTCCACCTTTGTTAAGCTTTTTACTTTGCATCCGCTTGAGGGCATTGATGGGTGCACCAGAGTCTAGCAGTTCGTTTGTGCTACTTAGAAGATCAGCGTTTGGCCGTGGATTAATACTGCTAATTTAACTTTCATTCTTGAATTCCGTTAAACTCATCATGATTTTAACCCAATCATGAGGTATTTTCTTATGCTTCTCTAAGAATTTCAAGTCTTCCACTGTCACGCCATGCGGGAAGAGACTTATTAGCAGGAGCATCTCATATGCCGGCGAATTCGATACCTTTAGTTCTCTAAGGGGAAAAAGAAGAAAAATACAATTTTATGATTGTTTAGCATTTTTCCTGATATTTTTTTTACTTAAGGAGCAGATTGAACGCCGCAAAATCCTTCGATTTCTCTGACACCTTGCAGTCCTTGAATGAATTTAGTATCTATGTGATATCCATGTTTTCAGTGATGTTTTGCACTGTTTCCATGATAGTTTTTGGTGATTTTGGCATGATTTTGATAAGCTCCTAGAGTTAGACACAGAACTACGGATTAATGCTAGAATTCTCCCTGATTGATTCTCCAGCATAGAACTCAATAAGCTGTCTCACACAGAACTCATTGAGTTCACCGAGAGTAATTTAAAGCACAGGTCCTTGTCCAACTTTGAGATCATGTTTTTCATGCGAAATAATAATGAATTTCGCAGGGGTGTTCAGAGATAGATCATTGAGAGTCTACTCGAACTTCTACTTGTTGTTCTTAATCAGATCGTCACAATTATCTAGAATAAACAGTGTTTTCGTAGTCTTCAAGATATTGTAAGCTAATTCCTTTGTGTGCTAATTTAATCTCATTTTCTACTCGAATTTTGTTATTTTTGTTTTCATCTTTTCGAAGTCTTCCAGGATAATATCCGTCACTTATCCGCGCTCTCGTAGATGCCTCGCAACCTTCTTAGCTACAGCTGTTTTACCTGAGCCTAACTCACCGTTGAGAGCAACGAATTTCGTTTTTAATTTCTGATTTATCATCAACCAGCGGTACATCTTAAATACGTCCAAACTCCTAAGAAAAAAAAGGTAAATATCCAAGTGAAAACAACTTCATAATAGCCCTAAGAATATCCTTGAGCCCTGCTGTATTAATGGTTTTGGTTAGTTAAATACCTCCCGAAGATCTTCGATTGATCTTAGAATATTGGGTGATTGAAATCGAGATTGCATTTTTAAATAATGCTGCCTTCAGGGAGATCCATCATGAGTTTGCAATCATCTTAGCATTTATTCTTGATAAGTCTGAATTTAAGTGACTCGTCATGCGGTGTCTCCGGTGTGTGACAGCAGCACACGAATAGTTCACTCCCACTTAGATTCTCGATGTATTCTTCGTAGTCGTCACGATATTTGTTGAGGAACTCGTGAGCCCACTCGCACATGTACTCGTGGTAGAGTTTCTTTGCATTAGGGCACTTGCATCGAGCATCCGGCTTGTGCTGCTCATGGGCGGAATTAAACCCATTCATGGCCTCAATGAACCTAACAGAAAAAAGAAGAAGGTCAATAAAAATATAAATCGAATATGTCAATTAATATCATCAGCAAACTCCCGCTTTGACTTACCATGAGCAGTTGTCATCATGAGAGTGTGCACAGCAGCAAGTGAAGCAACTATCATGTTATTTCGCTTGCAATGACGACTTAGCACTTTCAAACGATTCCTCCACTGAATGACCTGAGAACACATTCATATAAAAACTACTCGAAAATGTCAAAGCTGCCTTATCTTCTATCTTCAAATCAGACTGCACAGCGATCACAAACGGGACACCTGCTTCCTAGAATATCTTCCCGACTTCTTCAGAATGGCAAGCATTGAAGAACACCAGCTTTACATTGCTGTTTTTGTTCTTGAAGAACTCCTAAAACCGTTTGGAAGTCACTGGATCTAATTTCGATTCTTCATCTTCAAATGCTAAATAATAATTCTAGTCCTTCTCAGAATAATCTCCATGACACATAATATGCAGAATCTGCGAGTTCCTCGTTATCGCTTTCTCTAAATTATCTAGACTCGCAACGACCACATCGAGCTTGATTTGCTTGTTCGTTTCGTTCAAAAACTCATTCAACTTTTATATCTCCAGCTCGAAATCCACTGGATCACCAGCAGGGACGTACATATTTTGCCCACTCGCTTTGACTATTGGCTCACTGTACATGATAGTCATATCCGTCACGTTGTTCGTTTTATTAGCGTTGCTGCTGTTACTGTTGTTGTTTTCTTACGATAATTTGATCTGCCTGCTGAGATTCTAAGCTAATTTCTTCGAATCAAGAATACTTCCTGCCCGTAATTCCAGTTTACTCCCAGTCTAACTGCTGTTACTCCCACCGATAACTGATAATGAGTCATGCGGATTCAATCCCCTTAACTCACTGACGCTATCCCGTAAACTGCTCTTGGAATTCCCTTAGACCTTTGGCATGTTATTTTCAAAAAAAGTACCTCTAGGAGAAGAGGCAATGTTGTTGTTATTTCCCCTAGAGAAAGCCCCAACAGAAGTAGAATTATTTGTGCTGTTAAGTATCTAAATCTT